>Ga0181566_10002781_pt1 | contig 14310 bp, 11 predicted proteins | sample 101ome_15_FD_133762 | JGI IMG/M metagenome (GOLD analysis project Ga0181566, IMG submission 133762) | Coastal salt marsh microbial communities from the Groves Creek Marsh, Skidaway Island, Georgia - 101402AT metaG (megahit assembly) | ecosystem: Environmental > Aquatic > Marine > Intertidal... | reverse complement strand
TTCGCCATAAACATCTACAGTTTTCTTAATCAGTCTAGCAAAGACAGGGTTACTCCCCATAAAATAAAATCTCGCTATAGCGATAGAAATCGCTATAATATCGCTAGGGGAGAAGGGCCTTGTCTCCGGATTAGGGTTGCGAAGTTCTTCGATGCTGTAGGAGCCCCGTCGATTAGCCATACGCAACATCAACATCTCAGCCATCGGTAGTGGGATATTTCTGAAACCACCATGTCTCCACACTGCATTTAGATCAGCAATACCTTCCATGATGTCACGGGTAAGTGCCATCTGCTTAGTGGCTCTGTCCGAATAGTAATCATCAATCCACTTTTGCTTGTACGTTCCTTCTACATCGTTAGAAAGAATATCGAATAAATACATCAACTTATCACGTCTCGTTTCCAAACTTTTCGGCCACGTCGTAGGATCGTCCGGATCGATCAACTTTGTTGGTCGAGTTTTGTTCTTCTTTTCCTTTACTTTTTCACTAGACGCATAGCGTTCTCTATCACGGCCAATGTGTGTTTTGCCACGGTCCAAATCCCCGCTCATATTCCCAAGTAACTTCATCTCGTTTTTAGACATATTCAACAAAGCCAACCACTTTGTCACCAACCCCACGTACCCAAAGGCTTCCGTTTCGCCTATATACCCGATGAAAGCTATGCCGGTTCATGCAGCAGAAAGTCAACTCTGTAACCATCCAAGTTGGAAGCGAAGAAAAAACTCTGACCGACGTCATGATCCTAAAGGGCTCCGAAGGGCTCTATGTGGAGACTACTGAAAAAATCGGAACAGACAACGAAGGTAACGATCTACTCCAACCTACACTAACCATGTACCCATGGGAGAAAGTCATTACAATGTCTTGGACCGAGAAGACACTCATCGAAACGGTCAAGCAAGGCGTCATCTTGGAGGCTCTCTCTGAAATTGAAAGCTTCTTAGAAGACTACGAAGACGACGAAGAGGACGCCGAAGAAGAATCCGGCGACAAGAGAGACGATCCAAAAGTTAACCCATACGAGTGAGGTGAACACATGGTCGATGAAAAAGAGTTTTTCGAGCAAGCAGAAGTCGTCGACATCGTCGACAAAGACATGACTGCTCAACTAAAGTCTCAGCGTGATGAAGTCATGGGACTTTACGCTAAACTCATTGCTAATCCGTACCTGGCTCCCCAACTGGTTCCCGACTTCAGAAGTGCTCTGATGAGCACAGTAGCTACTTTGATGGAGAATGGAGTCCCAGTTAGTACGGATCCAAAAATCCGAACACCTGACGATGTGATTCGTGAAGGTATGGCAGAGCTCGGCGGGATGCTCGGCGGTAAAGTAGTTGGCGGCTTGATGAAAATGAAGCAAGGCTTCGAGAACTCCATGAAGTCGACAGAAGACGAGTTTACGGTGTATCGAGATCCCGATACGGGCGACTATTACTACATAGACGATGACGGAGAAGAAGTAGACTGTGATCAGCACGGCAACCCATTGGAGTGATTTTAGTGAGTGAAGAATACGAAGGATTGGACGAAGAAGATGAAGATATCAAGTGGAGAAATCTCGATCCGAAGCAGAGAGCAAAGTTTCTGAGACTTATCTTCGAAGACGATGACTGGTACGATGGAACTCCATTCCATCTAGGCGGAGACACCAACCCAGATTTCCAAACAGTTTGCGATCGCTCTGGCGCTCCTATGAGCGAAGTAAAGCGTTACTATGCGAGTTGGCTGACTAAGCAAGGCTTCGACCCGAAAAGAGCACAGGATCTTGAGAAGAAGGACAATGTAATGCAGTCCCAGCCTTCTACTCAACAGATTTTTTCGAATGCCACTCAAACGCAAGCCCAACCGACCCAGTCAGTTATGCAAACACCAGATCACTTTAACGAGCCAGATCCGATGGAAAAAATGCTGGAAAATCAAATGTCTAGCGGCAAGGGAGGGGAAGGTATGAACATGGTCGCCATGATGGGTTTCCTGACTTCGCAACAGCGCATGCAAATGCAACAACAACAGTTCCAGATGCAGATGATGATGCAGCAGAGACAGTTCGATCAACAAAGAGAAGCAGATATGCGCCGTGAACAAATGGCGAGAGATCAGCAGTTTATGAACCAACAGACGACGCTTCTCCGTGAGTCGTTTAAGCGAGCATCAGATGGAGGGTTCCAAGGAAAGATGCAACAAGCTCTCGAAGAAAAGATGATCGATGAGCTAGTCAACGGTAAGGAAACTAACTGGGCTGATAGCGTCAAAGACGTCCTCGCCTCAGACACTCTCAAAGAAGCAGTAGGAGGCCTCGGCGGTGCACTGATGGCGCAACGAAATGGGCCACAACAACAAGTTCCCGCAGGATACGACATGACTGATTACAATCCGTATGCACAGCCAATGCCCCAAGCATACCAACCGCAACCAGTGCAACAACCTGTTCAACCAACGCAACAACCTGTCCAGGTCCTGCAGGAAAGTCCAGAGCAAATGGACGGGGTCTTCTTCGATGAACAGCCACCAAGTACTCCAGTGCAACCCGCACCACCAGCACAAATGACTGCCGACGAATACAACCAGATCTTGATGCAATCCTTCTCAGAACTTCTTGGCCCCGCCATGCAAGACCCTCAAGTTGCCAAGGCAGTCCAAGAACAAATCGAGGTAGCAGTTGACGTTACTATGTTGGAAATGCCCGAAGCACTACCACAGGTGAAGCTGCAGTCCATGAGCGAAAAGATGCTATTGGTTCGCAACCTCCGTGACATCTGCTTCGGACTTAGAGATCTCCGTGGACGAACCCCAACAGGTGAAGCACCCGGCGGCATCGTAATGGCGGCTGTGGTTTCCGAACTGAAGAAGCGCCCAGAGTTTTACGGTATCTTCGCCAATAACTCCTATGAAGAATTGGTTGCTCAACTGGAACCATTCAAGGACACCGGCGCTATCAAGTTCGATTACGAGTACCTCCTGAGACCCGAGATTGCCGATATTGCACGACACTTGCTTGGAGCAGTGGCGGCAGACGCTCAACAGTGAGGTGATTAAGTGGAAGAAGAAGAGATTCTCAATCACGGTACGGTTTTACCCACATGGGCATACCTTGCCCTCTTCATCCTCCCAGCCAGCATCACATTTTACGTGATGAATGTAGTGCTCGGACTTGATACACTCTTATGTGCAGTCACTTCTTTGGCGGTGATGAATGGATCGATTAACTCTATTATCGCATGGCTCACGATTCGGTTGGACGGCCAGTCTGCAGAAGCACTTGAGCATCTGGACTCGATCATGAGAGAAATGGATCGACTCGAAAAAACGATGGACGAAGCAACCGAAATGGTCGGAACCTTCACTGACGATTTGGAAGAAGCCCGTAGACTTTTCAGAAAGGTCGGTGTATCTCTTGATGAGCTTGACCTGGAACCCGTAGCAGATGTCGTAGAAAAGCTGAAAGAAAACAAAGACGGTATCAACGATATCCTAGACAACCTAAGAGGAGTAGATGTCAGCGAATATATCAATCAAGCAAAGCGCATTGAATGGAAACAGCTGCTTGACGGCGCAGAAGAAATCATGGGCTTCATCCAATCATCCTCAGATAAGCCACTAAAGATCCCAGAGCCTTCTATCGGTATGCCCAAGCTACCAACACTACCAACACCCGAACCAGTTATCAAAGAACCTTCTATCGAAGAAATGCTCCTATCAATGGATGAGGAAGGAGACGATTGGTTTAACGATGAGGACGACGAGTGGTTCGATGAACCAGCGCCTCCCAAGAAAGAACCCTCCCTTAAGATGAAGAGAAGTAAAAAGGAGCCTAACCTTAAGATGAAGCGCTAAGCTCATCCATCTCTTCAAAAGAAACACGAGTGAAGGGAGCTTCTCCTTGGGCACATTGGATCTTTCTCGCAGTAACTTGGACGATGATGTTATCGTCGAGATAAACAACACCAGAACAGGCGTCCTTGACTAACTTCAACAAGTTATCAAGATCTGGCTTCTTAGTACGCCACTCACGCTCTCTCGGTGTTCTTTTTCTTTCAAGTGACTTTGGCATCATGATACCAAACTCAGCACGCATGTGTATAGGACCACTAAGTGGGCTGATACCCTCCATGGCTTCCTTAGCAGCATAGCGAACATGTTGTTTCGCTTCTCTCGACTTAGCGGGGTCATATGTTCTCACAAACCCACCACGGTTACTGAATCTCGGTCGTCCCTGTGCAACAGGTTCCCCTGCTATCGTGAACTCAACTTTGCGGCTCATATCCATTCTACCTTTCATCCTAGCTTTAACCAAAGTGGTTATACCAAACCACTCTATCGGGTCATCATGGAAGACGGGAGAGTGCTTCGGGTTAAGTTCAAACCCGGAGTCAGTCCTCAAAAAAGATTTGAAGGCGTAGTCCGTATCCTTACTGACCTTATCGAAGATGGTATGAGAGACGACTATGTTCGTCAGAAAGCCGTGCAAATCATCAAGCAAGCAGGGGTACAAGGTCACAACGAGCTCGGAGAGATTCGAGCAATCACAAAGTGGGTTCAGCGAAATGCGCACTACGTCAAAGATCCCCATGGTGTAGAATTTTTCTTTACGGCAAGAAGACAGCTAAAAGACATCGATACCGGCAAACATTCTGGCGACTGCGACGACTTCGTTATTCTCGGCGGTGCTCTCCTTGGTTCCATCGGATACCCGGTCGGTGCTTTGATTGTCGACTCAAACAACGATGGTATCTTCAATCACGTTATGCTTGTCACCAAAACATTCAGCCCCACCAAAGAGTTTGGTGACCGATGGATCCCAATCGAACTAATTTATCCTCAGTTCCAGATAGGAGAGTCAGTACCTATCAGTAGAGTTTATCCATTAATGGCTAACGTAGAAACAGCTAGAACTCCTATTATGCGTAAGGCTATCTCTGGTTTGAAAGGTATTCTTGGACATCACCCAGTTGGTAGACTTGCAGGCTTTGGTACCCTTGAGCCCCATACCCACGATCCACAAACCGGGCAGATGATTGTTCCAAACGAGGCAACTCCCGACCCAGCACCGACTCCCGACCCAGCACCGACTCCCATGCCAGTCCCAATCCCACAACCAGAACCAGAAGGAAACGCTATGACAGAAGATCAATTCTTGGACATGATCCGTCAAATCAGCGAAACAGATAACCAAGCAATTATCCTCAACGCTACAAGCATGATGTCAACCCCTACCATATTCGCTGGAGCTACTATGAGAGATATCTTAGTCGTTAAAACACAGATAGATAGTGCAATTTCTCAAGCCAGACTTAACTCCGCCCAAAGAGCTTACTTAGAAAATATTCGCTCACTACTTATCGAGCGTATCTCTGTACTGGATACAAGTGGAGCATACGAAGGGACTATCGATACACCAAGTGAGCAAGGAGTATTCGGATTATCTGGACTCAAAGGATACTTCGGGGTGATGTGATGAGCGTATTTAGCGAACTAGGAAACATGCGTAAAGTATCCCAAATGGGTGCGATACCACGTGGCGATAGCGCCTACAAAATCCTACAAGACGATCGATATAACGACATGGGCGATGTGAACTGGAAGACCGGAGAAACATGGGGAGTCCTTATATCCGGTGCTGTTGTCGGAGTGGCAACGGTGCTACTATTCAACCGGTACTACAAGTGAGGGAAAGAAAATGCCAGCAATGAACGTAAGCATACAAAGACGCATCGGAAAGCTACCTAAGACACCAGACATGCTGTCATACAAAGGACACACATACGGTAACACTCACAGAGGTTACATGGGTCGTCGACCTACTCCAACCTCAGAAGGATTCTATGGCTTCGGTAGCGCTGGCGGTGATGGAAAGCTCCATTACTTCGGTGACGGACCTGGACAAGCAGATCTTCCCATGCACGGCTTCTACGGTTTCGGTAGCGCTGAGCTCGATTACCAAGCAGCTAACATGTTGATTGATGGCGGAGTTTCTCACAACCCAACCCACAACGACACCCCCGGTATGTACGGAAATGTGCTTACCGACTCTTACGTAGGCAACGTACCCAACTGGGCCTTCGGTGCAGGCGTTCTAGCGTTGCTTTACTACTACAAGCGCCGATGAGGTGTTAGCTTGTCGGAAACTACCAGTAGATTCCTCGCAGGACTATTCGGTGGTATTTTTGTCGGATTGATTATCGGGAGAGTGGAATAATGCTTGGAACACCATACACTGGAAGACTACCAACCACCCAAGCAAACATCAACTTGATGAAAAGCAGAATCGCCAAAGTCAAGCAAGACATTCAGCTTCTTGATACGATGGTAGCCCAAGGTAGAATCGATCGTCGTGAAGCAGGGTACCGCCGACAACAATACACTGGCGAGATTTACGATCTTGAAAGAACGATCCGAAGCTCTAGACTATCAACTCCATCATATAAGGTTCCAAGAGATCTTCAAGTCTTTAGAGCACAAAAGCCAGCTAACAAAATGATTAGCGAATCAAACAATGACGGCCTACCAGAAGGTTATTTCGGCACAGATACTGGCGGCAATCATTCTTCGATTACCTCCGACTGGGAACCAACCACCCCCATGTACTTCGATGTTCCAGACGTGCCCGTACAGACGGGGACAGCAGTCACATGGCCGTCACACTGGCCAGGGCTACACTCGCCACTGATCATGCAAGCAGTTATGGATGCAGGACAAGTCAATGGCTTAAGAGTTGTCGACCCAAGAGTTTCCGGATTCCCCGTGACGCTACAACCATTGAACGCAGCTAATATCGAGAAAGTTATCATGGTCAGCGGCAAATACCGTGAGCTCCAAGAAATCATCAAAATCAACCCAGTCTTTACCCCAAGCGATGGTACGCTCGTAGCCAGAATCATCTCAGCGATCGATACAACCCTTGCTAGCGCAGGAGCCGCCCCTACCCTAGCCGAAACAACTACAACCGACTTTGACGAAAATGGTAAGTTTACCGACAAAGCATTTGAAAGAATCATCGACGACATTCTGAGAGTTGACGGCATGGTTATGATGTCCTACAAACCATACACTGGGTGGGAATACACACCAGAAGCTACCGAGAGAGGGGTACAGATTACCAAATCACTTCTCGACAATCTCGTGCTAGCTAATGCCCAGCAAAAGACTCTTAGAGATGATCAAGCAAAAACCATCAACGATGCTATTCGCTACATCAACAACCTACCACTTTCTAAGTATGTAAGCAGCGGAAATGCTTCACTTGCACCAGCAGGCACCGGTGTTTTAAATGTCATAGCCGCACCAATACCAGGTACTCCAGACAAAGCAGAAATCTTAGTAGATGGAGTACCCAAACTACAAGCCAGATGGAAAGTAAGACCACGAGATGGTGGACAATACTTCAAGTTCACTGTAAACTACATCTCTACGGGTAAGTGGGCTATGTCCTACAGCACTCCGACATTCCCTAAATCGATGTACGGACAGCCCCAACAATATCATTACGACGAACTAGTTGAAGCTATCAAGCAAGAAGTCTACACAGGCATGGATCAAATCAACGGATACAAGCGTTCCGCTCGAAACAACCGAAGAGTCGGGACTTTGATGGGCTTTGGTGCGATGCAAGCCCACGACAGAAACAGAGCATTGAGAGCTGACAGTTACGTCGACAAAGCAACCTACAACCAAACTCTACGTGAAATGTCAATGTCCCGAGCAAGATCCGGTGCAAGAGTAGACATCACCAAGCAAATCAAAGAAACACCAATCACAAAACCATGGACACTACAGGTATCACTTTCACCAGAAAAGATCTCTGAACTTAACATGCTAATCGATTCTGCTCTAATGCAAGTTAATCTCACACAAGCTATGTTCACACAGCAAGCTCACAACTATGTCGCATCAATCATAAACAGCTTGAGCAGCGACATGTCACCAACACAGCAAACAGAGTACGTAGTTGAGCGCATCATGGGTGAGATGGTCAACAGAAGCGCACTACTTCGCAAAGATATTCGAGTCGATATCGACCCTAACAACATGGGTGTCAGATTCGAAAGCCAACAAGAACAGAACATAGAAGGGCTAGGAAGCGCATTGCTTAAGACGAAGGCCGCTATGGGTCGATTGTTGGGATGATACCATGATGGCTAACAGACCACGTCACACTGGGTTTGGTTCCACATACAGCCCAGTGAACAATCTCGCGGTCGTAGAAGCTTACATGAAAGTCAACAATAAGCTTTCTTTTAAGCAAATTATTCAGAACGGCCAGTGGTCTGTCAAGAAACTCGACGTGCAGTTGGATGACGCCGTAGACATTCGAGTCAATGTTACAGGCCAAGGCTTCGGATACCTCTACGCCAGCTTTGGTGAAGAAGAGACTCAGATTCTCGACATCAAGAAAGTCTCTCAGGGCACACATCAGCTTACCTTTTCTGTACCTCAAGTAGTTCTTTCGAACTTCCGTCTAGGCATCTCGTCCACTATCCCACAAGGATATAACATAGATCTTCTATCTTACGATACCCAATATAAGATTAGAACCAATTCACTGATGATGAATCAACACACTCCAATGCACGAAACGAGCGGGCTTGGGTTTGCAGGCTTTGGAGCATTCTCAGACCGAGACATTAACGACCCTGCCAAGGGAGGTGCCGATACAGCTGGCAACCCATACTGGGATGGGAACTTCGATAACTTTAGATGGGCCGTGCATAAATTCAGCGGGACGCCCACAAAAACAAACGTTTTCGCCCCAATGGAGTTCGGATCGATCGGTGGGTATTATGCCCACAGAGCATCTACTATGATCGCCAGATTCAACGAACAAGACGAGTTCTTAGGTTGGGACACAAATGAGGGTAGAGGATCCTCTGGAAGCAACCCAGCGATCCAAGCAGGGGTTCCCGTCTGCTTGGTCTTACAGTTTTTCTACAAACCAATGGTGGCGACAAAGGGCATGGAGTGGGCTGTGAAGAGCTCGGTTGAGGGCAGAAGAAAGAAGAAAGCTCAGTGGAAGTACGCAAAAGCTATGGCCGTACCAAACACAACCGTCATGTTCGCACATGAAAACTTCAGATTCCATCATGTAATGTACCGAGCAACCAATAAAACCCCCACTCTTACCTACGCAGCAGATCCTGGAGTGTTGAACTTATCACATGACCTAAAAATGCCCGGCTACTACTTTGGCCAAGAATTCTCCAAACACGAAAAGTATGCAGCTAAGCTTGAATGGTACAATCCAAGCACTGGGACTTGGTCTAAGCCTCAAGCATTTCCAGACTACATACCACAGACAAACCCAAAGGGATACACTAAAGTCATCTATAGAGTGCCAAGACAGCTCAACCCAGTAACGGACAAAGACATCATCGATCAAATCCAATCAGCAGGAGTAAACTACTCCTATAACGAAACCAAATATGCTATCCCTACGTACATCAAAGAACTCAACCAATCGAAGGGCGAGGATGTATCGTTCGGAGCGCGAGACTATACACCCGCTCACGTCCTTCTAGGAAGGCCAGATAAAACAGATACACTGTTCCAAGAACCAGACACCGAAGACTGGTTTTTAGCTCCTAGCTACACGACTACTCTAGACTGCTATATCCACTATCCGAGCCATATAGGAGCTGGTGTAGCACACTCCTACCTGATCAAACGGTACGAAGAAGGCAAGATCTCCTCAGTGGACATAGGACTAGACTCACCAAATCTAGGCAGAGTTCTCGCTGTTAGTGCAAAAATCAAACTCGCAGATTTCGAAAAGTATGCAAGACTGAACTACCCAGAGTTCATCACAGCCTTCTTCCCACCTAACGGATTCGTCCCGGGAGGAAAGCTATTCGTCATCGCAAGAGGGTTTAACACAAAAACATTAGCAGGTATTTCGATTAGCCCAAATGAAGATCCCATCCGATACGACAAAACGAGTGGAAAAGCAGGCTCCAGACCAAATGCGAGAATTAACCTGGAAAACAACAACAACGTACAAATCATTCTCTCAACAGATCTCGACGACGGACTTACTGCTGTAGGCGAGACAGAGCTACAACAACACTGGACCAACCAATTTGGTGAACCACTCACTGCAGCGTTTTTCGCTAACTACAATAACAACCATACTACCCCTACGGGAACACCCAGACGAAAAAGACTGACGATGCAATCCCCGGACAATCCACTACTGTATCGTGTAAACGACCCCGGCTCCGGACTTTACGTAGACGCACCATATCAAATCATGGTTATCACTCTTGACGCAGGATACGCTGGTCCTGTAGCACATTACGAAACTATTACAGAGCTATCAGATCCAGCAGAAGACGGAACACAGACAAAGACGACTAAACTCAAGGTAACCAAACCAGAAGACGTTCCATATGCTAGAGTAAAGGGTGAGCCTGTTTATCTCAATACAAGAACCCCATTCGCTTCCACGCACTCACAAGAAATCGACATAGTTGACGAAGTTGAACAGCAAGTCGAAATTATCAACGTCACTGGAGATCCCTTAGATGCAATCACAGGGAACGACCTTGATAACGACCCTGTAGATACTACCTCTATCATCAACACCCAAGCAATCATTGACGAGTGGATAGAAAATCAAGAACAACAACAAGGGGGCGGCAAAAAGCGCACTTGGCAAAAAGATCCAAGCATATACGTGCGACCAAGAGACGTAATCAACCCCTATCCAAAGTTCTACAGAGAAGGCTCTACTTCAATCGCAGGACTCAAAGGATTCAGCAACTCAAGAGACTTCTATGTAGAAGACGTCACAAGTAAATGGACTGCTGGCACTTCCCAATCTAGCTTAAACGGATACAGTGGTATGGGTAACATTCTAACAGACGCAGCCGGAAACACTCTAGAGTTCGCACAAGAAAGCCTCTGGAAACCCGCAGTCGAGTTTACTACCGATGCTATTCATGACGGGCTTCAATTTGGTAAAAAGGTAGGTAAAACAGTTACTTATGTTGGTATTGCCTCAGTCCTAACACCACTAGTTGTGTGGGCTGCAGCCTCATCATACAAGAGCATCCGAGGAGCTACAAGAACTACTGCTGCTCGTAGAAGAGCTCGCAGAAGATATAATCGCCGCCGATGAGGTCATAAGCAACGACTTCATCGCATAGACGATGGCAGTCAATCCCGAGTATGCAAATCAGCTACTTGCTGACTTTCAAAACGAGGTCGAGGGAATCATCCGTACTAACGGTCTTGAGCACCACATGGGCACGAGTAACCTTGCACAGATTGATACCGTCAAGGATAACTACATCAGCACCGTGATGAACACTTTCACCCTCCCAACTACTTCTGAAGGAGAACTGAAAGCAGAAATGAACGCCGCCATTATGCAGATCAAGAGCATGGCTCGTCAACAAAGTCGCTCTGAGGCATCTACGATTGCAGGAATCGGTTCCACCGTGAACAAGATGAGCCCCGCTGACTCCGGGCAGTGGAATGCTATCATTTCCGACGCAGGACACAGAATCGAAAAAATCTGCACCATGTATGCAGACCAAATCAACAACATGCCCAAGGCTCTCCGTGCGAGAATCGACGACGACATGGCGAAGGTTCTCGATGCTATCAACGACGCCTATAACGCCAACCCATCTCCCGGCAACGCCCAAACAGTAGCCCTGCAGGTCAAAAACTCGCTTGACAAAATCGAAGGAGATCTTGCAGAAGCTTCCAAAGCGCTCTTGAAAGCAAGCATTGAATCCATGGCTCATCAGAAGATGACCCAACTTCAAGAGAAGGAAATCGCTTTGCAGTCCGTCGAGCCCGGAATGACGAAGGGGCAAATTACCACGTACAGAAACCTTGCCAAAGAAATCAAAGAGCTCATTCTAGACCTAGGTAAGTCAAACTATCTTGTATATGATAAAACGATTAGAGCACAGAAGATTGCTATCATCGATCAGAAGCTAGCTATCCTAGAGAACCTCCGAGTGAACGCTGCTGGTGTAGCCTCTTCCCTTTCTGGTTACTTTGGTAGCATGGGAGGTACGAGAAACGTTAGAAGAACCGCGTCTATCAACGGGATCGGTACAACTATCGGTATAAACACCTCGCAGATTTCTGCAGCTCCAAAGAACTACAGAAAAGGAGTTCCACCCGGTTTCGCTGGGTTCGCTGGTAAAATGTCCAAGGACGACATCGCACAAAAGCACGCTCCTGGCACCGCCCAATCTCACATCGATGCAATGCATCATTACATGTCCCAAGGCATGTCATTTAACGACGCACACAACAAAGCAAACGCCAGCGGCTTCACTCCACAAAGCCACGGTAAGACGTTTAGCCTCGGTGGTGGTGCCTACCCTTTTCGGTAAGCAGTATAGGAGCTATTAAGGAAGGTGATGACCCAGAAGATTACTACATCGAGCACAACAAACCGCTAGCCTTTGTTTCATTAGGAACATTGACGGTTATCGGCTTGATTGCAGCAGTAGTAGTAGTTCAAAACAAAATGGAGAATCCCAAAAAGCCAACTATCCCACTACCCACAAAAACGAAGCGAAAACCATTACTCGGAGGACGAAAGAGATGAGCATTGTATTTACGAACCCAAACGGAAGAAGAATCCGAGTGAATCCAGACCAAGCAACAGAGATTGCGCCGGGGGTGTTCACCCTTATCGATGAAGAGACCGGCGAGCCTATGCTCTCTGAGGCAGACCCAGACTACCTCAATCCAGATAGTATGGGAGAATACGCTAACGTACAGTACGAAGATGAGATGACTGAGATGGTAGAAGGACTGGAAAACCCTCCCAAGGCACTTTTCACTTGGAGAAACCTAAGACTCCCCCAAGCAATCGCTGGTGAAAAGGTCGTCAAAGGAAAGACAGGAGCTTTCGTCGGCGCACCCGGTGCACTCATCGGGACAGGCAAGCGCTTCTTGAGAAGAGAGATTAGCGCCAAGCAATCTATTCGTGAGTCACCGTTTTTGCTTCAACTGACTACCGCAGAGCAGTGGTACGACTACATCAGCAACATGGCTCGCAACCCAGTGGACATGGGGGCCGAACTTTCTGCAGGTGTTTCACCTTCACAGAAGATTGCAGTGGCTATGTTCGTCAAAGAAGCTGAAATGGATCCCGGGTTCACGGCTCTTCTAAAGAAGGCGGTCCCCGGAGCAGAACCGATGGAAATCGTCGCCATGGGTCAGATGGTTTTCGATCTCATGACCGGTAAGGGACCAAACCCGCTAGCTGCGAAAGGTTATGGTACGTTCAAGTACGACAAAATGTTCCGACTTGCTTACGATATTCTACAGTCTATGCCTATCAGACAATATAACAGCTATACGCTATTCCAGCTAGAAGCTGATGAAGGAGGCAAAGTCTTCAACGAAGTTACCCGCAGCTACACTCCTTTGGATCTCAGTGAAGTTGGATTGGTTCTCGAAATCAGAGACAGTCTCGCACAATATGGATCCGGCTACGCTAACATGGTGATTTCAGAGCCTTCTTTGGCTGCAGAGGCAGCAGCGCTGATGCAAAAGGCAGCGGCATCGTATGCCAGTGGCGACACGATCACTGTTCGCTCGATTCTTAACTACCTCCAAGCTTCTCCGTTTTACTACAAGACGCTTGCAGCAGAATCAAAGAACATCTTCGAAGCAAAGTCTACAACAGATATCGCAGGTGTCAAGCTTGAGAAAATCAACAACCAGCCTGGACTGGGCCAGTATGTGTCTAATGGCCTGCTATACCTCAAAGGTATCAAAGACTCCATGGTAAACAATGAAACAGGTAAGCTAATCGACAAAAACGAGGCAGACAAGAAAAACTGGCAAAACAAGTCCTTCGAAGTCGTTAAGTCTCCCTTCGATACAACGGTCGTCGGTGTCATCAAGTTCGATAGATCGCTCAACTCCTACTCGTTCGCAGAAGGGGCCACCATGGGTAAGAATCGTACCGGACAAGAAAAGAAAGGAGACGCGGCAGCTATTGCAGACGTTCTAGCAGCCTCTAACCCACGAGGTAAACCAACCGGTCGAGGGAAGTACTTCAACCTGGAAGTCCACACCAAATCTAACTTGAACATGAAGCTCAAGCCCACCAACACCAAAGGGCAAGGCGATCTTCGCCATGGTGCACCACCAAAGGGCAAGGACGGCTCCCAAAACACATGGACAAAAGGACTTTACAAGCTTCTCAGAGACGACATCGACTCGCTGAACAAGAAGCACATGCGAGATAAGAAAACCCGCAAGCCCAAGTACCCCGATCTGACGGTCATGGTCAGTGGCGGTAAGCACAAGAAGACTGGTAAGTGGGCTCC
>Ga0181566_10002777_pt1 | contig 14316 bp, 18 predicted proteins | sample 101ome_15_FD_133762 | JGI IMG/M metagenome (GOLD analysis project Ga0181566, IMG submission 133762) | Coastal salt marsh microbial communities from the Groves Creek Marsh, Skidaway Island, Georgia - 101402AT metaG (megahit assembly) | ecosystem: Environmental > Aquatic > Marine > Intertidal... | reverse complement strand
GCGAGGTCTCGCCTTCGTCAGTCGGTGCACTCATTCCTCTCTTTTCTCAGTATAGTAATTTGCATCTTGGTGAGAATTTTTGTTAGATTTTAAATTGACAGAATTCGAAAGAAGTGTGAAAAATTTAATTTTTATTAATTCCTTGCAAAATATAAAATAAATATTGAAACAAAAAAAATTAGGTCGTGGCACAAACGAAAATGGAGCATGCTTGTGCATCAGGCGATGTCCATGCATTAGAACTATTTGAGGTTGAACGTATTCACAGCTTGGATATCGCTAAACTATTCAATTTAACCCTAAAAAAGTCGGGATTCGGGCTCGGGCAGGTGGCATGCGTCCGTACACTGATGAAACATCAATCGTTTTCTTCACATTTTCTAAAAGATGCACTAAAAAAGAAGCGTGTGGATATTTCATTGACAATAGTCGAGTGCAGTCGACCGGACGAGAGTGATCTCAAAATGGCCGTCAATTTGAGATCACCGATTCTCGTAAAGAAGATCATCGAAAACAAGCCAAAACTATCTAGCGCTTCTTTCCTTCTAGTGAAGATCTCTGATTGGGGAAACAAGAAGTATACAGCCAACGAAGGCCGAGATGTTCTATCGCTTATCACGTTCTTGTTCACTCATTATGAAGCCCTGCACCTCTCTCCAGAGCTGTGGTCACGGCCTTCAAATGAGTTCGTACGTACGATCAGGAATCAAATAGCAAAACGAATGTTTAGAAACTTATTACTGGCATTGAGTGCCGGCGGGGTTCCACAGAGTTCGGTAAAGTTCTTGGCACTCCGCGGACTCCCCGAGGAGATGAGAGCCATTGTGCTAGAGCACACCGAGAGATAATAAATAATATGAAGACATTTTATATTTTCGTGGCATCGTGGCTCTCTTCCGCGGCATTGACGTACGTGCACTCGGAATACTGCTACCCGTGGTTCATAGGACTGGAGCCATGCATTACGCTACAGGAAACTAGTCTGACGCTGAACCGCCTCCAGAAGAATTATTTAATCTTCGGCGCGAGTTTTGTAATTGAGGTTGTCAGCTACTACGCCAGCGTATTTAAGCGTCATTCGTCGCGGCAGGTGGACGACGTTGGATCATCCACCACGGTCACGACTCGCTCATCCTCCACTGAGAGTTTGACTGCTGTGAAAGAGGATTAAAAATTTTATAGTTAATAAACAAATGTTTAAAATTCAGTGCACGCTTAATAAGGAAGAAGTATTGAACGAAGCGATCGCGAAGAAAGACGTAGAGAAATACCTATCGGAATTTAAATTCTCATTTAGCGAAGGAGTATACGTCATCAAAGTCGTAAACGACAGAGCAAAAGACTTCATCACGGAGATGCCTAGCTCGTTGACGATCACGGAGATCCGTACGAAATATGGTATCATATATTCGAGCGAAGAGAGATTCAATATCGCAGAGACGGAGAGCGACTTCGACGAGGAAGTCTATGCACTTGCGATGAAGCGGGCAGACCCAACTTACGAGACGGACTCCAACGCTTGCTCGATAATGTGATTCGCCACGAGAGACAAGTCCGAGACTGTCTTGGACTTTATGATCTGCCCGTTTCCGATCAAAGATAAGGATCCTATTTCGTAGCCGGCACGGTCGCGGATGCGGATCTTGTTGATCTTATTTTCCGCCATCTTCCATTTTTTTGACAGTTTCGAAATGACCGTCGATGGGATACTGAATGTAGCATTCACGTTTCTGATCTGAAGGTGAAGTGGAACGCAATATCGATAAAGCTTTTGCATTGCATCCCATAGAATTTCGGTGTCGCTGTGTTTTTCGTTGGGATTCTTCACCTTCACGAGCAGCTTCGTAGGACTCCTGAAGAAAAATTGAATGTACAGGTCCTCGTCGTCCACATCACATCGGACCAGTGGCATCTCACCCTCCAGCCGTCGGAAGCGAGGCCCAAACAATTTAGGGTTTGAAATGTTCTCCCAGGCGAGATCCCTATAGCACCCAACAATGTCTATTTTTGTGGCTCTCACAGCTCCTCTAAATCGTCTTCTTCCTCCTCCCCCTCTCTCTTTCGCTTCCTCCATCTTGCCGATATAAAGATACCTGACTCCTCTTCGCAGATGAGATACTTTGTTGTGAGTTTGAGATGCTGTTGCATTTGGCTCTGCTGCTCATTGAAGACATTTGCTAGGGCTTTCATTTCTTCAACGATTTTGAAATTTTCAGTCTGCAAATATTGATCAATCAAATTTCGAGCGCAAGTTTGAAGGGCCCTTAGATTTTTTTTTGACCAGATTTCCCTTTCGACGCATCGCATCTCTCTCTTCAGATTCGATCTCCATTCCGTTTCGGTTATTTCTTTCCTCAAATACTGGAACGCCAGATTTCTCTTATAGATTCGCATGTCACGGATATCGTCATCGTCGGCGTCGGCCCAGGGCCTTATCCCCGTCGCCCACTGAAGGTCGTTCATTCGATCAATGAAACGGGTAATGAATGTATGATGCATCTCGTCCTTTCTGTCCGTGCTCTGGAGCCGCAAAATCCAAAACTTTCGTTCCTCGTCGTCGTGAATCTCATTGGGAATGTCGGCCGTGTCCACACGGGGCAGTTCCTTCATCCTCGTCCGGAGAAAATCATAATATTCTGGATTGTGATTTTTGCCGTTACGCACTTCGCCGGTCTCAAAATCAAACATCTGATGGCATTGCGTGCACCATGCCAGGCTGCACCCAGGTCCGTTCTTTTCGATGGGCATTGCGCAGCCCGGACAGGTCGTCGTCGTCTTGTCAATGAGTGCCAAGGTCTGCACGGTGTCCGAGTCGCATGCATGATTCGGCGTCAAAGGGTCAAGACATTTCTGGCAGCAGACCGTCCTGCAGAGAGAGCAACTGAATGTAGTGCAGTCCAGAAATCCCGGACACCCATCCGTGATGCACTTCTTCGTGAAGCGTTTTATGGTTTTAGGGTTCACGTCTCTGAGCTGCTGGACTTTCGATCTGAGATCCTCTCGCAAATTGAGTAGGGCCGGGAGCATCTCATCGACGTGACACATTTCGCACATTTCGCCCATCCACGATAATACCTCTTTGGGAAGGAACGTCTTCTGTTCCTTCTTGCTGAAGTTGTTAACCTCGCCCCACTTCCTGAACGTTCCAAAATCTCTGAAGCGGTGAGCCGAGTTCATTGAGAGATACAGGGGGCCACAGAAGTTGAGCCTCTTCTGCATTTCCCGGTAGGCCTCGGGTCCGCGGAGATCACGGGGCACGCAAAACAGTATGTCATTCAACTCATTCCACGCCTCATTGGGATCGCCGTAGGTACTTTTGGAATACTCGTACATGTTTCGATAGCAGCCGTCTATCTTGTATACATCTCCATCTGCAGTGCTCTCCCAATTGCACCGGCAGAACGAATAGTATGACACCATTACCATCTTCGAGTGCCACGCTTCGTAAAAGAGGTTGAATGTGGCATAAGTGGGGTACAATAAGGTGTGCATCATTTCAAATAAATCAATCGCGCGGTCGACATACAATCCCACTTCCTGAAAATCCGAGATCGCATTAAAGCGGGCTAGATCGTCCTGACGCTCCGGTAACTTTTGCTTTTCTATCCTCATCTCATAGTCCACGATCACGTCCATCAGGTGATTGTTCACGAAAGTCACGGGAAGAATGTCGTACTTGATCTCGTTCCACGGTGCGTGGCAGCTCATGCATTCCGGGTAAGCCTTTTTGCTTATCAAATATTTTTGGATGCAAGTCATGCACGCTTCCGAAGAGCACGTGGGACATTTCACCTTCGACCTGTTGCGGGCGGTGTAAGGAAGCGTACATATTGTGCAATCCATTTTCTCCTCCTTTCCTTTTTACTATAACGAAATTTTATTCTCTAGCTTTAATACAAATATGTTCACCCTCAAAGTCAATTCGAACATGTTAGAGAAACTGTATGGGGGCTTTGGGGTCGCCGAGGTTGGGAAGAGGGTCGATACGAGAGTGAACTTGGGAAAGATACCTGTGGACAGGCTGGCGATGCACCTCTGCGAAGAGCTTCCGAAGAAGGGGGTATCTCTGAGCAGAGGTGTGAGGAGGAAGACGGAAAGGGGCAAGAGCACTTTTTACATAAAGATCGGCGCCAAGGACCGCTTGGCGAAGCGACTTTCGAAAATTGCATTCAACTGCATGAATCTCCACGGCCAGATGATTTCAATCCCATTGCTTATTAAAACTACAATCGAGAGTCGTAATCTTCCGATCATCACGAACGGGAGTCCGTCATCAGTTCGAGCACTCAGACTTGCGATGCTCGTCGGTGCCGCCCGCAGACTCGGCACGCCCCTTCAGAAGTCATTGAGATCGTCCACAGCGGGAGCCTTGAAGTCGCTTTCATTCCAGGGGTGAAGATTGGCGATGAGAGTCCCCACGTTTCCTTGGATTTCACAGGCGTCGCACCCGCTGTCGTTTCCGAGGATCCCATGACTGTGCTGCTGCACCTCGTTGGTGGACGTGGAATTCTTGTGGATTCCACATCGCCCGTCGTATTTCGCCGGTTTTGGACACTTGGTGCCTGACTTGGTGAGGAATCCGCACTGATCTTCGACGCTCACGACTTTGGGCACCCTCTTTCTCTTTTTCGCCATCGGGACGTCCACATTTTTGTCGAGCTGCTCCAGAAGCGTGCTGCAGCGAATGACATAGTCGCGATCGCGAATCAGATTTTTCTCTATCATTTCCACAACTAGTGTGGAGAGCCTATCATAAAGGTCATCTGCCATCTTTCCTTTCCTTTGCCAAGGTATAATATCCTCTATCTTGGTGAAAGAATTTTTCTCGAATAACAATATAACAAAAAATGGATTTTGTAAAAAAGTCTAAAGAATTATATGGTGAGAATTATTTAGACTATAATAATTGCATTTACAGGGGTTTGCACGAGCCCGTGGTGCTTCGATGCCCCGTGCATAATTACTTTAGCGTCTTTCCCGATAAACATTTGTCCGGAAAGGGAGGATGCATCCGGTGCAGGTTGCCGACGTCTCAGGACATCGATAAACAGGTGAATATTTTGATGATCCGTAAAAATTATGATTATATGGAAGATGATGGCATCAATGTCGAACTATTCTGCCCGGAGCATCAGCAAGTTTCTAAGCTGTCACGGATCGGGCACGTGAATGGGCAAGTCGCATGCTGCTGCGCCTCTGACGCCGTTTGAAGGAGGCGGTGACGAATTCGACGAAGCCGGCAATGTCCATGATCTGCGTGCCAGCTCTCTCGGCCTTTTTCACCGTCATTTTGTCTGGAATATTTCCGACGAGAAGAATGTCGCAGATTTCCACGGACGTTATGCGCCCCCCGGAGCCCGTGACAAAATCGACGAGGTTCTCGTGTGTCGTGCGGTCGTGGTGTCCAGTGCTCGCAACATTTAAAGCGGAAAGGTCGTATTCCGAGACGTCGAGAGGGTAGACGATGTCCTGAAAACGTTTGCGACGATGGGCGCATATGATGCGAGTGTAGTTTTCGTCTGCCATCAGTTTTTTTTCGCTCTCCAAGAATCTCACGAGATCGTTCAATTGCCCGAACGCCAGAAGGCCATTCATTTTTTTCTCTATATTGTACCGCGCAACCGCATGAGAGACGCCTTCGTTTTCAGAGAGGAAAAAATAGGGTCGACCATTGATCGAGAACAAATGCTCGTGTTTCCGAATTTTTTCTAAAATATTGCCATTCTCTACCAAAACAAGATCGAAATAGTCTAGAATGCCAATATTTTGAATGATTATTTTGCCAGCGTCCTTGACAGCGCTCATCTTTTTCTATTCTCATGTATTCTCATGTTCTCTGGCTAGGGGACCTTTCGAAAGTGATTCGTGATAATTCATCATCGAATGATCCTTCACAGTGGCAGCGCAACATATATGAAAACAAGAGCGACGTGCATTTTTGCGTTTAATGTATCCATCTTCTGTGCATACGTACAAGGATTTCACGTGCTTGTAGTTCACAAGCGGAACCGTGGGGATGACATCTTCCGGGTCCACAAAGCGGTACGTATCTATACTGAGATTGTTGTATGATTTGGCAAATTCCCTATTCCCCACGCGGGGAGAGCCGAACGTGATGTTTTTAATTTTCAGATCCGGAAGAAGTCGCGCGAGCTCGTAGGCAGCTATCGTCGCTATTCCGGAGCCCAGCGAGTGGCTCAAAAGTACGACCTCGGGCTTGCAGGCGTGTTCGATTTCCTTTAATATGAACGAACGCACGACCTTATAGCATTTATAGAATCCGTAATGGACACGAATCTTGTGGGAAGGCGCAAAAGGTAGGGGAATTTGCTGAATTTGAAAATCCGTGATCCAGTCCGTGATGCTATCCGTGCCCCGGAACACAAGTACGATGCGATCCCTTTCCGCCCTGGAAAATACCTGGACGTCGAGTTCGCCATCGAACGGAGTGAATCCATTGTTCGTCATCACGGGTGTATTGTAACAATCTGAAACGATTTCAGAGAATTCTTCCATTCCTATTATCAACCTATATTATTTATTTGATGACTCAAAGACGTGTGGTCCGCATGGCCCTTACGAACTCCCTGCATGTCTCGCACGTGGCGTGAGGAGTTTGGCGATTCATGTGCACAAATGTGCTCAGCGGCTTGAACCTCTTGCACAGGGGGCACTCCTTTTCCTCGATGTCGCACATATCTTTTAATTTATATATAATTCTTCCTCTGTAACTACTCACGATCTGTGTTCTTAGAAACTCCGAAGAGTCTGTAATTTCTTCAAAGCCCTAAAATGAGGACTCCTATGACTAAAGCCCTAGGGATAAGGTGCGAAACAAGTTCCTCGGTGAGGGGACTATGAATTGTGTAATGTCATTTAACCTGTGCAAAAGGGCTTAGTGATAGGCAGTAGTTTTTCGTTCGTTTGCACCATATATACTGGTTCGTTTTGTTTTGTTTTTGGGGAGCTCAATGGCGAAATCAAAGCGTTCGAGAGAGATTAATGTGGACACTCATCAGGTCACTCGTAGTGCTTTTCAAAGGGTAAAGGAAAAGTCCCGCGTGCATTGAATGAGCGACAAGGGTGTGAAAAACCACTCCAATCCTGGCACTGGGAAGTTTGCTCCTTATACTATACCCCTACTGTAATATGTCTACTGCGAAGGAAGCGGATGATACGCATGAGGAGGTGTTTGCGCTGATAAATAAGAAAGCTTCTCAGCAAGCTGCAAGACCATTTCTGCCTGCACAATCGATTTGATGTCCAGTTGCCCGAGTTGCCCGTGGCCACCCCCGAGGTGAATGAAGAGATGAGTTTATTACCTCATAAAAGTAGAGCAGCGTGTCTGATGATCGAGCATTAAATGTCTGCTCATTCATCAGAAAATTTTGAGGGGGTAAATGTCTCCTCATCAGAAAATTTTGGGGGTGGCCGGGGGTGGCCGGGGCCTTTACATATTAAAATATTTACGGACGGTCCATGGAGTCCTAAAAGGTTGCACGGCAGGAAAGTTCTACGAGGGCTTAGCCTTTAGAGATTTTAGGTCCGAATTTTTCTCCCATAGTTTTTTTTGAAAAAATTTTTTTTTTTTTTTTCAAAAATTTTTTTGAGGATATAGAATGGGAGAATTTTTCGTCGTGAAATTAGGGCTTTGGGTCTAGAAACTCCGAGGACTCCGAGGAAGATATATTCACGGAGTCCTAAAAATATTTACGGACGGTCCGTGGAGTCCGCGGAGTCCTCGGAATTTACGGACGGTCCGCGGGGTCCTAAAAGTCCTTTTAGTCCGTAAATTCCGTGGAGTCCACGGAGTCCTAAACCCTAAAATCTCCCAGGGCTGCTGCGTGAATTTTCAGAGTAAAATAAAATTTTAAACTATAAAATGACAGAAGAGCTGTGTGAAATTTTGAACCCTTATGTCGATCAGGGGTTCTTCGAGTGGTACGACAACGAAGGCCTTTTCAACCTACTCGATCGCCTGGAGGGGTTTAGTGCATGCGAAGAATTTAAGTACCTCCCAAATTACGAAAAATTTGCGTCCGAATTTTTCTATTTCATGCGCTTCACGCCCCTCATAGAGAACATGATTGGCTGGAGCGGCGACGATGAAATTTATGAAAAACTCATTGGGGCGCTGAAAAATCTTAAAAAATATTATCACTCCAGGTTAAAAATGAACCCCGAGAAGACGCTCGAAGACGAAATTGACCTGACCGAGGACGAGGAGGTGTTTTCCGATGACCTCAACGAGGAGGAGGAGGAAAGCGAGGTCGAGGAGGAGGACGACGCCGACGACGACAGCGAGGACGACGACGAAGACCCGCTCCTTGCACTCACCGATGTGCTCAGCAATGCCTTCGAGTCCGAGGAGGGCGACACTGTGATTGACAGCCTCCTCGATATTCGGGACCAGCTCAAGTTGCTCAATAGGACGATGTTAAAAATTGCAAAGGGCCTTAGTTAGAGATTTTTTAAACTCTAAAAAAAAAAAGAAGAAACAGATATTATGACTATCTTGGAGCATAGTGGCATTGACTCCTTCGATGAAAGTACGTCCATCGAAGAAGTCAAAAACGTCTTTGAACGTATCATGTCAGAGTTCGAGACAAACTGCAAAGATAATTTGTCCGCCTCGATCATGTTCTTCGGATTTATGTTCAATGACGACAGAACACTGCGCATTCACGATACGTCTGTGGAGGACATCCTGCAGTGCTACAGAGAACGCTTCAACAGGGCATTCTATAGCATAATGCAAAGGGCGAAGGAAAACGCTTCCGACGAACTCTATCAGCACGTCGCAGCCATCCACGCTCGCTTCAACGAGGCCTACCTGGCCGTTTCGGGCATGTTTCAGTGCGAACAAGGCTGCCGCAACCCCTGGTCGGCGTATGGATACACAGACATCTCTTCACTGGACGTAGACATCGAAGTGGAATCGCAGCCCCCCTTCCTCCAGCTCCTCGTTGCCATGCTTCGAGAGCTTTTCTCCGGGCGCTTTCGTCGAGATGGGCAATATGTGTGCACGGAGGTGAAGGGCACCCACTTCTGGCAGAAAAAGATGACGATCATGGATTTTGTGCGAACCAAGTGTGACCGCATGGTGTCGATAGCAAATTTCCAACTTCTGAACAAGAACGCCAACATGCTCGAACAGGTCACCAAACAGCTCGAACGAGTCATCGACGTGCAGTTTCCGGACGTCGTGAAAGACCGTCATACATGGTCCTTCAGAAATGGCATCTGGACCGACGGACGTTTTGTCGCATATGACGACCCGGAATTTGCCGGACTCCCGGACTCCCTCGTCAGCTGCAAATATTTCGAAGACGTGGATTGCAATCCCGACGGCGGTGACATACCCCACCTGCGTAGCATCATGGACTACCAGGGATGGGACCGGGAAACCCAACATTTCTTTCTGGCCTTTATGGGAAGATGTCAGTACGCTCTGAACGAAAGAGAATCTTGGCAGATCGTCCCATTCAATATCGGAGTTGCCAACAGCGGAAAGTCCACGGTTACGTGCCAGGTTGTGAAGAATTTCTACCAGCCCGAAGACGTTGGGACGCTCTCGAATAATATCGAGAGAACTTTCGGACTCGGCGCACTCTCGTCAAAATTTCTAATAATCGGCCCGGAAATCAAAAAGGACTTGAAGCTCGAACAGGCGGAATTTCAGTCCCTGGTCTCGGGCGAGTCCATACAGGTGGCAGAGAAGCACAAACCGGCTGCGACCGTCGAGTGGGACGTTCCGGCCTTTCTCGCAGGAAACGAGCTTCCGTACCAGAACGAGGACAATCAAGGTTCCGTGACTCGGAGAATTGTCCCATTCTATTATGAGAATCGCGTCACCGACGGGGACCCAAATCTCTGGAAGAAGCTGGAAGCGGAGATGGGATCCATCATTCCGACGTGCACGAATGCGTACCTCGATCTCGTCGAGAAATACGGCGACAAATATATCGGAAACTACCTCCCGAGGCAGATCATTACGTGGAGGGACGACATCAGCTGCACGCTGAATTCCATCGTCGGGTTTTTGTATTCGAATGTCCTCGAATTCGGCGAAGACCTCTGGATGCCCGAATCCAAACTGGACGAAGAGTACCGGGCATGGTGCAGGAATAATGGCATCAAGGCTCGGTCATTGCGGACCGACCGCAATGGCTTCAGGTCGCAATATGCTCTCAGAAACATCACGCACCGCCAGGGACGCGCGGAAGAGCGCTGGACGAATCCGAGGGACTCGCACGAGACCAAAGACATGACAGGCCAGACGATCTTGGAAGGCGTCAATCTGAACCATGCTGTCTAAAAAAAATTATTGTATACATTTAGGTATTATGAGTATAACAGAAGTACGTTTCACCGTCTACGTGTCGCCGCCTCAGTTTAAAATAACAAAATTCCTTGATGAAGACATTTTCAAATATAGGAATAAAGGAGATCCTTATGTTCACTATTCTATAAACTGTGACGATGACAGTATGAAGATGGAGGTCAGAGAGTGGTGGGAGACACCACACGACGAATTAATCAGAGTGAGCGTGTGGATTCGTCCAATAAGGTACGACCATAATTTTCGAAGTTTCAATCATATCCACCGAGCTGCCGTAGAAAAACTTCGCAATTACTATAAAAAAGCTCATAAATCCAATATGATAGAGGAAATGCATGATTCGCGCAAGGTTGTCATTCGAACAGACGGTGTCAAATTATCAACATACGAAGATGTGACCCATAGATTTTTTGACAAGAGAGAGAAGATCAAAGTGAAGTCGAACGGCCAATATTTCAAACTGTCTGGCCACCGCCTCAGCCAGACAAAAATTGAAAAATTGCAGAAAAAACTAAAAGAACTAATTGTGCCAAAGGAAAAGATCTCGAAGCGAAAACCGATACCTTACACGAAATTCCAGGTCGACGGTGTCGGAGTCGTCGACCTCTTTTTCAAAAACAAGGACAAACTTAGAAGGAAAAAGGGCCAGCTCGCACACAAGAACAACATGCGTGACATCGCGAGGCGCTTGGGGTTCGAGGATAACTCGTACGGTAAGGTCACCGAACAGCTAGTCAAAAGGTATAGGGCACCGGAGCCAACGAATGTCTTCGAGGGAAGACGGTTCGTGATACCGGTCGAAGGTCAAGTAATTAACGACATGTTAATGAATCTGATGAACCTTCGTAAAACAAAGGAACGCAAGATTACGTCATTTGAAAAAGGAGAGCGTTTTCTGGAATCAAGAATGCCTGAAGCAGCGATAAAGAAGAAAAAAGAGGAGCGCAGACAATTTATGGAACAACTCGCTGCCGACGCTACAAACGACAACGTAATCGCTGCTCGGGCTGCTCTCCCGCCGCCGAAGAGATTAATGAAAAATCTCATTGCCACCGTGCGTCAAGCTGAAGCACGCGCACGCTCAAGTCTCATCTAAAGCTCCTCAATCGATTTCTGTCGCTTTTTCTTTACCCTTTCATCACTATCGTAAATTTGCTCAAGCGGAGTCCTTCCTCTGAACAGCACCCACCGACCGCTCGGAAGTTCAACATTCGTTATCATATTTCGCGTGCGCCGCTTCTTCTTCGTCTTTGCAGAAGCTCCTTCGAATGTGTTCAAGAGGTGTCTGGCCTCGGCCACAGAGGACGCGTACCCCAAATGCACAGAGGACGGAGTCGCAGACACGTCCTTCAGCTGAACCTTATAACGTTTATGGTATTTGCACCATGAATAGTGCTTTCCAATCATTTTTTTTTTTTTTCGGATTAATCGTATCCTATTTATTTAATAAGATATCATTAATCCTCTAACTCTCAGATGTTGTTGTTTGCCTTCTGTGGAGAGGGCTTTGCTACACTGATGTTGGACCCGGATGTAACCAGGTATGTCGAGACACCTTGGAAGATGACAAGAATCAACATCATCCCCAAACGCGTAGATCGCTCGCCCTTAGTGAGCCCTCCTTTGATTTGCAGGAGATTGTATCCCATCATCCCCGCCACGGCTGTGAGGCCGACGAGGAGGTACGAAAACTCTTTGGTTGCCATCAAGCGGCTCCCTGATATGAAAGGAGACGAAATAGCCATGAAGAGCACACCGAATAGAGAAACAAGACAGAATGCCCTAAAGCCCTGCAGTTTCGCGACAGTGGAGTCGTCGATCGCAAATTCCCCGGGGGTTTTCGTAGTGATGGCACGGAGTCTTTCTCTCTTGGATTCGGTGATGTAAGCGTATGAAGATTGTTCCACAATCATGCACACGGCCGCAAACGACATTGCGACTCCCATGTTGGCAAGACCGGCTGAACTTCCGAGAATATCAGACATACTACTATATATTTAATCATCTATTTTTATTTTTTGAGTGGCGTAGATATGCTTGCGCTTCCTGAACATTGAGAACCCCACGTGGCCCCACTCGTCCACGACGTCCACGATCAGAGGGTCGTGCCGGCGGCCTTTACCGTCCCCGCGCATGCACCTGCCGATGGCCTGTGTCACGTCTGCCTTGGGCGTCGCTAAGACGACAGTGTCCACGGAGGGAATGTCCAACCCTTCTGCGGCCAATGAGAATGTTCCAACGATGAAACGCTTCTCTGCGCTCTCGGCCATCTTGTCTGCCTTCATTCCTCCGATGTATAGGCCGGCGTCTTCGAGCATTGCAACAAGTTTTTCCGCATGCGATCTGCGATCTGTCAATATCAATATTTTCCTGGACACATCTAATTTTTTTACACAATCGACTAAGAACTGTGTCCTCTCCACACACTTCACGAGTTCCGTCACATAGTTCACTGTGGACACTCGACCATTGGAGGCCAGCGGAATGGGACATTCCGCCAATTCATCACTTTTAAAGCGAATCACAATGACCGATGCTTTCCCATCACATTCTCGATAGGCACGGAAGCTCTCCGGGCCCAAAAAAACGTGAATGACTTCTTGAAGCCCATCCTTTCTCTCGGGCGTGGCTGTCACGCCCAACGTGTACTTGGTCTGACACTGGAACATCGCGCGCGAGAACGCGGCAGCAGGCACGTGATGACACTCGTCGACAATTGTCAGACCAAAATTTGCAAATGAATTTTGCGGAAACGTCCGCGTGCACAGAGTCTGAATCATTGCTATGCAAATTGGAGCATCGACGTCGAACTGGTTTCCCTGAACTCGTCCGACACGCTCAATACCCAAGAACTGTCGAATCCTCTCCGTCCACTGGTCTGCCAAAAACTCTTTGTGAACAATGATCAAGGTCTTCTTTTTTAGGCTTGCGGCGATATACAACGCGACCGTTGTCTTCCCAAATCCCGTGGGAAGAACTAGAACCGCGCCGCCACAATCGACAAGTTTTTCTAATGTCTTCTCCGATGCAATGTTTTGGGACAGTGATTCTTTTAAATTGCCATTGAATTGTAGATCTGCATTATCAGGTTGAGAACGAACGTCCTCATAGTCTGCACGCTGCACCCCACCGTAATGTTTCGGAACAAGTAAATTATTCTTATTTTTCAGGTACGCTTTCAAACTAGGACCTTTAAACTCAGGAATCGGACTGACACCAACGAACGTGAGATCTCTGCGGACGCTAGCGTCATCCGGTATTTTGAGTCCGTGAATTGTTAGCATTTCTTTATGATAATACTATATCTTCTAACTGGGTTCAAACTGATTCGAATTTGAATTTCCGTACGAACTGCTTGTCGCCCACCGTGAACACGAGGGGGAAGGGCAGCTTCGTGCGCTTGATCTTGAAATTATATAAAGAGTCCGAGGACTTCTTGCGGATGACCAATTCGATCGTGCAACTCCGGTCCCCCTTCATGGTACGGCAGATCGCGGCCGCGATCTTCTTCGCAGCTGCCTGAGGATTCCCGGGGCGCGCCTTGGCCTGATGGTCTGAGGTCGATACGGTCTTTCCTCCTCGTTTAGCGCTGACTAACACGTAGTGGTCAAACATTCTATATATAATTACATTGGAAAAAATAATTTGGCTTCGACTGGAACGATATTGTCTCCTCTTTTTATATGGCTCGAATAACGAAGCGGCGGCAGACGCCGTATCGGCAGATTAGAAATTATCACGTCAACTAGATGACGTGCTCCGCGACAATCGACAATAAAATCGTCGCCCGCCACATTTTCGGCGACCATCCACTCTAACTCTGATACGTAGTCTTTCAGAAAACGTTCGTCTATGCTGGTTCCGTTTTCGTCTACGAAAAACTTATAGAAAAAAATCGCATCCTCTACACTTCCTTGGACAAGAACGCCTTCGTGTTTGAGTTCCCACGGGCACTCGGGTGTTGGGGTTTCTTC
>Ga0181566_10002776_pt1 | contig 14320 bp, 11 predicted proteins | sample 101ome_15_FD_133762 | JGI IMG/M metagenome (GOLD analysis project Ga0181566, IMG submission 133762) | Coastal salt marsh microbial communities from the Groves Creek Marsh, Skidaway Island, Georgia - 101402AT metaG (megahit assembly) | ecosystem: Environmental > Aquatic > Marine > Intertidal... | reverse complement strand
TGTGGTTCCGATTTTGATTCATGGGGATGCCGCACTGGCTGGCCAGGGGGTCAATTATGAAGTAACCAACATGTCAAAGCTGAATGGCTATGATAATGGGGGAACGGTTCACGTGGTGATTAACAATCAACTGGGTTATACCACATCCTATCTGGAAGGTCGCTCAAGTATGTATTGTACGGATTTAGCAAAAGTAACGGGTTCACCCGTGTTTCATGTATCCGCAGATGACCCCATTGCCGTGGTGCATGCCATGCAAATGGCTGTGGCAATTCGTTATGAATTTCAGATGGATGTGTATGTGGATATTTTGGGTTATCGGCGCTATGGGCACAACGAAGGCGATGAGCCTCGATTTACGCAGCCCGTGATGTATGACATCATCAAAAATCACGACAATGTATACAACTTATTCGCCCGTACATTGCAGGCGGAAGGCATTGTAGATGCAGCCTATTGCGAGCAGCTCATGACGGATATGAAAACGCATTTGCAATCCGAGTTGGATGCGGCCCGTGCAGAAGATAAGCCGTTGAGTGTGGATACATTCAAAGGCCAGTGGACGCAATTGCGGATGCCCAATACCCAAGATTTTGATCAATCGGTTAAAACCGCTGTATCCAAAAAGAAGTTGGATACGGTTATGACCGCATTAACCCGAATTGAAGATAATTTTCCTCTATTTTCTAAAACCAAAAAGATTTTAGATGGCCGTAAAAAAATGTATGCCGATGGTCAGGTCGATTGGGCGGTTGCTGAGCAACTGGCGTATGGGACCTTGCTAGCGGATGGGCATGCGGTGCGATTATCTGGTCAAGATGCCCAGCGCGGGACATTTTCGCATCGTCATGCTGTTTTAAAGCATGAAACAGAAGAAATTCCCTACATTCCCTTGAATCATATTCATGAGAAACAAGCCCCATTTACCGTGTACAATTCCATGCTATCGGAATACTGTGTGCTGGGGTTTGAGCTTGGGTGCTCGTGGGCACAACCCAATAACTTGGTGATTTGGGAGGCTCAATTTGGGGATTTCGCCAATGGGGCTCAAATTGTTATTGACCAATTTTTAAGTTCATCGGCGTCTAAGTGGCATCGGTGGAGTGGGCTAACGTTGTTGTTGCCCCACGGCTATGAGGGCATGGGCCCGGAGCATTCGAGTGCACGGCTGGAACGGTTTTTACAATTATGTGGCGAAAACAACATGTACGTCACCAACATCACAACCCCGGCAAACATTTTCCATGCGTTGCGGCGTCAAATTGAAAACCCATTTCGAATTCCCTTGGTGGTAATGTCCCCCAAAAGTCTGTTGCGCCATCCGGATGTTATGTCACCCGTTGAATCCCTCACTAAAGGTGGGTTTCAAGAAGTGATTGATGATGCATTCGTCAAGCCCAGTGCGGTTAAGCGAGTCGTGCTATGTTCCGGTAAATTGTATTATGATTTAAACCAATACCGCGCGGCCAACAGCATTAACACGGTCGCATTGATTCGCTTGGAACAGTTGTATCCATTGCCTGAAACAGCCTTGCGGGCGATTCAACAACGATATAAGTCTGCAAAATCGTATGTGTGGGTTCAAGAAGAGCCTGAAAATATGGGCGCCTGGTGGTATTTGTCTCAGTCGATGCCAACACTATTTACAGGTATTCAGTGCGTATCGCGTAAAGTGAGTGCCAGTCCCGCGGCTGGTAATGCAAAAACGCATGCCAAAGAGCAGGACAGTTTGATTGAATCAGCATTTAAAGGAGTATAAAAATGACCGTGGACATTGTAGTACCAGCAGCCGGTGAGAGCGTTACAGAAGCAGACATTGCTTCTTGGTATAAAGCCGATGGGGATTATGTTGCGTTGGATGATGCCTTATTGGAACTGGAGACCGACAAAGCGTCTATGGATATTAATGCCCCAGCAGCGGGCATTTTGCGCGTTACAATTGAAGATGGAACCGTATCGGTTGGGGATGTTATCGGCCACATTGAGCCGTCTGACCAAGCCCCAGCGCCGGCTCAACAAGTGGCTGAGACACCCCCAGTTGAATCCCCAGCTGCCACACCTGCGGCGACTCAGCCAGGCGGTCATCCGTCACCAGCTGCAGCAAAATTGCTTCGTGAGCGTGCGATTGATGCCAATGCTGTGACCGGAACGGGTCGCAATGGCCGGATTATTAAATCCGATGTTCCCAGTGCGGCTTCGGCACCCATAGTGGAATCAACCACAGAAGCCCCTGTTGAACAGCCAGCAACCCGCAATACTGGCGAGCGTGGGGTGCGTCGGGAGCGGTTGAGTCGCTTGCGAAAAACCATTGCCACGCGATTGATCGACGCTCAGCAATCCGCGGCACTACTAACGACATTTAACGAAGTGGATATGGCCGCTGTCATGGCGTTGCGTAGCGAGTACAAAGATGCCTTTAAAGAAAAATATGACGTGGGCTTGGGCTTTATGTCCTTTTTTACCAAAGCCGTGTGCGATGCACTGCAGCAGTTTCCATTAATTAATGCTCAGTTTGAGCCGGATGCTATTGTGTACCACGATTACTGTGATATCGGGATTGCCGTATCAACACCCAAAGGGTTGGTCGTTCCGGTTGTTCGCAATGCTCAGGCCTTAAGTTTTAATGAAATTGAATCGGCTATTTTAGGCTATGCCAAACGCGGGCGTGACGGCAAGTTAACCCCCGATGACATGGCCGGTGGAACATTTACCATTACGAATGGGGGTGTTTTTGGATCCTTGGTATCGACGCCCATTGTGAATCGGCCACAAAGTGCTATTTTGGGGATGCACAATATTGTGAAGCGCCCCGTTGTTGTGAACGACGAAATTGTGATTCGGCCCATGATGTATATTGCATTAACGTATGATCATCGATTAATTGATGGCAAAGACGCTGTTCAATTTTTAGTTCGAATTAAAGCGTTAATCGAGTCGCCGACACGGTTGTTATTGGGAGTATAGACAATGGTAGATTTATTAATTATCGGGGCTGGCCCGGGTGGCTATGTAGCGGCGATTCGAGCCGCACAATTGGGGATGACGGTTACCTTGGTTGAAAAACGAAAAACATTGGGCGGCACCTGTCTCAATGTGGGGTGCATTCCATCCAAAGCATTATTGGATTCGTCTGAACACTATCATCAGGCAGCGTCTAAGTTTTCAGTCCACGGTATTTCAGTTAAAGAATTGGGCATTGACTTCAAGCAAATGATGGCCCGCAAACAAGATGTTGTGAATTCAACCGTCAGTGGCATTGATTATTTAATGAACAAGCATGGCATTACGGTTGTGCATGGGTCGGCCACGATTGTTGGGCCCAATCACGTGTGCGTGGATACCCAAACCTTGGAAGCCAAGCGCATTTTAATTGCAACCGGGTCTGAGCCCACACCGCTACCCAGTGTTCCGTTTGATGGGAAACGGATTTTATCGTCAACCGAGGCGTTGTCTTTACCTAAGATACCCAAAACCATGATTGTCATTGGGGGTGGTGTGATCGGGGTTGAGTTGGCATCGGTGTATGCCCGGTTGGGCACAGAAGTGACCATTGTTGAATATGCGAGTGGCTTGATTTCTGCCATGGACGTTGACTTGGGGCGTGCACTACAAAAAAGTTTGAAAAAATTGGGCATTCAGATTCATACGCGCACAGAGGTAACCGGTTGCAGCGTCACCAAAACCAATGCAACCCTAACAGCCAAACAAAAAAATGCCGACGTTGAATTTAAGGCTGAGGTTGTCCTCGTTGCCGTGGGGCGCCGAGCCTATACCGAATCGTTGGGGGTATCTGAGTTGGGCATTGCGTTGGATGCACGGGGTCGGATTCCAGTGACAGCCGCGTATCAAACCACGGTCCCCAGTATTTATGCGATTGGGGATGTGATTTCTGGGGAATCCTGGGGCCATAAGGCCTACATGTTGGCGCACCAGGCGTCAGAAGAAGCGGTTGTATGCGTGGAGATGATGGCTGGTCAGCAACCACACTTGGATTACAATTGCATTCCTGGGGTTGTGTACACGTGGCCAGAAGTTGCGGCTGTGGGTAAAACAGAAGCCGAATTAACAGCGGCCAACGTCCCGTATCGATCCGGAAAATTCCCCTTTAAAGCCAGTGGGCGTGCACGAGCCGCAGAAGAATCCGATGGCTTCATTAAAGTGTTGGCTCACGCAGAAACAGATGAAGTCTTGGGCATTCATATGATTGGCCCGCGGGTTGCCGATTTAATTCATTCGGCTGTTACAGCGATGGAGTACCGGGCATCCGCTGAAGATATTGCACGACTATGTGCCCCACACCCAACATTTAGCGAAGCATTGAAAGAGGCGGCCCTGGATGCGACCGAACACCGACCCATCCACATCTAAACTGTTTAATGCGTGGCTGTGGCTGCTCATTGGCCTGGTATTCGCAACGGTATTGGTTGGTGGGTTGACCCGGTTGTATGAGGCGGGTCTATCCATGGTGGATTGGCGGCCCATTGGTGGCATTTTGCCCCCATTAACGGGGACCGATTGGCAGGTTGAGTTTTCTCGGTATCAGGCTTACCCACAGTATCAAAAAGTGATGCAAGGCATTTCATTAAGCCAGTTCAAATGGCTCTTTTTTTGGGAATGGTTTCATCGCATTATGGGGCGAATTGTTGGGCTGGTTGCGTTATTGGGGGCGCTGGTATTTGGTGTGCAGCGCCGATGGTCAGCCAGTCTAGTATTTTTAGGCGTAGTCATGCAAGGTATTGTGGGATGGTTGATGGTCCAAACAGGGCTTGTTGATGCACCGTCGGTTAGCCCGTATGCCTTAATGATTCATTTGTCCTTAGCAACGGCCTTATTATTGCTGTGTGTGGGTTTGCTAGCCCAATCGTGGGCCCCCTTGTTTTGTATGCCACGAATGCGGTATGCCCTGTGGGGATTATGCAGCATGCTAGGCATTCAAATTATGCTGGGGGCGGTGGTAGCCGGTTTGGATGCCGGTATCGGCTACAATACATTTCCCTTAATGAATGGCCAATGGTTGCCCATTGAAGAGCCTCATCCCTATGTTATGCAATGGATTCATCGCTTTTTTGGTGTTTTGATTGGCGTGACATCAATCTGGGTATTTTTTCAAACCAAAGGGTCTTCATCTGCATTAAAACGCTGGTGTTTGTTTATCTGTGTTGCGGTTGGCATGCAAATTGCACTGGGCATTATGACGTTGGTGTATTTAGTGCCGACGCACTTGGCATCCCTGCATCAACTGATGGGCTTGGCATTAATTGCGTTAGTGTTTAGTATCGCCGTCCGGTTGAGACGGGTGTAGGCAGTCGTGATCAACCGGCGCAATGTCCTGGGCATGCACCGTTAAATACTCGTAGGCTTCGTGCCCCGATGGGCGTTGGGCTGGGTCCCGATGCAGTAGTTCCCGAATTAGGGGTAGAATTTTGGATGTGGTTGGCTCAGCCTTGTCTATTAATGCATCAATGTGCTGATGCAATCGATGATGAATATTTGGAATTGCCTGTGTATTTTTTTTATCAAACGCTTTGGTTTTTGAATGCGCAAAAATAGTTGTGCAAAAAAATAAATGAAACAATAGGCACCCCAAACTCCACAAATCAACCGCATGAGTTTGCGGGTATTTGGCATCAAATTTTTCGGGGGCATTGTATGTTTTGCTGCCACTGCTTCCCGTATTGGCATCACTGCGTTGGCTCAATCCAAAATCAATTAATTTAACATGCAGGGGGTGCTCTTGGATCATAATATTATGGGGTTTAATATCCCGGTGTGTGAACCCTTGGGTATGCAAGTAATGCATGCCGCAGCACACTTGGCGTGCAATGTGCCAACGACTCGCCCGTGCCGTATCGGATGGTTCGCTGGCCCATTGCTGAATGTGGGTGTTTAGGGGAATTCCCTGAATCCGTTCATACAAAATATACATGGTTTGATTGTCCGTGTCATAATACTCTTCAAAACTACGAATAATAAAGGGATGGTCCAAGTGCATACGTGTTAATTCGATTTCTTGTTGAATGAGCGCAAGTTGCCGCTTGGTTTTAATGGGAATCTTTTTGATCACCAATTGGGGTTTGCCTAAAACTGAAAACACAGACCCGAATCCACCCTTTCCGATGCATTCACCCACGCTGTACGTGTGCCCGTAATGACGAAACGAAATATGATCCGAATCATCCTCTGGGATTAAACTGGCTAAGCGCATGGCCAATCTAAGATTGGGTTTTTCGATATAGCGTTACACCCAATAAAAACAATAAATACAGGACAATAGAAACAATAAATTCAAAACTTTTAATATTCATTAAGTTGCTGCCAATATTGGCAATAATAAAGGTGATGGGGGCCAACCCAATTAAACTACCTAAGGCATAATCAAACAACCGAATCGGGGACAGCGATAATCCGTAATTAATGGCCCAGGCTGGAATCGGGATAAATCGAATGCCAATGGCCATCCACAACGCATTCTTTTGAACCGATTGATCCAATTTGGATAACTTTGGAAACCGATTAAACAGAGGGGTTCGAATCATATCATACAAACAGTATCGGGTTAGTCCAAACGCAATCAATGCCCCCAATGTCAAACCGGCCAAGCATAAAGTCCCGCCCAATAGTGGGCCAAACAAATACCCACTGGCCATTAAAAATGGTGCGGTTGGTAAAATAGTCACCGAGACCAGTCCAACCAGGCCTGAAAATAGGATTCTGGCGCGAATGCTTGTGGGGTCAATGCCGCCGCCGGACTGCACCCAGGTCAGGGCATTGGTTTTTGTTAAAATTAGGCTTAATACAGCAATAATTAGCACCAAGCCAACAAGTTTTAGAATTGCTTGTTTGGTCATAATAATTAGTTACAGTGTAGCATAATTTTGGAAAATAACGCCCAATTCATCCGTTGCTTTTTGCGAACAGACACGCTTGTGTGGGAGGCAGTCTTCACCCAAATCCAGTCCATAAAATACAGACTTGGTGGGGTGTTCGGGGTGCACGCCATTGTAAATTGTCTGGACTTTTTTCTGTTCAATAATCGCTGTAATCAACGCAACGCAATCGTTGAGATGGATCATATTCACGGGTGTGTTGCCGCCTAAGGCCTGTCCGTTGGCTTTCCGAGCGGCAATAAACCGACCCTTTTCACGACCCGGTCCATACAATCCCCCTAGCCGAACCACCGTTGCCGGCACGGGGCCGGACAAAAAATACCCCTCAACGGCTAACAGCGCCCGTTGGCGATCCGTTTCGGGTACAATGCAATCCGATTCCTTGGCCAGTTGGCCATGATTGGGGTATACGCCGGTTGAGGAGGTGAAAATTACGTGCTGAATCACATCGGGATCCAATACAGGGCTTAATCTTTCGCACTGCTTTAAATAATCCATTGGATCCATGAAGCTTCGCCGAAATGGCAGGGTGACAATCAGGCAGTCTGTATTAAAAAATTCGCTAGGCAATGGCGGTGTGTGCGTGGCGGACAGTTGAATGGGCATATGCCGCAAGCCCGGAATTTTAGGGTCCGTGTTTGTGGTACTTCCCATGACTGACCAACCCATGGCTAAATAATGCTGGGCCAAGGCGCTACCCAGCCACCCGGTGCCCAGTAGGGACACACGCATAGTTAAAACGCCCAAGGAAAGGATCGGTAGTCCATGGGACGCTTTTCTAAAAATGCCTGGCGTCCTTCAATCGCCTCATCGGTTCCATACGCCAATCGGGTGGCTTCACCGGCAAACAACTGCTGCCCAACCATCCCATCATCGGGCAAATTCATGGCGTACTTAAGCATGCGAATCGCCGTGGGTGATTTTTGATTAATCAACGCCGCCCATTGGCAGGCATCGGATTCCAAATTTGCATGGTCACACACGCGATTCACCGTCCCCATGGCAGCGGCTGTTTCTGCGTCATAGGGTTGCCCCAAGAAAAAAATTTCCCGAGCTTTTTTTTGCCCGACTTGTTTGGCTAAATAGGCGGAGCCGTAGCCACCGTCAAAACTGGCTACATCGGCATCGGTTTGTTTAAATTGGGCATGCTCTCTGGACGCTATGGTTAAATCACACACAACATGCAACGAATGCCCGCCGCCAGCCGCCCAACCCGGAACCACGGCGATCACGACTTTGGGTAAAAATCGAATGGCTCGCTGAACCTCTAAAATATGCAATCGGCCCATCGACGGACTGTCCGATTTGGACGCATTGGCGTACTGATACCCATTGGGCCCCCGTGCGTTTTGGTCCCCCCCGGTACAAAAAGACCATTTTCCATGTTTTTTAGAGGGTCCATTCCCGGTTAACAGCACAACCCCAATGCGGGGTTCGTGGTGAATATGAGTCAACACGGTTAATAATTGATCCACGGTTTCGGGGCGAAACGCATTCAAGACTTCGGGTCGATTAAACGCAACGCGAGCCGTTTGCCCATCTTGGCTAATATGATAGGTCAGATCGTCGGTCGCCAATTCTGGGGCTTGCCAATAGTCTGGATTCATTAAGGGTGAATACACGGGCAAAATCTGGCTTATTTCAGCTTAAATCTGGTTACAATCATACACTCAATGGTACCATAAGAGATATGACCATGAACACTGCCGCTGAAACCGCCAAGCGCTACCTCATTGATGGCGTGAATAGTCCCATTCGAACGGGTGCTTCTGGCGATGGTGAGATGCTGTTTATTCAATCGGGGTCTGGGTCCAAAGTCACGGCCTTAGACGGAACGGTCTATGTGGACTACGTGTTGGCATACGGCCCGTTGTTATTGGGTCATGCGCATCCAGCGGTGGTTGACGCCGTGAGTCAGCAAGCGACGCTGGGTACTGTGTTTGGGAGCTGTTCGGTGCTTGAGGCTGAATTTGCCAAACGCATTCACTCGGTTTATCCCACCATGGAGACGATGCGATTTGTAAACTCGGGGGCTGAAGCGACGCTCAATGCCATGCGATTGGCGCGAGGAATTACGGGTCGATCTAAAATCATTCAATTTCGGGGCTGCTATCATGGGCACATAACCCCCGGAGCGGATACGGATACGCTACTGTGCGATTACAATGACCGTGCATCTGTTCAGGCGTTGATTGAATCGGAATCGGTTGCGGGCATTATCGTGGAGCCGGTGTGTGGCAACATGGGGGTGATTGCGCCAGAGCCGGGCTTTTTGGCTGCGTTGCGTGCGTTAACCCAGGCATCGGGGAGCCTATTAATTTTTGATGAAGTCATGACCGGATTTCGGTCTGCGTTGGGGGGCGCACAATCCTTGTATTCGATTCAGCCGGATATCACCTGTTTGGCCAAAGTTGTTGGCGGAGGGCTCCCCTGTGCGGTCGTGGGGGGACGCACGGAGTATATGCATTATTTTGCACCCAAAGGGTCGGTGTACCAGGCGGGTACCTTTAATGGAAACCCTTTATGCATGGCGGCAGGCATTGCGGCCATCGACACCATTGTTCACACGCAAGCCGCTGAGCGTGCGGCCGAAACAGCCACGCAATTGGCATCAGAACTGCGAGCGTGTAGTGCTCGGTATGCAACGCCGGTATCGGTGGCGCAGGTTGGGTCGATGCTATCGGTCTTTTTTTCAGACGAATGCCCAAAATCGTTTGCGGATGTTCAGCGGAGCCAGACGGCATTATTCCCCCAGTATTACGCAGCGATGAAAGCGGCGGGTGTGTTGATCCCCCCGTCTCCGTATGAAGCCTATTTTGTATCATCGGTTCACGATGCGTCGGATGTTGCGGCAATGGTACGGGGCTTGGATCAATTTTTAGCCACGCAATGACCATGCGTGCCGCAATGGCCCGTTTGGTGTATGATGCTCAGGCTCAGATTATTTCCGGTTTGGAAGCCATTGATGGGGGAGCGTTTTACAAAGACCCGTGGACGTATGCGTCGGGTGGGGGTGGGCTGACGGGTGTGTTGGATGATGGGGCGGTTATTGAACGGGGTGGGGTGAATGTCTCGGAGGTTCGGGGGCCGTTAACCGACCGTATGATTCAGGTATTGGCGATTGACCCGGAGCGATTGGGCTTGGACTCTCATACGGCGACCTTTTATGCGGTTGGAATTAGTGGGGTGATTCACCCTAGAAACCCAATGGCGCCGACAGTTCATTTTAATTGGCGATATTTTGAATTGGAGTCGGCTAGCGGTGTGGCTACGTGGTGGTTTGGGGGAGGGGCTGATTTAACGCCGTATTATCTGGATGAATCGGATTGTGTGTTGTTTCATCAGCATCAAAAGGCGGCGTGTGATGCGGTTGATGCGGGTTTGTATGGGGTGTTAAAGCCAGCGGCGGATGATTATTTTTATTTGCCATTTCGCAAAGAGCATCGGGGTGTTGGGGGTACGTTTTACATGAAGCGGTCGGATTTACCGGCGGATGCGTGGTATACCTTGGCTGAGGGTGGTTTGGGTAGTATTTTACCGAGTTATGGTGAAATACTGAAGAAGCAGTCCATGCGGGCATATACAGACGCCCAGCGGGAGTGGCAGTTGTACCGCCGGGGACGGTATGTGGAGTTTAATTTGGTATCGGATGTGGGGACTCAGTTTGGGTTGGCGTCGGGTGGCCGAACGGAGAGTATTTTGATTTCGATGCCCCGGCATGCAATGTGGTCGTATAATCGGGAGATCATTCCGGGGAGCCCGGAGGCTGAGCTTATGGCGGTGGTTACCCAGCCTCGGACGTGGGTGTCAGCCAGCGCATAGCTGGCTGAATGGGGATTAGCCTCTTTCGTCTAAGGGGTTAAACGGGAACTCTGCTGCTCCCGCTTGATCCTGATCCTGATCTTGATCCTGATTCTGCTGATCTACCCATTGTGGTGGGGGGGATTATCGGCATCAGCATTGGAGCTTGTGCTCCCGTTGGTGGCGTTGGATCTCCTGCCTCTGACGAACTCGGTTGTAGTATTGTTTTTAATTCATTTGATAATGTTTGTATATTTAAATTAAGTGTTCCTAACTTGTTTGTATAGTCATTATCAGTAATCGTGCCATTCGCTATCAACGCTTCAATAGAAGAATCAATACTTGGTAATAAATGAGAATAAGTACATATAGTGTTCATAAGGTTGGTTTTAGTACCTTTAGCAGAGTCGAGTTTGGTTTTTACAGATTCATTTTTTCTTTCAGCCTCTTCAGCTGATCCTTTAGCAATTTCAGCTAATCTTTTAGCCGCTTCAGCTGATGTCTTAGCCGCTTCAGCTGATGTCTTAGCCGCTTCAGCTGATGTCTTAGCATTTTCAGCTGATGTCTTAGCATCTTTAGCATTTGTTATAAGATCATCAATAACAGCTTTATAATTATTAATAGATGTAGGTATAAATTTAATTATCTCGTTTTCATTCTCCAATATTGTTTTAAGATAATTAATTTTTTCTCTTGGCTCATTTTTGTCCAGTAACTCTTGATATATATTGGTTAAAAATTGGCGACTATTATTCAGCAACTCTATTTGTTGAATAATTGAATTAAACTTCTCAATAGAGGCAGTAGCAGAGTCAATAGTAGAGTCAATAGTTTCTCCAATTGTTGAACAATTCTTTTCAATAGTTTCACAATCCACTTTAATTATACTAGATATTCTTTGGATTTCTTCATCTTCGTCACTTGGGTGAACCTGGTTCCTATTAACGTTATTAAGAGCTATAGAACCACAAGCCCCTAACGCACCAAGAGAACCACCAATACTAGCACCCAAAGCTGCGCTGTGTCCTGATGCAGCCCCAAGAGCCGGCGCAATCGCAGCAGCACCAGCAGCACCAGCAGCAGCACCAGCAGCAGCACCAGCAGCAGCAGCACCAACAGCAGCAGCAGCAGCACCACCAGCAGTATTACATCTTCTTCTTTGATTAGTCGAAACCTTATAAAGTCCAAAATGTGCGGCAAAACCAATTACAGGAGTAAGATAACTACCAAAGAAACCAGCTCCACCGTTTCGTAGTTGCTCTACACCGGCTTGTAGTTGCTCTACTTCGTTAGATGAACCTGAACTTGAACCAGGAGTTGTAGATGGCTCTGGACGAGTTGAAGTTGAACCAGGAGTTGTAGGTGGCTCTGGACGAGTTGAAGTTGAACCAGGAGTTGTAGATGTAGTTGTAGGTGGCTCTGGACGAGTTGAAGGTGAAGGAGTAGGAGTAGTAGTAACTGTAGTTGTAATTGGATTTGGACGATCTTGCAAATGACGTCCTCGCAGGCTATATCTATGTTGTTCTGCATATTTGTTTTGTGGATTTGGAACTACAGAAAATTTTCTTGTTTCTCCTAATCCTTCTCCTGCTGCTACTCCTGCTGCTACTACTCGAATAATTGTTGACATATTACTATTCTCCTCAAAAAAATATCAAAACTAATACATAAAACTATAAATCAAACAAGAAAAAAAAATCAAGCAGATGCTTTTTGCACAATCTTTTTTAGAAATTCAATGGCTGATTTCAAGCCAGACATAGTGGCTGTTAGACCTGCTTCGATAACCGGTGATAATGTTTGATTAATAAAAGCCAAATAGTCAGCTTGGGGGTCCATGAACGACTCGTCTAGTTTATTTATGTCATAGCCCATGGTGCTCATAAGTGTTTTTAAAACAATTTTAGCGCCCAATACTGTATGTTCATCAATACCCTTGCTTAAGGCGAAGTCTACAAAACCGTCAATATCGGTTTGGCTATCGTAAACGTTGAAACTAGCCTCAGCAAAATAGTCAGAACTCGGATCTTTTGAATTGCTTGTAATATGAACTAATTTTCCATCAACTTGCAGCATATATTCGGTATCACTTTTATACATTAAAACATTAGCATCGATGTCAAATTGTCCAGTATCTTCGTTATAGACTTTGTTAGTCCTAAGTTCATAGTAATGTTCACCAATTTGTATGGTTCCATCTATGCTATTAACCTTTGTAAATTTATCGTCACCTATTCCAAACTCATCCTCAACTTGATTACCGGCGGATAGGATAGCAATGGCTTGTGGTGGTTGCAAGCTGGCATCGGCAACTTCAAATCCGATGGAAGCCATTCCGGGCATAGACTTCATTGCGTTATAGTCGACACCTTCTTCAAACCCAGGTCCACGTGAAGTAACACCCAATGTCATAAAAATTCTCCTTGTTTATTAAAGACAATATTGTTGTTGTGTATGATATCGAATATCAATAACGGAACCATGCATCGAATTTTTTCAATTTATAATTTATAATGTATTTACAATTAATTTAAAAAACATGTTTAAAAATATCATAAAAAAATCAAGTGCATAAGAAAACTAAGACGATTTTTTTGAAAACCGATCCTGAATATACTGTTCCAATAATTGAATGAACTCAGTCTGAATGCCATCACCGCGTAAGGTGGTTACTTGTTTGCCATCAATATACACGGGTGCCCGGGGCGTTTCTGAAATTCCTGGCAGGCTGATGCCAATGTCCGCATGTTTGCTTTCGCCGGGGCCATTGACCACACACCCCATCACGGCAACAGTCAGCGATTCAACACCCGGATACTGAGTCCGCCAAGTTTGAATGGTTTGATCAATATGGGTCTGAATCGATTCAGCCAAGCGAATAAACGCATCGCTTTGGGTACGCCCACACCCGGGGCAGCTCACGACCGAAGGGGTAAAATGCCGCAACCCCATGGCTTGCAAGACTGTTTTGCACCCGCGAACTTCTTCCGCACGCGACGCCCCCGGCGACGGGGTTAACGACATACGAATGGTGTCCCCAATCCCTTGATGCAATAAAATACCCAAGGCAATGGCACTGCTAATACTGCCTTTGTGCTGGCTCCCAGCTTCGGTGAGCCCCAAGTGCAGAACGGTATCGGTTTCTTGGGCCAACTGCTCATACACGCGAACCATCGCCGCTACATCGGACATTTTGACACTCAGAACCAACTGATCTTTGGGCAGTCCAATGGCCAAGGCTAATGCTTCGCTTTGGCGGGCACTTTCCAGCATAGCCTCAATCATCACATCCGTGGCGGATTGGGGGACGGGTAAGGCCTGATTGGCATCCATGGCTTTGGCGACAATGACGGGATCCAGAGACCCCCAGTTTACCCCAATTCGCACGGCTTTCTTGTGGTGAATGGCGGCTTTAATAATCATTTCAAACTGTTGGTCTCGGCGATCGCCTTTGCCCACATTGCCGGGGTTTACTCGAAACTTGGCCAAACAGGCGGCTGAGTCTGGGTATTCGGTTAATAAGATATGCCCGTTGTAATGAAAATCGCCAATTAAGGGTACGGGGTAGCCATCGGCATCTAGGGCCGCCCGAATGGCCGGAACAGCTTGCATGGCGGCAGCATCGTTAACGG
>Ga0181566_10002773_pt1 | contig 14335 bp, 12 predicted proteins | sample 101ome_15_FD_133762 | JGI IMG/M metagenome (GOLD analysis project Ga0181566, IMG submission 133762) | Coastal salt marsh microbial communities from the Groves Creek Marsh, Skidaway Island, Georgia - 101402AT metaG (megahit assembly) | ecosystem: Environmental > Aquatic > Marine > Intertidal... | reverse complement strand
GGTAAATCACTTCTACCACTAATTTGCCAAAGACAAGTAATGCCTGGCTTAATTAAAAGTCTCTTTCTTTCTTCGAGAGTATATTTTTCAACTTCGTCTCTGATTGGTGGTCTGGGCCCAACCAGGCTCATGTCGCCTTTAATGACATTAAAAATTTGTGGCAGTTCGTCCATGCTTGTTTTTCGAAGCCATCTTCCAATTCTTGTTACTCTTGGATCTTTTTTTAACTTAAAAATGACTCCATCTTTTGATTCGTTTAAATGAAAAATATTACTCAGCTCCAGTTCAGAGCCTTGGTACATGGTTCTAAATTTATAGAAGCTAAATTCTTTTCCTCCAAGCCCAACTCGTTTTTGTTTAAATATAATTGGGCCGTAGCTACCGAGCTTGATTGCAATGCAGATAATAATAAAAGTCGGAATAAAAATAGGAGAGAAAAGTAAAATGACCAGTAAGTCGAGCCCTCGCTTTAATGTGTGGCCAATTAAAATACTTAGGTTCCAAAGTAAATTTTGAAATCTATATTTTAAAACAAAAAATATTTTGTATCGAAAAGCATTATATGGAGACAATAAGTTTTTAGACCCGAGCACTATATTAACCTTTTGTTTATTGCTTATGAAATTAGTCGGGTATTTTGGTGTAAAGCTTGAATAAAAAGGTCGGGTTATTGATTAAATTTTATGCCAATTCTGTATTTAATTTCAGTAAGGTCAATTCTTTTTATTGAGACCACTACTCCTTCTAAAGGAAAAGGTGGTGGGTCATTGTTGATTTCTAGAATCGTAATATGGTCGTCTTTTTGAATCTCTCTTGGCTTCGTACTTAAAAGGCTAATACCACCTCGAGAAATGTCAAAGACGTTGTGGGTTGTATTGCCTAAGGTTTGACCGCCTCTAGATACTTGAATTTTGGCGATTTGTCCTTTTTCTGCAGTCCCTCTTGGTGCGGCCCTTAGCATAGAGTATCTTTTTTGATCTTCGGATGTTTCAATTTCAACTCCATGCTCATCAAATTTCTTTGGTATCGATTTTAACTCTTTTAATTGTTTCTTTTTCGGGTCAAGAGACTCAATCGTTTTATGGATACTGAGCTTCATCTCGTCGGCAACGATATTTATTTTCTTCGGAAATTCAAAGACAAGAAGATTATTATGGAGCCTTTTTATTGTCGATTTAAGGAGCATTGAGTCTTTTTGAGAATAGACAAAAACATCAGCACCCTCTTCGCAATATTTTGCGAAATGTTCTTCCGCTATATTATTTAAAATACCAACCTCATAATCAACAAGGTTGCAGTGATGCACATGGCAAAAAAATAGCTTTCTTTCTGGGCCTCCTTGAGTTTTTGCCCAAATAAGAACTGGATCTTCTTCTTTTTTTAATTCGTGAAAAAAATCAAGGATTTTGAGTTCATCCATGATTATTCTAGTTTGTTCAGCCAACTATTACCTCACTTATCTAGGTGATATTATAGCGCTAAATTAAGAAAGTGTGGGAGATTTTATTTTAGTGATGTCCAGCTTTTTCGCCTTCGCGAACAACGTCGTGATCAAATACAGAGTTAGCATAAACCATAATTATTGGAAGTGATGCCCAAGATGCTAATAATAAAATACCTACCCAAAGACTTTCGCTCATATTTAATTCCTTAAAATCTATTCTACTCTCTAGATTTAGACGAGTTACGCACTTTTGTCCAGAGTTTGAGAAAAGTTTTCGCGCTGCTTTCACTGAACAAAGATATATCAGGGTGAATTTCCTGGGCCTTATTGTGGAGCTCTTTATCCTGAGAAAAATTAAAATACCCACTTTTTTCATCAATTAGCGTTGATTTAGAACAGTTATCAGGTCCGAGATGTGGAATTCCTCCATTAAAGTCTTGTCCCAGTGCGACATTGTCTTTGCCAATGGCCGTTGACAGCTCAAGGTATTGAGTGGAGAGGGCCCTAACGCCTTGGCCACAGGTCATGCAACCTTTTGGGCAGGTAGTTGTAGTTGTGTTAGTTTCCAAAATCATCTCCTCACTGGGAACTAAACCGATGAACCCACCAAGAGATTTAACCTCATCAATCATCCATTGAGCGATTCCCCGTTCTGCTTTGTAGTATTTTCGAAGGGCGGTGTGAGTAAACAATAATGGCTGGTTTGCTGTTTGAAGCATTTTGATGGCCTCGGCGATAAACAAATCACTACCATGGGTTAAATCTATCCAAACCTGACGTTTAATCAATTCTTTTAGGAGCCATCTACCTTTTTCACTCATACCTTTGAAGTTTATCTTCACTCCCTCTGATTTAAGCGGTGATATTAACTTTGAGGGATTTAGTAGGGATTTTCGAAATCCTCTCATATAGGCAGCGCCACCAAAGTGGGTGTTGTTGAGGTGAATCGGAGTGACAATTGCAATACCACGTTTTTGGATAAAGTAATCGATATCTTCAGCCGTTTCTAATATATGCTCAGCACCTTCTAGAGATAATATTAATACTCTCTTTCTTTCAAAGAGAGCCACTTCAGCCTGCTTAGGAGACGTGGCAATGATCCACTCAGGGTTTCTTGCGACAAATTTTTCGGCTTCATCAATCTGCCTTTTAATTGACTCTTTCGGGCCCCCACTAAAGATGGATAAAATGGGGTGTGTGTAGAGGGCGACTACTAATATATCGATCTCTGAGTTAATTAACGTCGTTTCATTCAGGTTACTTTTTAATAAGGATTTATAACTTTTAGATTTAATAGGTGAAAAAAAACTACCTTGAAACAGCGGGCCTAGTCCATGTTTCATAAATGGGTGAGAGTGGAGGTCAATGCCCGCACTAAAAATAGAGTTCGAATAAAGAAATAATGTAAAGAAGAAGAATTTCATTTTTCATCCTTGAAAAAATAGAATCTTATTTTATGTCATAAAAAAGAGGTAAGACAAATTTAGGGTATGCCTAAAGTGCGAGTAAGAATGATTTTAAATCTTGTTTTTGTTTTTCTGTGAGTCCTAGTCGCTGAATGATTGGGCTCACTGATTTTTTTATCGCAAATAACCGATAAGGTGTCCTGTCAACAAGTAGTGGCCCATTATAGGTTTGCCTGAAGATTTCGTTTAGCTCGGTCGCGAGGTAGTGATCAATAGAGTTGAAAGGTTGGTTGTAGTGCTCAATAACTTCATCTAAGGTGAGCATCGATCCATTATGAAAATAAGGAGCAGTGTCTTTAATCCCACGCAAAGGAGAAACAACGAATCGATATTTTAAATGTTCTCGGGGATCGTTCTCATAGGCGCCGCGGTCATGTCCTCGGCCATCAATTCCAGGCCCTAATGGGGGAACAACGACGTTATGAAGAACTTGATTTGTTAGGTTTTCTCCAAAGTGACAGCGGATGCATCTTCCTTCCTCTGAAAAAACAAGAAAGCCCTCTTTTTCGTTTTCAGTCAGGGCCTGTAGATTGCCGCGAAGATATTGATCATAACGAGTGTTTGTTCGTTGAAAAGTGATCGCTTCAAAATGGGAGATTGCTACTGCAATATGTCCGATGTTTATTTTTTCATTTGGATAAATTTCTTCAAAGGCATGTTGATATTCCTCTACCTCTAAAATATTGCTGGTGATCAGGTCCCATAATTCTTTTGAAGATAGGTTATCATAACCCGGCCCAACCATTTCAACCTTAGAAATCATGGGAAATAATGCTTGAGCAGCAAGAGATTTATTAACGGCCGTTTCTAATACATCAACAATTTCAAAATATTCAGGATAATCGCCATTCAGTCCTTTTTCCGGCGTAATAAAGTGTTGAGCTCTGGGGTGCCAAACGACTCGAGAGTCCCAGAACTGACGAAATATTCCAGGTTGGCCCTTGTTGATTATTGAAGGAGTGTTTCTTGCTAGAATTGTTCCCCCTGACACTCTTCTTCCTCGGCCTTCGCTGGTGGCTCCAGTACCAAGAGATAGGGGAATAGGCTCAGCTGTGCCGAAACTTGGAGAGTGGCAGGTTTGACAACTAGTGTCTCCAGCAAGAGAGAGCCTTTTGTCTTGGAAAAGCTTTTTTCCTAATGCTGTCAATTTAGGATTCGTCTCTTCAATCTTTGATAGTGCTCCCAATGAGAAGTTTTGGATATATTTGTTTAGCTTCTCATCAATAGTTTCGCCAAAGGCGAAGGAGCTTTGTAGTATAAGTAATAAAGAGACAAATCCTTTCACATTAATTCCTTTTAAAGTTCATCAAAAAGATTATTGTAACATGTAAAGTCTAAGCCTTGTTCGTCGTCACCATAAGGTGTTGCGGTAACAACAAAATTGTTGTTTCTCGTTTCTACAGCATTATTTGGAATTTCAACTTTAAACATTTGATTGTTTTCATCACTGCTTCTGTAGACATGGTGGGTTTCATTTTCCTCCAAAAAGTAAAGCTTTCGAACGACATTTCTTGGTAGAGGGTTTTCCATTCCTTGAGTGACGAACATCGTGTTTCTAGCACTGGATAGATTGATCACCATAAAGAGATTATCGAAATCAACTGAGTTGCACTGAATATAGGTCCTGGCAAAAATAGACTGGGAAATGAGTAAACTTATCGCGATCATTGCTTTTTTCATTTTAAAACTCCGTTTTAATTATTATGGGCGAAATTGTTCTTAGGAAAGTTTGATATGTCAAACTTTTTTCATGGACTCTCTAAATTTGGTCTCAATAAATGCCGAATTTCAATGTATTAAAGGGTAAGGAAATGAGAAAAAACCTATCGACTTTTTGGAAATCGGTTATTGTTTCAATGGCGATCACTAGCTCCATGGTTGTTTTTTTTAACTCAGTGTCAAATAACTGCCGAGTGAAAATTTTAGGCTCACTTCAGGTCAAAAGTAGAACACAGAGTTTTTTTAATGAAATGCGGGCACTTGAGTCTGTGCCGATAAAAATATCAATTTGGGTAAAAAATAAAAAGAGGGTTATCGAAACAATAACAAGTGATGGGGGAGATTTTTATGCTCAAGCAGATTTTCCCAACGTCTCTGAAAATAATTGTCGACCTAAAAAATTTAAAGTTAAAAGCTCATTTGTTCATGGAGAAAAACTATCAATTACAAAAGGAGATTGGGATATTTTTAAAACGTGGGACACTATTGCCAATCATAAAACTCATCCATGCAATGGTCGTTTCTGTGATTTAGGAAGTCTTACTTTTGGCCTGGGTGGAATATTTAAAGATGGAGTTGAGTTAGGAAAAGAGGATAATTACCGACAAGCTGATGCGTGGTGGGCCTCAATTTATTTAATTAATTATCTTGAGATGCTTGGTTTTCCATTTAAAGATAGATTAAAAATTGCCTACCCCTTTGATGAAATCGGCTCCTCTGGTGCTTATCGAGATGCGTATGCTAATCCAATTACGAGGCAAGTTCAATTGGTCGGAGAAATTTCAGATGATCCACTGGGAACATTACTTTATCATGAGATTGGGCATATTTGGTTGTATGAGCATTCACAAAATGCAATGGATTTGGCCAGTTATTTTATTTTAAATTCTTTTAGTACTCATGGAATGTTGTCGAGTAAATCGGTTGCATTTCATGAAGCGTTTGCGGAAGTTTTTGGTAATTATATATTTCTTCAGTTGTTAAAAGATGAAGGGAAAATCTCAAATTCATCGTTGTTTTACGACTCTTTTCTTCGCTATGGAATGTTGATGCCTAAAGCGTTACAAAACTTTACTTTTTCTCATCCTAATTTAAATGCTGTTAATTCAGTTTTCATCAATGAGGCAAATTTAATCTCTTGGCAAAATAGCCCCGAATGCAAACATCATGAACACGGAACTTTTGATTGCAGTGACCCTGGTTGGATGTCGATCATGTTTTCTCTGCTGTTAGAAAATGAGTCCAATGATATTTTTGAAAATTCAAATTACATCAATTTAATTCATTACAACCTAATGAAAAAATACAATACCACGGGACAAGCGCTCCCGATGAATAATTTTTTTACAAATGATTTTTGCCAAGAAAGACCAAGGTTAACCTTTTCCGATTTTTTAACCTCTGTTAAGGGCAATGGTGGAGAAGATTTGATTGATTCAAGTGATATGTCAATTGATGGCTACTTTTCGAGGATCAGAAAAATGGAACTTGGAAATTTAAGTAATGATGAATTTGGGATTCAAAAATTAAGTTCACTTAAAGATACGTTGGATGTTGGAAACAAAAATGCTGGTAGTTTTTATCACCAGTTTTGCCGACCTGCTCTTTTTACAAATGTTTACCAGGGAGAAAATATTCATGATCATGATGGGCATTTTGATTGGAACGATAATTTCTTTGGCGGTACGAAAGCCGTTTTAACCATGAATTTATTTGTGAAACCAACTGAGGACGTAAGAGATATCGTCACGATTAAAACTGAATTACAAAATAATTTAGCAATAGGAGAGGTGTATTTTCGAGACCCCGATGAAACAAATTTTTACAATGGTTCTTCCTTAACTGATTATAAATTGATGAATACTTTCAATGCAGGGCAATTTAAATTAGATGCATTTTCTGAACAAACAAGACGACCTGTTTTGATGTTGGCGGTAGAGTTAAATGACAATGGGTCATTTCCAGTCACTCATTTTCGACTCACTCCAGAGGTCGGATGTCGTGAGTTTGATCAGTTTATCTTTTTTCAGGAGGGGGCAGTAAGTGGAAATGAGGCTTTCTGGAACCGGTATAACTGTAGGCATAGAAATCGAAATAGTATTAATAAATTTCTTTTACCAAATGGAGATTTAGATTGGGGAGTTAGTGGACTAGATCTAACGTTAGGAGCTGATTTTAAACCGACAGCTGATAGTCTGTTTTATGATCCGAATTTAGGTTTTTCTGCTAGTTTAAATTATGATCGTTTTGATCCTCTCTCTTCTTTGATCAACAAGGTGAATGCATCAGAGAAATTATCTAATCGACAAAAAAACATAAGGGCAAAGGCCTTATATCGCTCTAGTCAATCAGCTAATCGAAAAAGAAAACTAATAAGTAGAGATAATAATTTATTCAAAAGAGGGGAACAAACGGGGCCCTTTCGGGAAAATCAAGCCCCAAAACTTAACAAAAATTTAGCAAAAGAAACTTATCTTGGGATTTGTCGATATGAGAATATTGGTAATGTTAGACCTGGTGTGACCTCTCGGATGAGGATCTATACGTACACGGGAGAAGAGTCTAATTTAAAAAATGATCGAGACAACTGGAATAAAATAAGTGAGCAAATAGTTTATGACCTCAAGCCAGGGTATGAAAAGTTGAGCTTTGAGATGATTGACTTGCCCTCAGTATCTCTTTTGATGGCCTCAAAAGCATTGCTTCCACAAGTCTCAACTTATGTGAAGGTCTCTGATCCTGTGTTTTTAATTTGTGAGACTGATTCAAAACAAAATATTGATGAGCTTAGCGAGGAAAATAATATTTCAATCACGAAAATCAGGGAAGCTATACACTATTCTTCAAATACTGATATTTCGGAAAACGCACAAGAGATGAGACGAGATTCTACTGTTGCCAACAACATAGGAGTCTATCATCGAGAACTAGAGTCATTAAAAAATGCCGTCTTGAAAAATGATGTTCAGAGAGCTAGTGAAATTTACCGCTCGATTAGATTTAAAAACTATAGACGAATAAATAGAGCAAACCAGATTAATTATTTGCATGGTCATGTAATTAAAAATTCAAGAAATTAACTAATCCAAATATCTGCCAAGGTGTTTACCGATAGAGTAAGTTGATATTTGAGGTGGGATTCCAAGACTCGTTGGGTAGACACTGGCATCAGCAACATAAAGGTTATTTAAATGATGGTAGCGAAGATTGCTATTAATCGCCGACGTTTTGACATTTTCTCCCATACTGAGGCTTCCCATTGGATGAACGGCCACCATGTCTAAGTCCCAGTTTAGAATAGTAAAATCTGCTTTCTTTACGTCACTAAAATTTTTAAATTCCATTGGTGACCTCGTCGGAATGATGACCTTTTTGGCACCGGCCGCGAGAAGTATTTCGCTTGCCTTTTTTAATCCAATGGACAGTTGTCGGCGATCACTTTGAATAAGAGAGTAGTTAATATCAACTCCTCCTGCAAAAGATGATGAAACCCGGCCTGCGCTAAAATCATGAATCATTGGTGTGACGGGCACGATGTGCGGGTAATATGTCATCATTCGGCGATGCTCATGGCCAAAACCTGGAACGATGCTTGATGCCCCGATGGGGTGCGCGCTTGAGGTAATTAACCAGACTCGATTGACCTCAGGGTCTTTTGAGAAATTTAAAAACTCATCACATTCGTAGCTCTGTGGAATACCTTGCCAGCAATTCACTTCTTGATCAAATACGCCAAGAGCAACAACTCCAGGATGAAGCCGTAAGTTGTTACCAACTTGATTATTTGGATCTGGAAGTTGTGACCGTTGAAAAAGCAAGGGGGATTCAATCGCACCAGCAGCGCTAATAAATTTTTTTGCTTTTATTACTTGGGTTGATACTTTTTCACCTGCAGTGTTAATCACTTCACAATTGAGGTGCGTAACCTTTTTACTTGTGTGATGGAGTTTTATCGCCCTTGTTTCAGATAAAATTATTCCTCCAGCATTAACAACTTGGGGAATGTAAACACGTAGCGCATTCATCTTGGCATTAAAGCTGCAGCCGAGCTCGCAAAATCCACTTTGGTAGCAGCCCATACGATTGTGAAATAATGGGCCACCAGAAAAACCTAATTTATCTATTCCGGTTTTAAATAATTCATTGGCGGTATTTCTATAACTATCATCAATTTGACTTACTTTTAAGTCTTCCCAAACTTGATTGACGGAATTGATGAAGTTTTCATGAGTAAAATTTGGTAACTCCCAATGATCAATCAGCTCTTTTGGCGGTTTTTTACAAAGATTAATATTATGTAGAGTTGATCCTCCAACGCCCTTGCCATGAATAACGCGAATAGATTTGTCTCTCGTTCTTCTTGCCCCGCCCTCATAAAAAAGTTTAGGAAACATATCTTGTTCTCGTTGGTTCATGTCTTTTGGCAATAAAAACTCACCAGCTTCAATCATGATGACTTTGAGGTTTTTCTTTGCCAGTTCGCAAGCAACGGCAGAGCCGCCGGCACCAGTTCCAATGATGCACACATCTGCTTGCCAGACTTTGTTTTTTTGAAGATGGTTCGCTCGGTAAATCATTTGTATTCTAGCCGTTGATATTCTTGATTAAACTCAGGGTCAGGGTCACCCATTTTGGAAACAATTGGAGTGTAGTTATTAATTAAGGAAAAATTCCTTTCAAGTGAATAGAAGCCTAAGAAACATGTTTCTTTTAATCCTAAAAAGATGGGGGCAAATAGACGCGGGCCACTTGCTAAATAATTAATATATTTTATTTTTTGCTCTAAAGCCAAATAAGGAAAGGGAAGTAGGTTACCGGTTAAAAGAGTTGCTTGATTGAAAAAGAGTAGAGCAAGCTCTAACTCTAGCTTGGTTCGAAAAGAGAGTGCGGCTAAATATCGATTAATTTCTTTGATCCCACTTTTGATTGATTTGGGGTCCTCTTCCGCCGTCATAATTGGGTATAAGGCGATTAAGGTGTTTTTAGATACCTTTGATAATTCTGTTAAATGGTGAGCATTAGTGAATCGTTTAAAATATAAGCCAGCCAAAAGTCTCAAGCCTAGAAAAGAGAAGATGAAAAGGGATCCAATTGTCAGGATAAAATCCCGACGAGTAAATAGATTTAGTTGATAGGGGCCTGACTTTTTATCTCTCATTGCCGATCCTAATAAAGATGAAAAATGCTAGATTTAAAACGATTATGCTACGAAGCTTCATTGCTTCTGTCTACTTTTGCCTTGGGACTAGTGCTATGGCCGATATCTCGCCTTTGTTGAGTCGTCTTCCTTCATTATCAACAATTCCACATGTGGAGATTCTCACCGCAGTGACTGAGGTTCATGCGTTAAAGGAGATGAATAAGTTTTATCAATCTAGAAAGATCAAGGCTGATTTATGGATAAAAAGGGACGATCAGTCGCATCTTGCTCTTGGTGGAAACAAATCAAGAAAACTGGAATTCATCATTGGTGATGCTAAAGCAAAAGGTACATCCACACTGATTACATCAGGTAACTGGGGATCTAATCATGCTTATTCGACGGCCATTGCGGCGAAACGATTTAATTTTAATGTAGAGCTTTTGTTGGGAAATCAACCAATAACAGAAAATGTTAAAAAGAAGTTACTCGCAGATTATGCTATTGGGGCAAAGCTTAATTTTTATGCCAATCAAATTAGCTTAGGAATCGCGATTGGGAAGTCTTGGTTAAAAGCATTTTTTAAAAAAGATAGTTATTATATTCCCCCGGGGGGAAGCTCTCCGGTGGGAAACTTGGGATATGCAAATGCTTTTTTAGAACTGGTTGATCAATTGGGCGTCGAAAACATGCCTAAACGAATTGTTCTTCCGATGGGAACAGCGGGAACAACTGCTGGTCTTTTAATGGGAAGGTGTATTGCAGGACTTGAAGATGAAGTGGAGATTATCGGAGTTGGAATTGCTGATGGGCCGTTAAGTAATAGAAAATTATTAGTTAAAACCGCAAAAAAGCTGGAGCGATTTATTCAAAAAAATTTAAGTCGCGAAGACAAGGCGAAACTTTCTAATTGCCAATTTGACTCAAAAAACCCACTTATTTCTTATAATGGAAATTACAGTGATCCTGGCTACGGAGAAGCTGACGAGATTGTTCATGAGATAATTGACCGAGTTCGAGAGCTAGAATCTATTAACCTAGATGCGACATATTCAGGAAAGGCTTTTCATTATCTTCATGATTTAATAAAAAAAGATGAGAGACCGATTAAAACGCTTTTTTGGATGACTTATAATTCTTACGATCTCAATAAAATAATTGATACTTTTAATTGGAAAGATCAAAATAAGAAATATTTAGATTTACCAAAAAAGTTTCATTCAATATTTGTTAATTGATCTTTTTAGTCGTCTTCAGTTAGGGAGAAGGCTGTTAATAGGCTTTCCGCTCAATTTATTGTCCTCATTAGACATTGGATTCTTCGACAAACAAATGATATGATTATCCGAATAAATCCATCCAGGAGGGAGGGAGTCATGGAATACACTTTCAAAAAATGGCGGACATTAAGAAGAAAACTTGGCCTTGCGATGATTGTGCCAACGTTGACGCTAGTTTTATTTTCAACTTACTTTGTTGCCGGTAGATACAATAACTTTTTAGATGAAGTTTCTCATAAAAATGATTTGAAAAAGATGATCGCGCTGAGCTCTCTAAAGCTTGAACTGTCTCGAGAAACCCAGTCGATGCGATCTTTTTACTTAGGGGTTCAAAATTTTGATCACCTTCGGCTTCAAAAGGAATTTACGCAAAAGGCAATTGGTCAATTTAGACAAGTCTTTGCAGATTCTCCGGCGGCAATTCAAGGGCTGGAGGTCAACGTTTTAAGTCATCTTGGTATCGCAAGAGACCAAGTTCTTAGTGGCCAGAGCAGATGGCCAGAAACCCAAAAACAAATGAGTGAAGTCACTAATTGGTTAGCGAGCTTCTCACCGACGTATTCTAATCTTGAGCGTGTTTACCCTCACACATTTCAGTTAGAAAAACTTCAAGAGGGTGTGATCAGTGCAAGAGAGTTAAAAAATAATTTATCTTTTGTGATCGTAAGAGATATGCCATTAAATTCGGTTCAATTTTCAACCTTAATTTCTTCCTATGAGCGTGCTCAGTATTTGCATAAACAAGTGGCAAGCTTCTTGATGAGTGGCGCTGATCGAATGAAATTTCTCTATAATCAGCAGATTATTATGTGGGGGAAAATCACTGCAGATTATGAAAAAACATTGGAGTCTATTGAGCAGGGTAGATATTCTATTCGTCTACCTAATTTAATTAAACGCTTTGAGCGACTAGAAAAATCTCAAATGGCACCAGTAGAGTTAAAAAGAGAATCAATTTCGATGAATGCTCAAAAAGCACTTGAGGCAGCAAGGGCCACTTTCCTCTATAGTTTTTTAATTGTTGCCGCAATAGTTGTTGTCTGTGGCCGGTTAACGTGGTCATTTTATCGTAAAGGATTGTTTTATCTCGCCTCAAGTTTTAGCGGGCATGAGATAAAAATCATCACGGAAAAAATTCACAAAAATAACATTTCATCAGTGCACCATCTCTCATCTAAAGAAGACGAGTATTTAGAGCATAATCATAAGTATATTGCTTAGAAATCAAAAATAAAGGTGACTGGCCCCATGTTAGTGAGACTCACTTGCATTGAGGCCCCAAATTGGCCGGTTTGAACTGGGACTTTTTGTTCTAGTTCCAAGCAAAATTTATTAAAAAGGGTTTCCGCCTCAACGGGTGGCATCGATAAATCAAAGCTTGGCCGGTTTCCTTTATCTCCACGCCAGCTGAGAGTAAATTGACTAATTGCTAAGACACTTCCGCCAACTTGTTGAATATTGAGATTCATTTTTTGATGGTTATCCTCAAAAATTCTTGCACTTAAAATTTTATTTGCAGCTTTTTTAATAGTCTCTTGGGTATCTTTTTTTTCAATACACACAAGTAAGGTCAGCCCATTGGTGGATTCCCCAACGATACTTCCTGAAACTTCAACTTTTGCATTACTTGTTCTTTGGGCGACTATTCTCAATTTATATCCCTTTTATTAACGTTCAATATAATTGTCTTTATATTTATTTCTAATGGTGGGCAACGATACAGCAGAATTATCTTCCTTGAAATAGCAAAAGCCTTCAATTGTATTTGATTCACTTTTATAGTAAAGCACTTCTCCTTTTAAGTTGTTTTCACATGTCATGGCCGACACATCAATATTTGGATTTTTCTGCTTAAATTTCTTTGTGTTTTTTGGTGTTTTATAGCGTTTTTTTGCAAGGCAAATTTTCTTGTTTTCATAACAGTTCTTTGAAAAAGTTACTTTATCTTTTATTTCAAAAACAAAAGATTTAGGAACTTTCTTGTCAAAATGGCCAAGTTTATATTCTAAACTCTTCTCACTTGCAGCGAGATTTTGGTGAATAGATAAAATGATTAATACCTTTAGCCAATTCATTTTATATCCTGTATCTCATATACCATCTTGGCAAAATCCTCTTCTGGTATCCAAAATTTCCCGTAACTTTCAACATCCCCGCTGGCGATCTTTCGTTTGGAGCCTGGAGTGATGTGTTCGTTTTCAAATGGCTCAAAAGAATCTCCCCAAGAGTTCAGCACAAGATAGGAGATTTTACCATTTTCACACTTTGCTCCAATAACTGTTGAGGCATGATTACCACAGCTTTGGCTTCCTCTCTTTTCGTCGGTGTTGAAGCGATTTTGTGTCACCATATCTCGGTGATTGTTGTAATGGAGTTGATTTGCGCAATAGCTAATGCCAAGGGGTCTGGGACTCTTTGCTTTCAAGGCCGATAAAATTGTCTCCCTGGACCTTTGCTTTCGGTTTTCAATACTTCCATAGAGGTTGGTTTCGTTGCAACGAAGCTTCGGGAAGCGAAGTTGATGGATAGGATCTTTACAATATGGAAATTGAAGATCAATGAATGAGTCCACTCGACGATTTATTTTATTAATATAGTCATCAACCTCATCACTTGTTTGAGATAATTGAAAAAGAAGGTTAGATGATTCAAAAATGGGGTGACACTGCTCAATTGGTGATCCAATGGTGTCGGCGATTTCTCTTTTAAAGCATTTTTTTAAATATTTTTTTTGTTCCAGTTGTTTTTTTTCACATGTATCCATGAGCTTTTTTATCACGGGGAAGTCGTCATCGCTGCTTGGTATATACTCAAAAAAATCCTGATTGATATTTTGATTAATTTTGCAATTTGAAATGTATGATTTTATTTTGTTGTATGAGGGGATAGGGCGATCAAGTTCATCTTCAATTTTACTGATGTCATCTTCGCACTCATTGATATAAGCACTTTTTAATGATTGAACATTTCTGATGATAACAAACTTTTGACTTAGGCTTTTAAACTCAGTTAACTGCAATTCTTTTTCAAGCTCATTACAGGAAAAAGGAAGGTAGGGACTTAACTGGCTTTTCTTTTTTCTCAAACTAGATGTTAAATACTTGTATTGGGAGGAAAGTTGCTTGGCATGTGGATTCACATCGATCTGATCTTGAAAAGACTTTTCTAAGTCAGAAATAAGAATTTCAAGTTTGCTTACTTCCTTTTTTGTTTTTTGAATTCTTTCTAGAATGGTGCTTGCTTCAACTTCTTGTTTTAGTTTATCTCGTTGAAAATAATCTAGGTC
>Ga0181566_10002764_pt1 | contig 14375 bp, 6 predicted proteins | sample 101ome_15_FD_133762 | JGI IMG/M metagenome (GOLD analysis project Ga0181566, IMG submission 133762) | Coastal salt marsh microbial communities from the Groves Creek Marsh, Skidaway Island, Georgia - 101402AT metaG (megahit assembly) | ecosystem: Environmental > Aquatic > Marine > Intertidal zone... | reverse complement strand
TTTTTTTTCTCGTCACAGCTGGAGTCCATCCCCCAGTTGGTCCAGGGCGTGAAGACGGAGGATCCTCGCGTGCAGCTCGAGGCGACGACGCAGTTCCGCAAGCTCTTGTCGATCGAGCGCGCGCCCCCGATCGAGGAGGTGATCCGCGCGGGCGTCGTCCCTTACTTCGTGCAGTTTCTGAAGCGCGAGGACTTCCCTCAGCTTCAGTTTGAGGCGGCGTGGGCGCTGACGAACATTGCGTCCGGGACGTCGGAGAACACCGGCGTCGTCATCGATAGCGGCGCGGTGCCCATCTTTGTCACCCTCCTCCGCTCGCCCAGCGACGACGTCCGCGAGCAGGCGGTGTGGGCGCTCGGCAACATCGCGGGCGACTCGCCGAAGTGCCGCGACATGGTGTTGGCGCAGAACGCTTTGCACCCCCTCCTCGAGCAGCTCAACGCCGAGTCCAAGCTCACGATGCTCAGGAACGCGACGTGGACGCTGTCCAACTTCTGCCGCGGCAAGCCCCAGCCGCAGTTCGACCAGCTCAGGGACGCTCTCCCCGCTTTGGCTCGGCTCGTGCACTCCAACGACGAGGAGGTGCTCACGGATGCGTGCTGGGCGCTGAGCTACCTCTCGGACGGCACCAACGACAAGATCCAGGCGGTGATCGAGGCGGGGGTGTGCCGGAGGCTGGTGGAGCTCCTCGGGAGCAAGTTCCCGACCGTCTTGATCCCCGCGTTGCGCACGGTGGGTAACATCGTCACCGGGGACGACTACCAGACGCAGATCATCATCAACTGCAGGGCGCTGCCCAGTTTGCTGCTGCTGCTGACGGGCGATCACAAAAAGTCCATCAAGAAGGAGGCGTGCTGGACCATCTCGAACATCACCGCGGGGAACAAGGACCAGATCCAGGCCATCGTGGATAACAACATCATCCCGCCCTTGATTTACCTGCTCGCGCACGCCGAGTTCGACATCAAGAAGGAGGCGGCGTGGGCCATCTCGAACGCCACTTCGGGCGGGACGCACCAGCAGATCAAGTACCTCGTCGACCAGGGGTGCATCAAGCCCCTCTGCGACCTCATCGTGTGCTCGGACGCGCGCATCGTCACCGTCGCGCTGGAGGGCCTGGAGAACATCCTCAAGGTCGGCGAGGTGAACAAGGTGCACGGGCAGCCGAACCAGTACGCGCAGTTCATCGACGAGGCGGAGGGGCTGGAGAAGATCGAGGATCTCCAGAACCACACCAACAACGACATCTACGACAAGGCGGTGAAGATCATGGAGGAGTACTTCGGGCTGGAGGACGAGGAGGACCAAAACCTGGCACCGGCGATGGACGCGAACGCGAACCAGTTCGCGTTCGCGCAGCCCGCGGTGCCACAGGGCGGCTTCGACTTCGGCGGCATGCAGTGAGGGCGTCGCGCCGCCGCGCGACGCGAATGACTGGACCATGCAAGCGCGCCATAGCTGACACAACTTACCCACAACAACAGACGGCGGGCCCGCGCTTTTTTTAGAGACGCGCGGGTTCCCGACCCCTTAGCTGACCACGACCCGCGGACGAAGACGCGCGACGCCTGACTTAGCAGGCGCGAGAGGGGCGCGTGACCGTAGGTTGACCAACGCAGTACCGACTTTAGAAAGCGAGACTGTTCGTAACCGGAACGACTAAGAAAAAAAAAACACCACCTCTCTCCCCCAGCCCCCTTCTATCTATCCTGGTCCGTCACCCCTTGCGCGTGGAAAAACTCAGCGCGTCCTTCTGCGGGACCCAATCTTTTTTCCACACCTGGTCGTACTCGAACGGGGCGTCCAGGAGTTCCGTGACGTACGCCCCGCGCGCGGTGTCCACGTAGTCCAGGAAATCGGGCGCCCCGGGGTACACGACGTTGTCCGCCACCACCACCGTCCCCGGCTGGATGAGCCCCGCCTCCTCGAAGCGTTTGAGGTCCGGCAGATAGCACTCCTTGCAGTGGTCGAAGAACACCATGTCCGCCGCGTTCCCCGCCCCGAGCCTCTCCACCACGTCCGGCACGCGCTCCGCGCCGGCGCCCTGCAGGATCTCCACCTTATCCCCCACCCCGGCGTACGCGGTCAGCGCCCGGGCGACCTCGACGTGCCGGGGCTCGAACTCGACGCACACGAGCTTCGCATCCGGCGGGGAGTTCGTCGCCGTCCATATCGCGCTGTACCCCAGGAACGTCCCCACCTCGACGCTTCGCCTCGGCGCGCGCTCGCGAACCAGGCGCGCTAAGATGCGGCCCTTCTCGTCGCCCAGCTTGTACATGGGGTAGTACTCGCCGAAGACGTCCATCGCGGCGAGGACGCCCTCGGCGTCGCCCTCGCGCGCGACGGCGCGGACGTACGGGATGATGTCGCTGGGCTGCGCGTACGACCATCGGGCGTAGAAGGAGGGGTCCTTGACGAACTTCGCGGGCGCGGCGGCATCCGCGGCGCGCGCGAACGGCGCCGAGGAAGGCGCGGCGAGAAAAACGCCCGCCGCCGCGAGGAGGGCGTCGCGTCGGCGCGGGAGCTGCGCCTCGGCACCCGAGGCGGCGTCGACGCTATCTGATGAAGACGAGACGAGGCGAGACGGCGGCTTCGCGGACGCCGACGCGGGCGTCGCCGCGCGCCGAGACGAACGCCGTCTCGTCGCGAGAAGCGGCGTGCGTGGCGCCCCGGTCGCACGACAGATCGTCGCCATCGGTGCGGCTCGGCGAGTGTGCGCGCGCGCGATGGCCAGAGCCGACGAGACTCTTTCTGTGGCGCCAGATCGACGTAGACCGCGCCTCGCCCCGCAAATTAGAGATCCCGAACCTCAACTGGTGTCTCCCCGGACGGCGTGATCGGGCTCTTCCGCGCACTCTCCTCGGCGCGATGTCAGGGCCGTACGACCCCACGACGTCGGCGTCCGGGCAAGGCGGCGGGTTCGCCTCCGAGCCGCCGGGGGAGCGCGACCGAACCCCTCTCTTTTCCGTGGACGTGGAGGGCGGCGAGGGTGCGCACCTTCTCCCGTTCGAATGAATCGGACACGTGCCCGCCCCCGTTCGCCTTCGGCACCCACATCTTGTTTCCCTACCCGCGCGGATCTCCGCTGACCCTGCCTCTCCCCTCATTCATCCCGGCCCCTCCCCCCCCGCGCCGTATTCATCCAGCCCGCACCACTCCCAACTCTTCCGCGCGCCCTCGCGACGACGCGTACGCGGACTCGGACGACGACGACGACGGCGCCGGGCAAGAGTTTTACCCCCCCGAGGAGGACTGGACCGTTCGCTTCCGAAGTCTCCTCGAGGGCACGGGTCTGGCTGGCTTCGTCGGCGCCCCCCACTCGGGTTTGCGCCGCCGCGGCCCGCACAGCCCCCCCCGCCGTTCGTCTGGGTCCTCCGGCCCCGATCCGCGCGCGGCGAAGCAGGCGGAGATCGAGTCGTTCGAGTACTACCCCGGCGACAGCGCGGTGTACCGCGAGTGGCTCGGGAGGCAGCCCATCTACAGGAGCTACGACAGATGGCTCCTCGTCTTCTTCGTCGGCCTCGCCGTGGGTCTGATGGCGCGCGTGCTGTACACCATCATGCACACGCTCGAGGACCTGAAGTACGCGACGCTGCGGCACCTCCTGAACCGCCGCGAGGTTTTCCTGGCGTGGTTGTTCAACACCGTGTACTCGAGCGCGTTGGCGTTTGCCGCGGCGTACCCGGTGGCGTTTTGGTCCCCCGAAGCCGGCGGCAGCGGCGTGCCCGAGGTGATGGCCTACCTGAACGGGTGCAACGTCCCGAAGGTCTTCTCCCTCAAGGTTTTCTTGGTGAAGTTCATCAGCACCATCTGCAGCAACGCGAGCGGGTTGCCGGTCGGTCCCGAGGGCCCGATGATCCACCTGGGCGCGATGATGGGCGCGGGTCTGTCGCAGGGCGACAGCGCGACGCTCGGGATGACGACGCCGTGCGCTTTGAGCGACGGGTGGATGGGCTTCCGAAGATTCCGGAACGATAAGGACAAGCGCGACTTCATCACCGCGGGCGCGGCGTGCGGGGTCGCCACCGCGTTCGGCGCGCCCATCGGCGGCCTTCTCTTCGCGTACGAGGAGGTGGCGAGCCACTGGCGGCCCTCTCTCGCCGTCGTCACGTTTTTCGCGTGCATGACGGCGATGTTCACGGATAAGTTCTTGGAGTCGTTCCAGGAGTCCATCATGAAGCCCGGCGGGTACTTCGGCGCGGTCTCGCCTTCCTTCGACACCGCGTTCCAGGTGAACCGCAACGCCTCCACGCACCTCCTGAGCGTCCTCCCCGCGGCGATCGTCGGCGCTCTTTGCGGCGCCATCGCCGCGGGATTCACGGCGATGAACCTCGTCGCCGTGAAGCTGCGGGCGCGCCACGTCGGCCAAGACAAGTGGCGGAAAGTCGCCGAGCCCGTCGCCGTGATGATGCTGTACACGCTCGTCGCGGTCATCGTCCCGCTCATGTTTCCGTGCACGTCCAGCGGGTGCGTACTGGACGACGCCACGGGCGCCGGGAACGGCCCCGGGTTCCCCCCGGGTCCCCCCTCCGCCGACGCGTTCCGCCCCGCCGACCCCAACGCCGGCGGGGCGTTGTTCTGCGAGGGCGGCAGCGACCACCTCCACCGCGTCGTCGAGCAGTCCATGATGACCTTCACGTGCGCGACCAACTGGAAGCCCAGCGCGGACGACCCCTCCGCCTTCGCGGGCAACGCCACGGAGACGAAGGACTACAACGAGCTCGCGACGTTGCTCCACGTCAGCAGCGACGACGCGATCAAGCACCTGCTCACGCGCGGGACGCACCGCGAGTTCGGGTACGGCCCCCTCTTCGCGTTTCTCGTCATCTACGCCTCGGGCGCGTGCGTCGTCGCGGGCTCGAGCATCGCGAGCGGTCTGTTCGTGCCGATGCTCACGATGGGCGCCGCGGTCGGACGCTTAGTCGGCCTCATGCTCCTGGACCTCGCCATCTCGTGGGGGTACTCCGAGGCGGACCTCGCCGCGGGGGGCGTGGCGACGGCGTGGATCGACCCGGGGGTGTTCGCGCTGCTCGGCGCGGGCGCGTTCATGGGCGGCGTCACGCGGCTCACCGTGTCGCTCGCGGTGATCGTCATGGAGATGTCCGGGGAGCAGCACTTCCTGTTGCCCATCTTACTCGGCATCACCGTCGCGAAGTGGACCGCGGACGCGCTGCACAAGCCGCTGTACCACGCCCTGCTCGAGGTGAAGCACGCGCCGTTTCTCCCGGACGAGCCGGACGGCGCGATGGGCCTGCACCTGCATGACGTCGCGGAGATCATGCGGCCCGCGCCGCTGACGACGCTGCGGGAGCGCGAGTCCGTCGCGACGCTGCGGAGGGCGCTGAAGGAAACCTCGCACCAGGGGTTCCCGGTCGTCAGGCACGCCGAGGGCGTCGGGGAGGTCCTCGTCGGGCTCGTCTCGAGGGCGCACCTCCGCGTCTTGCTCCGCGCGGCGAAGGAGAGCGCGCTCGAAATCGCGAGGGGCGACGACCGCGACCCGGAACACGCGACCCGCGGGGACTCCGGCATGAACGGGGGCGCAAACGGAGGGCCGCACAACGCCCTGGACGGGCGTAGGATCGGGTACGAGGAGCTCGACCGGAAGTCCGCGGCGAACACGTTCCAGACCGCGCAGATGGCGCTCGCGGGCGACCGCCGCCGGTCCACCGAGATGGCGAATTTTCGCGAAACCAAACACGACGGCTTGGGCGAGCGAAGCGGCGGCGACGCGAGAGAAACCTCCCAGGGACCCCCGAACCTCAACGGACCCCAGGGCGAGGTTCTGGACCTCCGCCCGTACCTCAACCGCTCGGCGCCGCGCGTCCCGAACACCTACAGCGTCGCGCGGGTGTACGACATGTTCCGCTCGCTCGGGTTCAGGCACCTGGTCGTCGTCGACGAGGTGAACAGGGTCGTCGGGATCGTGACGCGGAAGGAACTCCTCGAGGAGTGGCTGAACGAGAGGTTGGACCACACGGGGAGGGATTTCATGGGGTTCAGGCGCGGGGGAGGGAGGGCGCAGAGAGGGTTCGAGAGGGCCGGTCTGGAGGACTGAGAGACGAGGGGCAAAGAGCCGGCGAAAATTTGCCGAACCCGTTGTCGCCAACCCCCAGAGACCCAGATCAAGTCAACTGCGTTCTTCGAGTGCAGGTCAACACACGCCGGCGCAGACTTCGTCACGCGTTCGCGATCGCGCCATAAATCTTCCCAGAGAACACTCGCGCGCCAGGCTCACGAGACGATGCCTCTCGCGCGCCGAAGCGACCTCGGGGATAGTAACTACGCCGGACTCGAGGTGGACGCGTGCGATGATCTGCCGCGGTGCCTGGGGGAGACCCTCGAGTGCGGTTTCGACTTCCTCGTCGTGCCCCTCGCGCTTCGTCCGCGCGACCGCCGCCCGGCGCCGAGCGCGCGCGATCCGCGCGAGCTGACGCCGCCTCCGCCGCCGTTCCACTCGGACCTGCTCCTGAACTCCACGCAGTGGAGTTCGCAAGTGGTCGGGAAGACGTCGCCGTGGATAGACGCGGACGCGCTCGACGCCGCCGCGCGCCGCGACGGCGAGGCGGCGCTACGCCAGGAGCTCATGTGGGCAGCGCACCTCTCCCTGCACGCGGTCCTCCTTCCTGACCCCCCGGGCGGGCTTCGACTCGCCAACTACGCGCGCATCGTCAACCAGTTCCTCGCCTCCCTCTCCAACACCGCGCTCTGGGTCCGCGTGCCCGTCGTCGCGCGACCAGAGGAGGGGGCGACCGGTGGCGGGGACGCGATGGACGACGACGGCCCGACGACGAGCGCGCCTTCTTCGCGGGACCCGTTCGCGGCGTGGGCGAAGCTTCGTGCCATGTGCGAGGGCCACCCGCAGCTCGGCGCTTGCCTCGAGGTGGGCGCCCAGCTTCCGAGCGAGGAGGACCTCGCGAGGTGGATCGGCGAGCCCCTGCGCGCGGTCGCCCTGAGCCCCGACGCGTTCGTCGCCAACAAGCGCGGCTTCCCCGTGTTGCCGAAGCGACACCAGGAATTTGTCCAACTCGCCATGCGGCGGAACGTGCAGGTGATCGTCACGGATCCCCCCCCGGGGGACGTCGATAACCCAGGGGAGAACGTAGAAAACGATCCAACCCCCGCGGAGGCGGCGTCGCGTGAGACGCCGCCCGCGTCGAGTGCCGAGGGGAGCGCTTCTTCGCCCGGCGCGAACCACCGCGCGAGAAAATTTTGGGAGTACGTCGTGTACTTGTTCCGTAAGATCGACCCGACGTCCGAGCAGGAGCTCGCGGAGGCCTCGTACCGAGACTACCTCCAGGCCCCGCTCCAGCCTCTGATGGATAACCTCGAGAGCGCGACGTACGAGGTTTTCGAGAAGGACGCGTCAAAGTACATCCAATACGAGGAGGCGGTGTTGGCGTGCCTGACGGACCGGGTGAGCGACGCCGACGCGAAGGCCGGGAAGAAGACGACGCTGATGGTCGTCGGCGCCGGTCGCGGGCCGCTCGTGAAGGCGAGCCTCCGGGCGAGCGCGCGGTGCGGGCGGAAGCTCAGGGTGTACGCGGTGGAGAAGAACCCGAACGCGATCGTGACGTTACAGTCGCTCAAGGCGTCGGAGGGGTGGGACGACGAGACGGTGACCATCGTCGCGAGCGACATGAGGGAGTGGGACGGGTACGCGGAGAAAGCCGACGTGCTCGTCTCCGAGCTTCTGGGCTCGTTCGGGGATAACGAGCTCTCCCCCGAGTGTTTGGACGGCGCGCAGAGGTTCCTGAAGCCCGACGGGGTGAGCATCCCGAGCGCGTACACGAGTTACTTGGCCCCGATGACGTGCGCGAAGCTTTGGAACGACGCCAAGGCGCACGGCGACTTGGCGCACATGGAGACGCCGTACGTCGTGAAGCTCCATCGGTGCGCGTTGTTAGCGCCGCCGGAGCGGGTGTTCACGTTCGTGCACCCGAACCGCGACCCGGTGATCGATAACTCGCGGTACGCCGTGTGTCGGTTCGAGCCGTACTCCGCGGACTCGACGATGCACGGTTTCGCGGGGTACTTCGACGCGACGCTGTACGACGGTCCGGCGGGGAAGGTGAGCTGCAGCATCTACCCTCCCACGCACACGCTCGGGCCGACGAACGAGCCCATGTTCAGCTGGTTCCCGATATACTTTCCCCTGCGCACGCCCGTGGACGTGCCCGCGGGGAAAGGCGTGGAGGCGCACGTGTGGCGGTGCGTGGGGAAGGGGAAGGTGTGGTACGAGTGGGCGGTCACCGAACCCGGGGCGGGACCCGTGCACAACGTCAACGGGAGGTCGTACTGGGTCGGGCTCTGATGCGTGCGATGTGAATATCAACATCGTAGATATGATAGCGTGTGTGTGGTGTTGTACATCATCCAATCATCGACGACCGCGCGGGCCTCGTCGTCAGCTCGAGATCCATCGCTCGTCCGCCGCCGTTTTCCTTCCCCGCCGCTCGGCGCTCGCCTTGGCGACGCGCGCCCTCCTCTCCTCCATCGCCTTCGCCGCCTCGGCCGCTTCCATCGCCCGCCTGAGCTGCGCTGCCCTGTGTAAGGCCGTCACGCGCTCCTCCGGCGTTCGGGCCAGCGCCACGGTCTTCTCCATCCGCCGCAGGTCCCGCTCCAGGGCCTCGCGACCGCGGGAGGGATCCGCGGCGTCGCGCCTGGGCTTGGATTTAGGCCACGCCGCCGCCTCCGCCTCCGCCGCCGCCGCCGCCGCCGCCGCCTCCTCCTCGCGGACCCGGCGCACCTCCGCCGCGGCGAGGTCGCGCGCTTTGATCTGGCACCGCGTGCAGAGCTTGACTCCCGCCCTTGGGTCGCGAGATTTCGCCGCCTCCGCGCGGATGCCCAGGCACAACTCGCACGGCTTGACGAACACGCGCGGCTTGCGTCGGCCCGCGTCCGACGCGGCGCGAGCCTCGGCGTCTGCGGCGGCGGTCTCCAGCCGACGCGCGCCGTTCTCAGACAGAACCATGTTCTGCAGCATGAGCTCCTCGGCCGCGCGCCGCTCCTTCATGCGACGAAGCGTCGTCTCCTTTTTACGAAGCCTGTCGGGTGTGGGGAGGGGGTCGGGGGTACGGTGTCGCGATGAGGCACTGAGGCGCCGTGCCGTCTCGGAGAAATCGAGGGGGGGAGGAGCGCGGGACGACGACGAACCTCTCTCGCGCGGCGTCTAGATCGGCCTTGGCCTTACGCCCAGCCTCCGCGCGGAGTGCCCGCATCTTCTGCGCGCGCACCTCCGCGGTGTGCCCCAGGGGCAGCGGGTGCGTCATCGCGGCCGCGCCGGAGAGAGTGGCGTTTTTCCGTCTCGTCAACGGCCGGTCACCCCTTGGAAAGTCTCGGATACGGCATATTTTACCCCGTCAATTCTTGAGTCGAGTCCCTCCCGATTCTTGAGTGAATTTAAAGGTGCAATTATCGGGGATGGAGCTCTCTCGGTCTTCTCGAAGGGGACTCTCCCACTAAACTTGGCCAGTCGAAGAGGTCTTTTACCTTCAGGTGAGAAATTCTCGGGTACCACAAATTTAACCCGTCGACGGGGATTCATTATTTCGGCCAAGTTTAACAAGTGGTGGCGGATTGACGACGGGCCTTGCAACTCCTCGCTCTCCCTCGGACTCAACACCCGCCGGAAAACTTCGGGTGTTTCAAGGAAGCGGGGACGCCGCGACGACCACGACGACGCGCACAACGGAGACGCGCCGCACTCGGGTGCGAGCGTCCGGGCGGGCGATACGCGCATAAATCCGGGTGTCTCGCGCGCGCACGTCGCGATGTCGGCATCTCGGTCGGACCGGGCGCCGCCGCGCGCCGCGGAGGCGACCGCCTCGGACGGCTGTCGCGACGTCCATCGCGTCTCGTACCAGAGCGGGGACCTCGACGCGCTGCTGGCGACGGGCGACGCGAACGTCGCCGCCGAGCGCCAGCGCGCGTTGCGTGGGATCACGCGTTGGGTCGGTGCCGCGGCCACGATGGTGCGTTCTCGACCGCGCCGCCGTTCGGCCGCCCCGCGCGCCGGATTCGACGGCGCGCGCGCCGCTTCCCCGCCGCGCCCTCCCGTCTCATCCTCTCCTCGCGACCACGCGACCCCACGCGGGCGGCCTCACCCTCCACCCCTCCCCGCGCCCGCCCGCGACCTCCGCTCACTCCGTCGATCCTCCATCCTCCTCCCAACACCCTCCATCTCTCCGCAGGCCGCGACGGCGGCTGCGCTCGTCGTCCTCGTGTGGACGCAGCGCACGCACACGCTGCAGGATTCCTGGCGCCCCGTCCCCGGGGCGCGCCTCGCCGCCACCTTCGGCGCGGGCTCCGGCGGCGCCTCGCGATCTTCGCCCACGCTCGGGGATTCGCGCGATGCCGCGTTTCCCGCGAGCGTCGAGCGGCAGTATTACGTCGTTCGGGAGGTTCCGGACGAGGACCTCACCGCGGCGCGTCCGATCCCCGAGGCGGCCGACGCCCGGTTCCCGACGCGCGTCCCGTCCCCCGCCGCCGCCGCCGCCGCGAGGGAGAAGGAGCGCGTCGACGCGGCGATCGTTCGCGCCGCCTCCACGCCCGTGGTCTCGGACGCGGACCGCACCGAGCGCGCGTCGAGGAGACCGATCCGCGGCCGGTGGGGCGCCGCGCCGGGGGTGAAGGCGCGCGGGTCTTGGGGCCCGGCGCCTTGGCTCGAGCTCGCCGCGCTCGGCTCGGCGAAGGTGAGCACGCCGTGGGCGCGCCTGGCGGGTCGGGACGACCTCATAGGGAAGGACCTGACGGGCCCTCGGAAACGCGCGGCGGCGCGCCTCGGAGGCCCCGCCGAAGACGCGGCGCTCGAGAGCCTCTACGGCGACGACGTCGCGATGCCCGACGAGGAACCCGCGACGCCGGCGCCCGTCGACGAGACCGAGTCGAAACCCGAGCGCCGCCGCCGCGCGTCGAAGAAGAAGCGCTCCGCGACCGACGCGTCGACCGTTTCCGATGACGGCGCGGACCTTCTCGAGGAACTGTACGGGGACGGAAGCGGCGAGGCGAAGGACGATTCGGATCCCGACGCCCTCGTCGACGAGCTGACGGCGCCGAAGAAGAAGAAGAAGTCGGCGGAGATTCCCGAGGATCCCGACGCGCCGGTGGAGACGGGCGGGTCCGTGACCCCCCCCGAGGAGAGCTTCGACCTCCCCGTCGAAACCGGCGGGTCGGTGACCCCCCCCGAAGACGAAGGCGAAGACGCCGACGCGGACGCCGACGCGGAGGACGATTCACCTCTGGACGAGGCCGCCGCCGCCGCCGCCGTCGAGATGAAGACGGGGGCGCGCGTGTCGTCGAGCGGCGGCGCGCTGGACGAGGAGTTTGCCGCCGCGGAGGAGGAGCTCGAACCCGCGAACGAAGCCGCGGAGAAGGTCCTGGAGGAAGACGACGCCACGAGGTCGGAGGACCATGCGCAGGAGAGGGGGGAGGAGTCTGAAACCGACGCGTTCGAGGAGGAGTCCGAAGCCGACGCGGTCGAGGAGCCGGAGGCGACGGAGGAGTCCGAATCCGACCGGCGTCGTCCTCAGTCGCGTTCGATCTTCGGCGGCGACGAATCCGACGTCATGAGCAAGATCGCGGAGATCCTCAGGGTCGACGAGGACGACGAGGGCGCGTCGCGCGCGACGGCGCGGTCCGTCGCGGAGGAGATTAAGCGCGCGATTCGCGACGAGGCGGGTGGAGACGACGCCGCGTTTGCCGCGGGGATGGGCCGGCGCGACGACGACGCCGAGCGCCGCCTCGCCGAACGCGTCGCGGCGTTGCTCCGCGGAGAGGGCGCCGCCGCCCGGACGAACTCGAACGTCGCGGAGCGCGTGGACGTCGGCGACGGCTCGGGTTCCCTCTCGCGCGCGAGCCCGCTCAACGTCGAGATCAACGTCAACACCAACAACCGAGGCGCGGAGTCGGCGAGCCCGAAGGAGGCGTCGGCGGCGAGCGACGACGGGTTCCGCGCCTCCGTGGGCGGCGCGGGGGGTGATTTGAAGACCAAGCTCGAGGAGCGGCTCCTGGAGGCGCTCGCGAGGCGCGACGCGCTCGACGAGGACGCGCCGCCGGCGAAAGACGCCGCGGAACGGAGCGCGCGAGGGCCGGAGGATGAGGCGGCGCGCCTCGACGAGATGCTCGCCGAGGCGAAGGCCAAGGCGGCGGACGCCGCGAAGCACGAGTCCGCGGCGGCGGTCACGGAGAAGGACGGCGAGTACGGGAAGTTCATGCACCGCCTCTCGGACGAGCTCGCGAGGTGGAACGAACGCGAGGGGGGCGACGGCGAGCCCGCGTGGGCGGCCGCCGCCGCGGAGCAGGATCGGGAGCGGCGTCGGGAGGCGTCCCGCGGGCTGCGACCGCAGACGTCGAATCCGTCGCGGCGACCGAAAAAGGCGTCGTCCTCGGGAAAGAAGAAGGCGTCGGCGGACGACGACGAGGCGTGGTGGAAATCCGTCGAGCGCGACGCGAAGGAGGCGGACGAGGACGACGACTTCGGGGTGGAGAAGCTTCGCGCCGAGGCTCGCGAGCTGAAGCGCCTCGAGAAGAGGCTGACGAAGGCGGCGCGATCCGAGCCGACGCGTATCCGAGCGGAGGAGGAGGAGGACGTCCTCTCCGGCTCGCTCGGGGACGACGCGTTCCGAACCTTCGCGGGCCCCCAGGAAGACGCGGACCTCGACGTGGACTTCGGCGATTTCGGGCTGGACCTCGACCTCGACGACGCCCCGACGCGCGCGCGCGGGAAAGGGTCGTCGGACTCGAACGGGATCGACGGCGTGATTGACACCGCGGAGTCCATCGGGCGCGTGTGGGCGGCGGATCGCGCGCTCCCGGCGGACGCGTCCGCGGCGGAGGTGGCGCGGAAGACGGAGGCGATCGGCGCGGAGGAGGATCGGGAGGAGCGGACCGGGGCGAAGTCGCGCGGGAAGGCGAAGAAGGGCGAGGAGAAGTCCTCGCTCGGGACGCTCCTTCACAAGTTCGGCTTTTGAGACAAAACACTTTCTCTCTCGTCTTTCGTCTCGTTCGTTCGGTCAAACGCATCGCGCGCCGCGCGTCACTCGCGCGCACTCACAGGCTGTACACGGAGAATCTGCACTTGTGCAGGTTGGGATCTTCCTTGACGCACGAGTCGTCGAAGTAGGCGAGGATACTGGCCATGTCGGGTTCGTTCCGGCACGACGCCGGGACGTAGATGGGGAGGATGCCGCCCAGCTTGAGCTCGAGGCCGAGCCAAGGGAGGATGGACAGGGGCGAGTTTGTGATGACGACCTCGTCGAGCCACACCACGGGCGCGACCTCCTCCGGGGGAAGGACCTCCATGCACGCCAACTCCAACGGAGCGATGAGGGCCATCTTCTCCGCGGTCCAGTACTTGTGCGCGTTCTCCGTGCACGTGCCCCCGAGCGGGGAGGCGGAGGGGCTCAGGTGCTTGACGCACTCCTCGCCGGCCGCCTTGCCGACGACGCGCGCCTGGTCGAAGACGGCGGAGATGGCGTCATTGTACCCCTTGTTGCTGTTCAAAATCTTGTACGCGGCGTCGCACGCGTCCGTCAGGCCCACCGCGGACGAAGCGTCGGTGAGCGCGCGCGTGGGGGACGTCTCCGACTCGGACGACGAGAATTCCACGTCAACCGCGGCCACCTCCGACCGGAGCGCGGAGGCGCCCGAAGACGCGTCCGCGCCGGGCTCCACGCGAACCGCGGACGCGACGCCGAGCAGAAGTGTGCCGATGAGGAACAGGCGCATCGTGATGTGCGCTCGCGACGCGCGTTTCATCGGAAGATGACATGACGTTCCGAAGTTGACGTCGGGAGAGGCGGCACACGCCGGACACACGCAGTCAAGCCACTCCGAATAAGAATCTCGAGCATCAGATCAGCACGTTTCTGCATTTCTCTCACGAAGCGACACGGGAAAAAAGTGTCGGTGCGGTTTCTTGGTTCGTTAGACCGTCGTCACACGGACCACCCGAGGGCGGTTTCGTTTCTCCTCTCCCGCACACACGGGCCAGGCCCGAGTCGTGAAGGGCCAAACGCCGAAAGCCGTTCCGACCGATCGGTTGGATTCTTCAGGATATTCACGGGGAAGGAAGGACGCACGAAGGAGTTCCGGGTATCACCGCAGCTTGGTCCCTTAAATCACATCGCACCGCATGTATGCATCACTCCCACGGTCGACTGTCGGCGCCTCACGCATCAGCTGGAGGGGGAGATGCCCCCCTCGACGCGTGACGGATCCTTTTACTGCACGACGCAGCACCCCTGGGTGGACTCGTCGTGCTCCTCGGGTACGTCCGTCTTCTTGATGGGGGACACGGCGGCCGGCGCCGTCGCAGGCGCGGCTTCCTTCTTCGGCGTGGCCTGGGCGACGGCGGCGGGCGCGGGCGCGGGGTCCTCCTC
>Ga0181566_10002756_pt1 | contig 14388 bp, 18 predicted proteins | sample 101ome_15_FD_133762 | JGI IMG/M metagenome (GOLD analysis project Ga0181566, IMG submission 133762) | Coastal salt marsh microbial communities from the Groves Creek Marsh, Skidaway Island, Georgia - 101402AT metaG (megahit assembly) | ecosystem: Environmental > Aquatic > Marine > Intertidal... | reverse complement strand
GCACCTTCCATTTCTGCTCCTAATTCTTTGGTTAGGTCATTTCCCATGTCCTCGGCCAATTCCTTTGCCAATTTACCTATTTTTCCGTCAAACAATCCTTGTAAATGATCTTGCAATTCACTTAATTTAGGAATGTTCGGTTTGGGTTGTTGAGTATTTTCGCCACCCTCTTCTTTTGCATTTTCTTCGGCTTTTTCAAAAAATTTGGTAATATTGCCAATGACTTCTCCTAATTGGTTTTGCAAATCATCTACATTCAATTCATTAAACATATTCATGGTTTTGCCAAAATCAAGTTTGTCTTGTAAAGATTTCACAACAACCAACAAAATCACTTGCAAATATTTCCATATCGACTCACGTGTTTGATCACTCACACCTTCACTATGAAAAAGAGTCTTGAAATCAACACCAGGTAAGAAAGAAGTATTAATATCACTTTCGGCAGAAAAAATACTTACATTTTGATTCAAAATATCAAAAAAACGTTCGGGATAAATTGCTAAACATTTTTCGAATAAACTTTGAATTTCTTCATCAGGACATTCTTTGGTAGACCATTTATTCCACAAATGTGCATATTCAGGGAAAGTAGCACTCAAATCGGTTGTAAAATCAATAATCGAATTTCGGAATTCGTCCGTAAAAACAGGTTGTTTATTAGCTTCTTCCGACATTAATATTTTATGCTAATATAATTATATATAAATTTAAACCCTTTGAAAGGAAATATATTTTATAACCTTTTATAACCACTTAAAAAATATGTATAACCATATATAAATGATATTTCAAACTTTTCTATGTTTGGCATTCTTCGCAATGAGTTATGCTAATGTAAATAATACTGAAATTACAAAATTCGAACATAATTTTTGTGAATCGCGATTACAAAATAATCAACCACCCGAATTATACAATGCTTATACATCACTTGTTATTAGTGTTTTCCCGTTTGTATTTGGGTTTCCTAAACATCAACCTTATGTAAATATTGCTTATGCACTTGCATTTAATGGTTTTGCTAGTTTCCATTATCATTATCATTTAGATTGGATGGGAAAACAAGCCGATGAAATATCTATGATATTAGCAAATTATTATGGTTTAAACGGATTGATAGGACTGGCATATCGCAATCAAAAAAACAAACGAACGTACCAATTTTTTAATATGTTGTATATGTATTTGTTTTTGATTGTCAATACAATTATTAAATATGATCAATATTTTCCAGATTTGTTTGGTATTTATTTGATTCCTTCTATTTATTTAATTCGAAAAGTAGCATTGGAAAATAATTTGCCTTACAAACGTCATTTATTTATTTCACTTGTTGGTGGAATGTGTTGGATTATTTCCGAATTACATTGTACAAAAACTACACAATATGGACATGTTGTGTGGCATTTTTTGTTTCCTATGGGATTTTATAAAATAGTATTAAATTATGATGCGTTACAACATAAATTAACAAATTACAATTTAATATCGAATCCGTCTGACAACTTCTAAATACATTTCACGCGATTATGTAAAATGGCCATTTCGCCACTCGATCTATAATTGCTATTATATTCCTTAAACTTCGTTTTAATTGTATTGCCGTTTTCAGCAATATAAGTAATGTTTTTAATATTAAAGTCTTGCATGACTTCTGTACATTGCATGCATGGTGCTGAACAAGCAAAATCGCCATCATGTGTTACACGAATTACATATAAATTAATCTTGCCACTTATATTCCGTCTTAAACATTTACGTAAGACAGCAATTTCAGCATGACAGGAACAAACTTTTTTGATCAATCCATCTCTTGAATGCGTTTGATAATTATTGTACCCCCTTGCTACTATTTTTCCGGATACAACGGCAACACACCCTAGTTTTGCACGCAAAATCGATTTGTGAGCTTCTTCTATGGCAATGGATATATACCGTGCATCACTGTTTGTATGTAATGCCATTGTATTAATAAATTTGTTTTTACTTATATTGTTTCGTTTTATTATTTTCAATTTTGTTTCTTTGCAACTTTTTCGTAGTGATCGCATTTTTCACAAAACCATTCGCCTTTTTTTTGTTGAAACATGTTGTATTCATAAAACATTCGTTCGCAACGTTCGCACATCAATATTTCGTAATAATAGCAATCATTGCATAATAAATGAGGCAAAAAACTGTCTTGTAATAAATATTGTACTGGATAATCTCGCCCACAACAAAAACAATCACGAATATCGTAACAATCTTTGCATAATTTTCGATTAATATCCACAAAATCAGTAATTAATTCATCGCATTTTTTGTTTATTCCGCATTGAAAACAATGATTTGAATGTGATCTCATATAAATAAAACATATATTTTGATTTTACATACGAAAATATTTTCTTATTGAAAAGAACAAGTGATCCATATGATTTGTTTTGATGGTTTTTTGGGGTGTTTCAAGATAAAATTTACGACTTAAATGTTCATTATACATTATATCGATGACATATAGATCATATTTGTTTTGAACAACAGGCATTAATGGATAATAATCTCTGTTATTATGTATAAATTTTTCAATGGTATCATCTGTTTTTGGAAAAGATAAAGTATTGTTAGACAGTTTATCATGAGCAAATATGTCCAATATTTCCTTTGTTTGAAATATAGTATTGGATTCCAATTCATGCATAAACAATGCATATAATTCTTTTGTTGTAAGACAACTATCTACAACAATAGGAATACTATTGTTTGTAGTTGTATGCAGTACAAATGTATATTTCATGGTTTTTTTTAATTATTGGGAAAATAAAAAGAATTTCAATTTTATATAAATTTTCATATTCAATATGAAAACTTAAATATCAAGGTCCATAATATAACGAAGGATCAATGTGAAAACAACTGCATGTAAAATAATACCGACGGTAGTAGGACAACCAGCAGCAGATGCAACAGGACCCAATAACTTGCTAAATAATTGGTTGGTCAATTTGTAAGTATATGGACTTACTACAATAAGAAAAATGACAGTGGTGTATAATGTATAACGCCACTTATCACCTGTCTTTGGTTTTTGAGAACAACTTTTGCAATCTAGGCAACCCATTATAATATAATAGTAGATTTTTTTATGAACGCCAGTGTTTTCCACAATCCAAACATGTAACAAATATCGTTGCAGGTTCATCTGCACTTCGGGTTTGCATTTCATAGTGAGTACAACGATTAGATTTGCATTTTCTGCAAGTATACATGTCGGTAGATGCCTGAATATTATCATTGTATTTGGAAGCATCACGCTTCATTTTCTTTTCAATTAATTCACGCCAACGTTCGGGTTTAAATTCTTGATGAGTCATAAATGCCAATTGTTTTGGTTCAATTTCACCATTATGAAGAAGTGTTTTCAAATGTTCGTTTTTTAAATTCATATAAATAGAACGTAATCGGTCAATATAAATCGATACAAAATGCGGATTTTCCCATTTTTTTACAATTTTTCTACGCGTAGCCTCTTTAATAGCATAATTAAATATTCCTATTTCCAAATTAGTTGCATCGGCAATTTCTAAACCCAATAATGGATTGATTTTCGATCGAATATTATCACGAAACAATGTGGAATTTGTTATTTTACTCATTATAAGGCACTTTATAATGAATATACAAAAGTTTAGTTTAAATCAATTTTGTGATTAAACATATTCTTCTTCACTTAATTCGCTTTCACAATTCATATATTCTTCTTGTTGTTGCATGTTCATAAATACGTTTTGTATAGCAGTCTTCTTAGCCGTTCTTTTTGGTTGCACCCTTTTCTTTGGAGGAGTTACTTCCTCTTCCTCTTCTGCATCAATGTCTTCTTCATCATCTTCTTCTTCATCTTCTGCTTCAATATCTTCATCGTCGTCTTCCTCTTCTTCATCTTCGTCTTCGTCTTCGTCTTCATTATCATCTACAACAAACCCATCCTTTGCATATCCTTGTTTTGTTTGAGACAAATCATCATCTTCGTCTTCCTCATCTTCTTCTTCACTATCTTCTTCTCCTAAATCTTCAAATCCGCCAAATAATTTTTCATAAATCATTTTCCATAACTTCTCATTCAAATCAAGATATTCATTTTTAGCATTTTTAGCAATTAATAAACATCCTCCAAAAAACAAAATATTATCACATGGAGGAGGGAAATCATATTTGTTTTCTTGACCTGCTCTTCCTTCTGTTTTACCATACAAAAATATATGCATATTATTAATACTCCAACCATTATTTTGTGAAAATCCTTTCTCTGATTTGAATCCGGCTTTTTTACTTAAATAAGTGTCATCAAATTGTTTTACATTTATTTCTTTGATTGTTCCTGATTTTTCTACAAGCAATATTTGAACCATTACTTGTATTTAGGAGATGTATTTAAATATATTTAAAATATTTATTAATTTGTTTTGATATTATATACTTTAAAATGCCAATGTCCAAGAAGAGAACAATTTATAAACCAAAAAAAGGAAAACGTATTTCACAGAAAAAATTATACAAATTACCCAAACAACACGGTGGAGATTTTATTACTGATGTTAAAAATTTTTTTACAGGAGGACAAGATCCTACAGATGGTACTTCTCTAGATAATTCTGCAATGGACGTTGATAGTAGTGAAAAGAAAGACTCAACAATTAACAAAGAAAACCCATCAGAAGCTGCTGATGATTCTGCAATGGACGTAGAAAAACCCACAGAAGAGACTGCTGATGATTCTGCAATGGATGTAGAAAAACCCACAGAAGAGACTGCTGATTCTCCAATGGACGTAGAAGGAAAATCCACAGAAAATGCTGATGATTCTCCAATGGATGTAGAAGGAAAATCCACAAAAAATGCTGATGATTCTCCAATGGACGAAGTTGATTCTGAAGAAAATTCAAGTAACTTAGCTACAAAGGCATCTGAAGTTGGTACTTTAATTGGTGATTCCGCAAAAAGTGTTTTGAACGAAGGAATAAGCGCTGTAACACAACCAAGTGATGAAGCGGATGAATCTGAACCATTTGCTGATCAATCCGATGATGATGTTGAAAAATCCGATGATGTAGATGCATTGAAAGAAAAAATTGAAACATTAGAACAAGAAAATAGTGAATTAAAAAGTAAATTGATCGATAAATTAGAACAAGAAAATGAAACATTGAAACAAGGAACACAACAACCCGAAAAATCTTTTGGAGAACAACCTGACAGTTCTTTTGGAGAACAACCTGACAGTTCTTTTGGAGAACCATCTGACAATTCTTTTGGTCAAGAACCATCTGATAATTCTTTTGGAGAACAAGAAAACCCCGGTTCTTTAGACTTAACTGATTCTAATGATAGTGAAAGCAATGTCATTTCTTCTTTAGATGATAGTAATGAAAACCAAGGATCCAGTGATGGATCATTCTCAACAATTAATTTAGATAGTAGTGAAAACAATACTACAATGGATGATAAAAGTCCTGATTTTGGATCAAATATTTCCCCCATAGAATTAAAAAGAACAGAATCTCAAACACCTACTGGTGGAACCAAACACAAGAAGAAGAAACAAAGAAGAACTAGACGTAAAAATCGCGGAAAGATATAAGTTCATATAAGAAAATACAATTCTTATTTTCTTATATATGTACTCCATAATAATAACTATATTGGTGTGTTTTTTTATAATATATTTAGTCGATCAATTAATTCATTATTTACGAGATACTTATACAACAAAAAAAACAAAAGATATTGTGGGTTATCAAATCAAAAAATATCAACATTTGATGGATGAAATGCACGAAAATAAACAAAAACAATCCACATCTGATTTTACCCATGAATCAAATGAAATGAAATTAACCAACGCGGATTTAATTGCTATGAATGATGAATTAAATTCTTTGATTACTGACGAAATGCAGTAACAAGATCAAATATTATTTATCAAAATGATTTAAACACATAGTCACATATAAAATATAATGGAACAACCTTATTTGAATTACAATCAAACCAACGATTTAGTGAATCGTCTGCCATCTTTTGAACTTTCCTATGAAACAATTTCACATAAGAAAGTTTCCGAATCTTATGATATTACTTTAGCCATTCCATATGGGAAAAAATGTTTGCTCTGGTATTCTTTTTATAAAAATAAAGATGCTTGTATATTACTCGAATTTGGTAAAAATAAAAAAATTACCAACACAAAAATTATTTCCAATGCAAATATACCACATAATCTAGCATTAGGCACAATTTTATACGGATGTTTATGCGAAATACCAGAAACACGTCCGATTTTTGTAGTGGAAGATCTGTTTTATTATCAGGGTATTCCAACATTTAAACAACCTTTCCAAGAAAAATTTAATTTTCTACATGAATTATTTAGTCAAAACGCATCTTTGTTACACAAAAATGCAGACTTCCCTATTTGCATGCCTGTATTTTGGAATATAGTGGAAGAACAAAATATGATTCCTGACTGTTATAAAGATGTGATCCCGTATTCTATTCATCATTTGCAACATCGATCGAATAAAAAAATCATTCCGTATATGAATTTTCCATGGTCAAAAACACTTATGCCATCACTTTCTAAAAACATACCTATTATTCCTGATAATTTGCTTTTTATCCCCCCTGCATTGCCGCGATTTCATTTTTCAAAACCACAATACAAAATGAAAACGGTTTTTGAAATCAAAGCTGATTTGCAAAATGATATTTATCATTTATATGCTTTTGGAAAAGGTTCGGAACGTATATATTGTGGTATTGCTTATATTCCAAACTACAAAACTAGTGCTATGATGAATAACGTATATCGCAATATTAAGGAAAATAAAAATTTGGATTATTTAGAAGAGAGTGATGATGAAGATGATTTCCAAGATTTACGAGTAGATAAATACGTGGATTTAAATAAAAAAGTGGCAATTGAATGTGAGTTTCATCATAAGTTTAGACGTTGGGTACCTGTTCGTCAAATCCATGGACGTGGTCAAATTGTTCATATAAGACAACTGTAATTTTTATATCATGAAAATATATAATGGCTGAATTAACTGCAACAAATAAAGTATTACCCCCATATTGTAATCCTGATTTAGATCCCAAAGTACCTGCCCTTTCTACTGGAACATATAATCCAACTATGTTTCACGCAACTTACGGTGGAAAACGCAAAACACGTCGTCGCTCTTGGTCTAGAAAATACAAACGTTCTATCAATTGTAGAAAACCACGTGGTTTTTCTCAAAAACAATATTGCAAACATGGACGTAAGAGTAAGTCACGTCGCTTAAAAACACGTAGCAAACGTTATCGACGTTAATTTATAAAATTGAATACATATAAAAGTAAATTATGTATTCAATATAATGGGTCCTAAAAATATGAAAAAAAAATTGGTTCTTCCAAAAAAGGGTAAATTTAAATTTATTGATTTGTTTTGTGGTGTTGGTGGATTTCACCAAGCACTCAATAAATTGGGAGGCGAATGTGTATTTGCAAGTGATATTGATGAACAATGCCGTCTTACATATGAGAAAAACTATGGATTGAAACCACACGGTGATATTACAAAGGTAAATCCGAAAACAATACCTGATTTTGATATTCTCACGGGTGGTTTTCCGTGTCAGAGTTTCTCTAATTCAGGAAAAAAAGGTGGGTTCGGAGACAAGCGAGGTCAATTATATGAAAATATTTTAGATATTGCGGAAGAAAAAAAACCTTCGTTTATGTTTCTAGAAAATGTGAAACATATTCAAAAAATCGATAATGGCGAAGTATTTAAACATATTTTAAAACGTATAGGCGAAACTGGATATCATGTAGAAACATTTGAATTAAGTCCTCACCAATTAGGCGTTCCACAACAACGAGAACGGGTTATTTTCGTATGTATTCGTAACGATTTGTACAAAGAATCGATTGAGTTGGATATGACACCTCCCAACTATCCTATCGATTTTGATAAAATTATTGAAACAGACAAAGAAAAGACGAAAAAATACAAAATATCGCCTGAACATGAAAATATATTGGAAATTTGGGATGAAATGGTCAAACATTTTGATGTTGGACAATCAATGAGTCCCACCATTTTATGTAATGAATTTCACAAAAAATATAGTGAAAAGGAATTTTCCGACTTACCTCAATGGAAACGTGACTATATTGTGAAAAACAAACCTATTTATGAAAAATACAAACCATATTGGGAGAAGTGGTTGAAAAAATACAAAGAACCTTTAAGCAAACGTGAAATTTACGGGAAATTGGAATGGCAAGCCGGACCAAAAAAGGAAAATGATAGTATTTTCAACCATTTCATTCAATTTCGACAATCCGGAATTCGTGTAAAAAAGAGCAAATATTTTCCGACTTTGGTCGCCATTGTTCAAACACCGATTTATGCAAAAGAACGTCGTCATATTACACCCCGTGAATGTGCGCGTTTGCAATCCTTTCCCGATTCTTTTATATTACACGAAAATGATCAAACGGCATATAAGCATTTTGGTAATGCGGTCAATGTAGATGTCGTACATTATGTCATGTCAAGAACATTAAAGAGTTATAATAAATTTTGTAAGTAATATTTATAGATGAAAAAAGAAGTACAAAATGGAATTATTTATGTAAGTGTATTATTTCTCTTATTGGGATTTTTTTATTTTTTGAAAATACATGTGAAATATTTAGAAAATACACATCAAATAAAGCATTTAGATCGTCAATACAAACATTACTTTGAGTATGGATACATGACAAGTTATGCTATGTTGTTGGCAGTTCTTGTATTTTTTGGTTTTAAACATTTGAAATATTTTACATTTATGTTAGTAGGCGAACATGATTTAGCCAATTTACTCAGCAGTTCTATTGTCCAGGTCTTTGCATTGGGGTATTCTACATTTATTGAAGAAACAATGGCATCTTTGGTCGGTGCTCCACTTACGTTAACTCCAATTAAAAACTTTATCGGTTTTACTATTGGTCGATTTTCAATGGTGTTTATTTTGTTTTTGGTCATTCAATATTTTATGAAAAAGTAATTATGTCATATTGTTAAAATGATATAATTAATGATTTCTTAATTTTCTTCTTTTTCTTGTTTTTGTTCCTCCTCTGGATGCGGAATCTGGACTGTCTGTATAATGTGCCAAAAATTGTGCAGAAGATGACCAAATATCTCCCTTAAAACGGATTTCTACTCTATATTTCTTACCATCTACTTTTAATTGATAAAACAACTTGGCAGCATTTCTTTCTTCACCTTTCTTGGTTCTACCATATCTACTCTTTTCGTGTAATGTAATAACTAATTCTGCATCGTAATCTAGTCGATTGAAATCACTACCATCAAATTCATACAACTCATATCCTAAATTGCGTGGAAATAAATTTCGAACAATTCTATTTGCAATTTCCTGATTGTTCTTTTCAATTTCCTCTTTTACTTTTTGCCAATAAATATTTTCATTACTAGGTCGAAACAAATCATTTAATTGACTGCGGATATTTTTCTTTTCTTCTTCGGTTGTTGTTTTTAATTTCAACTTTTTTGCTTCACTTTCTAAACCAGCATTTTTAATTACAGTTTGTCTAGCATCACTAAGAGCTTTTCCCATCATTTTGTCATTAACGATTTCAGAAAGCATTTTTTCAACCGAGAAATTCGACTTGGTACATTTTTTGTCTTGTTTAATGCTTACACCTATGATTTTACCATCTTCTAATTCCACATACGCATCTGCTTTTGCTTCTTTTAAGTCATTGTCTTTGTTTAAATCAATCAGTTTTCTTGTTTTGAGTTTTTTCCCTTCAATATATACTTTTTTCACGTTTTTATCTATTTTATCTTTAAACGTTTTTCTAGTATTTTCTAAGTAGGAATTCACTTCCTTATTTGGTCTCGTTTGTAAATCTTTCATATAATTATCAAATTCATGTTCCGAAATTTCGATTCCAACCTCTTGGTTTGTTACTTCACTATATGTCTTCGCTTTGATTGTTTCTGCTTTTTCGTTTTCATAAATAAATGCCAATGCATATGCCAATTCATAAGCATTATTATCTGTAGATTTTCGACCACAACTTGAATTACTTGACGTTTGGTCTTCCTCTTCAATTACAATTGTTCCTTCCGATTTCTTTGTTCTTTTTTGCGTTGTTCGTGCTTTAGGCGAAGGAATTGTACTTTGATTGATGTCTTTATAATTTCGTTTTAATATGTTTTGCAATTCACCTTTATTGCCAGATTTTTTGTATTTTATATTATTTTCATCAAATATACTTTGCATTTGTTTTACTGTTAAATGATTTATATCTGGACTTGGACTTTTTTCACTGCTTCTATTTGGAAACTCACCTGTAAATGGATTTTGGTAATTTGGATCATTTGCTGATATCTTTTCATTACTATGACCGGAATTTTCTTTACTCATTTATATATAATACATATAAATGAATAGTCCGGAAACTGAAAAAAATACACCCAAATTAAACAAAGCAACCATTGATATTCTCATTGGAGTAGTTATTTTTACTGTTATTGTTGCGTTATTAATGCATCGTTATTTACCTAAAGTTGAGAGAACAGCAGGAACGTTAGCTATTGTAAGTATGGGTATTACAATTTGTGCTTTTTTACCACAATTAATGACTAATTTTTTGAATAAGTCACAGGCTACTGACCCTGTTTTAGCAATTTTTTTAATTATGGCAGCAGTTGGAGTATTATTGCGTATTCCTGCATTACGTCAATCTTTGGGTTTGGCACGTGGGCAAAACAAAGGAATTTTGCTAGCATTATTGATTTCAATGGTAACGTTATTACCATTAATTGCTCATATTATTTGGCAATGGCAAGGAGCAATTTACGATACTCATAAATCGATTATTGCAAAAGATATATTGATCTATGCGGCACCCACAACAACAATTGTCAGTATATTCATTGCATATTGGTTATTTAGTGTAAAACCAATCAAATAAATTATTTAAATATTTTCATTTATATCTAAATCGGCAATAGAAATCAAACACTTTTTCTTCAATAATGGATTTCCGCCTGTACATTCGTCATCATTTTGATATTTTTTCGCATTTTTTGGTTCGAAAGTGGTGTTCCATGTTTTGTCACTTTTCCAATCCAAACTCATCGTTTTATATCGAATACTGTCTATGGATATTATCCGATAATTGCATTTACGATAAAATGTCTTTCGTTGCTTCCATTGATTTTGAAATATATCATGATGATCGACAATATCCACCACAATCGGATTATCATGACGCACACGCAATATACGACCTACGGATTGTGTAATATCTGTTTTGGGAGTTGCCATGACCAATATAGACAAACTTTTAATATCCAATGCTTCGGCTGCCATAGCATATGTAGCCAATACAATTTGCTTTCCTTCAGTTTCTTGCAAATCGCATTGTTTCATTCCACCCACATAATAACCAACACTAGAAAACCCACGATGATTGATTGCCTCGTAGAAATATTTCAACAATGATCGATTATGTGCCAATACCATGATTTGTGCGTTTTCTTCTTTTTCTCTACTTTCTTGGATTAAATCTTGCAAAACACGTACAATGAAATCGCTTCTTGGACCAAACTCACATAATTTTGAAATCATGGTACTATATTTGGCCTGTCCTTTAAAATCATATTCCGTTTCATTAAATTGACTATCGGAACTAATATATTCAATCGAACGAACACATACGGGATCTTCATCTTTGCGTGCCTCTGTATAAATTTTCGGACCAATAAACATATACAATACACAAGTCAATTTATCTTTACGATCCACGGTGGCGGATATACCAAGCATGTTTGGACTTAATACACGCAACAATGTTTTCGAAAACTGTTCGCTACCAATTCGATGTACCTCGTCAATAATAGTCAAACCAAAACTATCAAATGCTTTTTCCGGTAATGCACGATCATATAATGTTTGTAACATACCAATAACAATATCTTTTCCTTCCACATCAAATATGGGTCCTTGAATTTTTCCAATTTTAGCACCGGGTAAGAATTCATCGATTCTTTCAATCCATTGATTCATTAAGAATTCTTTATGGACAATAATCAAGGCCTTCTTTTTGACATTGGATATGATCTTAAGTGCCATCACGGTTTTGCCTCGTCCACAGGGAACCTCGAGTATGCCACCATTCCCTTTTTGTTCAGATCCAACACATATTGGATTATTAATATGTTTCATATAAACATCAATAATCTTCTCCTGATAGTCCCGTAAAGGTTTAGGAAATTCTAAAGAAATAGGCTCACCTTGTGTAATTTCTGATTTATTGGGAAGTCCATAACGTTCGATTCCAAAGAATCGAGGTATATAAATCTTGTTTGTATTTTCTCTATATACTGGAAATGCTCCTTCATTTGCAGCAACGCCATATAACACATTCGATGAAACTGGTTTCACATTTAATTCTTCATATAAATCATCCAGATCTTCTTTACTCATAATAGATTTAGGTATTGTATAACCTTTTTTTCCCAAATAAGATTGGTTTCGAACATCTTCTTTATAACTTTCGGATAATTCGAACTTTTGTTTAGTAACGATTTTTGATCGTTTGTATAACATTTTTTTTCTCCATTGTGAAGACATTTTAGTATAATTGATTCTATCAAGTTCTATTTATACATTTTCAATTTTGTATTTATGCGTTTCATTATTTTACTTATGTAATATATATAAATATAATTATGAATCTGCCACCACCGCCCCCAACAGATGAAGAACTCTCGAATCAAAACAGTCCTACCGAAAGTCCTATTAGTGGAAGTCCTAGTGGAAGTCCTACCGAAAGTCTTACCCGAAGAAGAAGAGAAAGAGATGTAAAATTGAAAATGGTTGACGGCAGAATACAACGTGATCCTTATTATGGTGGTAGGAGACGTACCAAGAAAACACGTAATAGCAAGAAACATAAGAAATCAAAAACACATAAAAAACGCAGTCATAAAAAACGCAGTCATAAAAAACGCACTTAATTTACAAAATAATATGAAATTCATTTTGTAAATAATTTACTCTATCAACAATGTTTAGTAACAAATATTTTTAAGAAAATATCCACGTATTCTATATAATGAAATTTAAGAATTTACTCAAGACAACCAAACCTGCTGAAATTGTTGTTTTAGTTCTTTTTATTTTATACTTGATTTTCCCAGTTACAACACCAAGTGCTTTGTCACCCTACATTGAATCTCCTCTTGGACTTCTTGTATTATTTTGTGTCACTATTAGTCTTTTTGTTTATAGTCATCCTGTTTTAGGTGTTTTGTTTATTTTTGTAGCCTACACATTATTAAGAAGAAGTGCTAGTGTCCGTAATACTCCTCACTATGTTCGCTATACCAAAGAAAGCAGTGAAAAGATTTCTGATGCTCAAAAACAAGTAAGTGCTGCCACCCCTCCTAATGAGGAACCTCGCACAGTAGATGTAAAAGTAAAGGAAGAAGTTACTCTAGAGGAAGAAGTTGTCCAAGAACGTGCTCCTATTGGACGTAGTGATCCTGTACAATTTTTACAAAGTTCTTATAGACCTGTTTCAACCAATGTTGATGGTACAACATCATTTTAAGTAAAATAAAATATTAAATATATATTTTATTTTATATGAAAAATTTGTTAATAACTGGAGGTTGTGGATTTATTGGATCCAACTTTATAAATTACATCTTTGAAAAGAACAAATACAATATCATAAATATTGATGCTTTGTATTATTGTGCTGATAAAAACAATGTTTTACATGAAATTCAAGAATCACCACATTATACTTTCATAAAGGGTAATTTAACAAACAAAGATTTTATTGAACATATTTTAGAAACACAACATATTGATATTGTAGTCCATTTTGCGGCTCAGTCACATGTTGAAAATTCATTTGAAGATTCATTGCAATATACGAATGATAATATTTTAGGCACACACATTTTGTTAGAATGTTGTCGAAAATATAACAAAATCGAAAAATTCATACATGTATCTACTGATGAAGTATATGGTGAATCTATCTTGGACTTGGATGAAGAAATGAAAACCGAACAATCGATTTTATGTCCTACAAATCCGTATGCAGCAACCAAAGCTGGTGCTGAATTAATTGCTCAATCGTATATCCATTCATTTAAAATGCCTATTGTCATTACACGTGGTAATAATGTATATGGTCCCAATCAATATCCCGAAAAATTAATACCTAAATTCATTAAACAATTGAAAAATAATGAAAAAGTTACCATACAAGGCGACGGCAGTTGCGTTCGTGCATTTTTACATTCGTACG
>Ga0181566_10002753_pt1 | contig 14401 bp, 10 predicted proteins | sample 101ome_15_FD_133762 | JGI IMG/M metagenome (GOLD analysis project Ga0181566, IMG submission 133762) | Coastal salt marsh microbial communities from the Groves Creek Marsh, Skidaway Island, Georgia - 101402AT metaG (megahit assembly) | ecosystem: Environmental > Aquatic > Marine > Intertidal... | reverse complement strand
ATTCTAATTGCATCATTTTTACTAACATCCATTGATACTACAGGATTATGTATACCTATTCCCAGACCCACATCAATATATACACTAGAATTCAATGATACATCATTATTTACATGTAATCGCCCATTTAATGAAAGATCTTCGGCTACAAATAAGGATTGAGCGAAAACATTTCCATTCAACGATGCGTCTTCTTCAACGAACAGTCGTCCATTTAATGAAAGATCATCGGCTACAATTAAGGATTGAGCGAAAACATTTCCATTCAACGATGTGTCTCCTTCAACAAACATTCGTCCATTTAACGAAAGATCATCGGCTACAATTAAGGATTGAGCAAAAACATTTCCATTCAACGATGTGTCTCCTTCAACAAACATTCGTCCATTTAATGAAAGATCTTCCGATACAATTAATGAATAATTGGTTGTTTCAATATTTGTTATATATTCGGAATTGAATTTGGTCAAATTAACATTACCTGTTACAATAAGATCGCCTTCAACGGACAAATCATTATTAAATGATATATCACCGTTAACATCTAGTCTAGCATTCATTGAAACATCATCATTAAAGATAGAATTATTATTCACAAATAAATTTGCAGAAAAAGATGCATCGTTAATGACGAAAAGTCGTTCACTCAATGTAGTATCTTGCTCCATATTAGTGGTTTGTTGTATTACAATGTTGTTAGCAACAAAGAGTCGTGAATTCATTGAAACGTCACCATGAAATATACTGTTTTGTCCAACAAATAAACGACCGTCTAATAGTTCAATATTACCAGACACGACCATATTTCCGCACACGTCTGCTACCGTGTTATTATCCCGATTAAAAACATAGGGAAGATAAGAATACTGGACTTTACTTAACCCTAATATGTCTTCTGTGTCGTTAGCAGAATTTGATGATGCTGTTAATACATCGCCGATTATAAACGTATTGTCATCTGTCATATCAACTGAAATTAATTGATTTTCAGACCCATTTAATCTTGCTGCCATTCCATTGGTGTTTAATATAGTGTTTGGCAATACTTTCCAATAGGATGAATAAGGTCCTTGTGTAGTGTATAAAATTATACCATTGTCACCAACTGCAATTATATTACTAGCATCTTTTACATAAACATCCTTTAATACTATACCACTACCGAGTGCAGTGCCGCTACTTAACGTAATGTTGTACCAATTTGATCCATCTTCTGTGTATGAAATTATATTATCTCCAACAGCTACTACAAAGTCATCAGATATTCCATCCACTTCATAGTATTGGGGGTCTGCATTTAGAAGAGTAAGACTATCATCAGAAACATTAAATCTAGTTAAAGCACTTCCTGCATAATAGATATAGTTTGGACTAATATAACTTCCGGATACATCATAACTATAGGCAACATCTTCTATATCATTAAAACTAATATCTATACCATTATTACCCAGATCTCCTGTATTTACATCAACATAACGGATCTTTTTGATACTATAATTATTAGTAAGAGAATGAGCTAGATATATTCTTAATCCAGTATCAGTAGAGCGTACAACTACATTGGTATATGTACGAGAAGTTGAATCAATATCAATAGTATTCTCATCATAATAAGATAGTTTTGCCCAATTTTCTCCGCCATTATATGTATAATAAACAACTACATTTCCTGCAATAAAACCGTAATTATCGTCATACATACATGCTGTAGTAAACTCTATCAATACATCATCATCCGCACTGCCACTATATACATCTGATCTATTCCATGCAGCTCCACCATCAGATGTATAATAAATATATTGAGTGAAGGCTTGTGTGTTTAGCGAACTGGGTGTACCAGTAATAATGCCGTATAATGGATACGATTTAGAAAAAGACACCTTTTTAAGTTCAAAATCAACCTTTAATACCGTATTTATTTCTCCATTTGTAAGACGTAATGGACCGTTAACATTTGCAACATATTGTTCTGTTACTGGTTGATAAGTGTTGATTCCAAGTGTAGTTTTAAACTTATGTTTATTTGTACCTTCAACAATCATTGTATTTACAATTAAATTTCCGGAAATGTCATTAACACCAATAACATTCATAGAACGAGCTGTATCAGTTGGATATACACCTCCTCCATATGCACTACCCTGTAAACTAGCAGCAGGAACTAAACGCATAAATGTATTAGAACTCGGATCAATGCCTATACCCACCATAGTATTTCCAGTTTGGAAAGATGCATCATTATAAACATCTTGTAAATATTGGACATTAGAGTTATCGTAAATAGTCATAGTTTCTTCATAAAGTTCTCCGGACATGTCGCGAGCAAAGGGAGCTAAATTAATCGTACTATTAATGTTGGTTTCATATTGAGAAGTGATATCAATGTATCCACCTGAAGAATGTAATACCATACTCCCATCAGACATAATTGACACTTGTTCTGTATTCATTTGAATATCTCCGCCGGAACAATGAAGTGCAAATTGACCACTTGTATCAATATTTATATTGGCATTATCGCGATTTATTTCAAACAATGATCCGGAGGTATCTAAAAAGAATCCGCCGGAACTCTCAAGGACAAATCCACCGGAGTTGTTCATTATGATGTATCCGCCGGAGCTGTTCATAACGATGTTACCACAGGAGTCTACTTGGTACCTATCTTCACCCAGAAATATAGTGCCACCGGATGTATCTACTTGATTTTGTCTTGACGATTGTAAAATACTGTTTGTAGTAGTAATGGAGAACTCGCCTCCATCTGCATATTTAATGGTAGCATTCTTAAAATTAGTAACATTTGTACTATTATCAATATAAAAGTGTATATTTGCACTAGTATCGTCACCGTCAATAACAACACCCTTTTGATTTTCATTTTGCGAAATAATATTTCTAATATAACTATTTTTGCTTTCTATTGTTAGAATGTCAGTATCACTGGATACGGTGCCTGTAATATGAAAAATAGTTTCGGGTTGTGTAATATTCACTCCAACGTAACTGATATCACCATAAAGAAACGCAGAATCAGAGTCAGTTGCGCGTGCAGGTAATGTGTTACCGGAATTTATAAGTGCATTACCTCCGAAATATATTTTATTATTTGAATAAATATTGTTATTTACAAATAAATCAACATCACTATATATGGAGTTACCCGCGTAAACATTTACCCCAGCTGATAAATCATTATTTACAACAAAAGTACCATTGAATATTTGAATAGTAGGCTGTGTAGACCTTGAAATGAATTGATCAGCTACTATTGTATTTGCATTTATAAAATTAAAATTATCAAGATCACTAATTCCTCCATATTGTTTCCATGAATTATTTGACATTAATATACATTTACGTTGTATTTTTTTTTACCATTTTTAATGTATTAACAGATCATTCTAAATAATGAATAATATCGCTATTCATTATTATTTCTTCACAGTTCTATTTTTATAGTTTTTCATCATTTTCTCTCTCACAAAGTCTTTCAACTCTTTTTTATTTTCATTAAACATTTTTACGAATTCTTGATAAAATTCACGAAACTCACCTATTCTATCCATCATTTCCGTTTCTGAAAACCAGTTTATTTCTATTTTTTCAAACAGTCTCGTCTTATTTAATACATTGTGGTTCATGCGATTCCATAAAAATTTGTGATTATTATTGTAATAGGTTGTTAAATTTTTATCATATGGTAAATAGAAAAAATGAACATGATATTTATTTAATTCTAACTTAAATGTGCCTCCATTTTTTTTAATCAATGCTCTTAATTCTCTTGGATCACCTAAAAAACCAGTCATTTCTTCACTTCCTTCTCTAAGTGCTCCTTCATAAATATTCTCATCTTTTTCTACTCTACCGCCAAAATCAGACCAACCTTTCGCACTATCCTCCATATCATTTTCTTTACCAAATAAAAAATATAATTTATTTTTATATATTGTTATAGGTAATAAACTAGCAGCAACCATTATACACTATAGTTTTATTTTTTTTGTATCGGACGTATCCTGTTCTTTCTCTAAAATAGTCGGATTTAACTCCACTTTTAATTCCATTTCCATTATTTTATCATAAAAATCAACCACCACTGGATTGGTTTGTATCTTTTCAGGATTAAAATCGGATAAATATAAACCATCCAACGATTTTACACGTGAAAGTGCTACATATGTTTGACCATATTCAAACACCGTATTTCCTACATCTATTTCTGCTAATTCTAAAGTCGCACCTTGAATTTTGTGTATAGTCAACGCCCATGCTAAACATAAAGGATACTGTTTTACTGTTATACATGGATAATCCTCATTTTGCCATACATAGGGTGTAATATGTTTAATAATACCATTTGAAAATTTCACTGTAATGATTTCATTCTTCGGTCCAGATATATTCAAAACAATACCTTGTGAACCATTACATATTGCATTATCCATGTCTAAATTCACATTACACATCACCGCCGCACCCACTTTCAAACATAATTTTTGTATACAAGGTAAATTTTGAACATATTGTTGCGCCTCAAACTCCAATTCCTGATCTGATAATAGATTGCATTTTTGTAATAATTTAGGTTCTATCAATTTATTATTGTCTACCATAGTAATATTATTTTTACTTGTCACTACTTCAAAACAATAATTCTCCCCAGTCAAATTTGAATACATAATATTATTCACGTAATCCGCTCTAGACCGTAAAGGAAACAATTTCGTAGGAATACAACCATTATGTTTCTCTTCGTCAAATTTCTTTTCTAAACAACCTTTCAATGCTTCGTAATTACTACGCGTTAATACACCTTTACGTATATTTTGTAATATATTCATATATTCAATGTCATTTTGGCGAAATATTTTTTTCAAAACAACATGGTTTCTTAAACTAAATACTCTGCCCCATAAAACACTGTCAAAACAAAATTTTGATGTATCAACCTCACCGTACGTTTCAATCGGCGGTAATTGACAAAAATCACCACTAAATACAATTTGCATACCCCCAAACGGTAAATCAATCTTTTTCGCCACTCTTGCCACTTCTTCTATTATTTCAAATATCTTTTTTGACATCATACTCACTTCATCTATTATCAACACTCTTGTCCTTTTCCAATTCCTCATTGCATTTTTATTTTTTATCACACTTTCAATCACTTTATGTTTGTCCCCTTTTGCTAATTTTATACCACTCCATGAATGTAATGTTCTTGCACCACAATTTAATAAAATAGCTGCACAACCAGTCATTGCACATACTTGTAATTTATCGCCTCTATTTTTTGCGTAATATACAAAATATTGAATTAATTTTGTTTTTCCGGTTCCGCCTGGTCCAGTTAGAAAGACATTTTCTCCCTGTTTAAATTTATTATAAGCAATTAATTGTTCATCGCTTAATATGGAAGTATCCATTTCAATAACCTCTTGTTTTTCATCGCTTTCTGTATACTTGAACGAATCAAAGTTTATTTTTTTAACGTCAGACATTTTATATTGATTAAAATATGTTTATTCAAATCAATTTTAAGTATGCTCTACCTTTAAACAAAATGAATAATCTGCGCCATTTAATGACAACGGATTTCCATTTTCATCCAATAATTTTACATTTAACCTTTGTAAATCTACCGTTCCGCTATAGGTTCTCACATCACTGACTAAATTTGTATATTCACTTGCCGGTAACATTGTACCAAAAGGAAATTCATTTTGATTTAATGAAATTCTTGCCAATATATTTTTATTAATTAATGAAGATGACAATGGTGTTAGAAAAGAACTCGGACTACCCTTATTATATTCATCCAAAGACAAGTATATATATTTTGTAGTAATTAAATTCGCTATATTTTCACTGGTTAATGTGCCTGCAGATGTAACTGTATATGACGGTCTTCTAAACCCTAATAAATATCCCAATTTAGAACGAAAGCGATATTGATCTTTAACGCCTTGACTGTTTACATCAAAATCTATAGTATAGCCAGTTGCTGAATTTGTAGTAAAAGTAGTATTCAAATCTTTTACAGTAAGTATTAATAAATTACTTATACCCGCAGCTTGTAATTGAGTATCAATTTCAGTACCTAAATCAGCAACACCATATGTATTATCTGGAACTGTAATAACGGTGGTTACAGAAGTTGCATTGTCTGTAACTGCAAAATAACTATTTCCTTGACTAAATGATATGTTATGAAAAAACATTGGAATCTCGGCATTTGTTACACGTATAGATTTAATTTCATTTATTCTTTCTGGTAAAGTAATTGTAAATCCAGATAACGATAATTCGTTTGAACTCAAGTCAGCGTTTTTATTTGAAGATACATTGTCATAAAATTCGTCTCTGTATTTACTATCAATATTTACATATTTAAATTTACTTTGTTTATGAACATTTGTCATTATCATATGATTACCATATTGATGCAATTCTGGGTCTAAAAATAAATCATGTTTATTTGGAAAACCACTCATCTTATATAATATATAAAACTATAAATATATTATACAGTTATCTTAAAAAGATAATTTTTCCACTTTTCTATTACTCTTTTTACCTTCTACTACACGTCTCTTTTTACCCTTATTTTTCATACCTTCCCTCATAAACATATGTGTAGTTCCATTTATTACTAAAAACAAAAACAATACCAACAAAACCATTAATACTAAAGACGATACAGACATATTCATAATAATATAATATACTATTACAAATTATTTGCAACTTGAACACGGTTTTTTAATAATTTTATCCATAGTAACCGTACTTTTCATCTGATTTCTACGTGTATAGTCAATATTACTTGTTTGTATTTTAATAGAAGACGTCAATTCTGGCTTTTTTGTCTTTTTACTAAATATCATTTTCATCATTTAAAATTGATTGTTTAAATATAAATAATAGTACATAAAAAATTATGTCATATCAATGCCCATTTTGTCCTAAAAAATACAAGATAAGACTTAACTATACAAATCATGTGAATGTCTGTGAATTTTTGTGTAAACCCCTTAAAGAACAAGAACACGATATTGAAATTGAATCTGAAAAATTACCCAATCCGCAACAAATGTTTCAACTTATTAAACATTTATCTACAAAAATATCTAAATTAGAAAATGATATTAACACCATCACCCAAAAGAACACAAAACAATTTGATGTTATTTTATGGTTAAATACAAAAGATAAACCACCATACGATTTACACACTATGATATGCAATAATATTATTCCAAATGTACATTTATTTTTAGATGTCGTATTACAAAATAATCTGTTACATGGTTTTACACATTTATTTACGGATTTTATAAACAATAATAAACACAATGTGTTACCCATATGCAGTTTTTCAAAAAATAAAACGGAGCGATTCTATATCTTTAAAGAGAATCATTGGAAAATAATGGAAGACGATGAATTATTTAAATATTTTGAATGTATTTGTGTAGAATTTGTAGACGCTTTTAATAATAAATGGTATATACCAAACCAAAGTTCTGCGACAAACAAGGATACCTTTGAAGAACAATATGTATACTTTTATAAAAAAGTACTTGGTGATATCAATAAGGAATGTTTATTTAAGAAAATAAAAAGCGCATTAAAACCATTGTGTAAAGTGAAAGTATAAGGATAAAATTGATGTAAGAATTATATATATATTTTTTATATACAAATGACAGAACACGTTCCACCTACTTATTTATCAACAAAAAATGTCCATCCTAGAGACAAGGATATTTCCTTTGAAGAAGGACCCCATATATATACTGTATTAGGCAATCGTGGAGGATATACATCAGTAACCACTTGGAATCATAGTCATTTTGCTAATTTTGATTCCGAATCTACTGTTAATAAAATAATTAAAAGTCCAAAAATGCAAGATCCTAGTTATAAATATTACGGAAAAACAAAAGAAGATATATTAAAAATGTGGGATGATAAACGTATTTCAGCATCCACCGCTGGAACACAAATGCATAATGATATTGAATATTTCTACAATAATGTAGAAGTAAATAATGATTCTATTGAGTTTCAATACTTTAAAAATTTCTTAAAAGATTATCCGGATTTAAAACCATATCGTACAGAATGGATGGTTTATCATGAAGATTTAATGTTATCTGGGTCCATTGATATGACATTTGAAAACGAAGACGGAACCTTGCAAATCTATGATTGGAAAAGATGCGAAGATATTGTTCATGAAAATAATTTCGGCAAATTTGCAACTACATCTTGTATTTCGCATTTACCGGATACCAACTTCTGGCATTATGCTCTCCAATTAAACGTATATAAAGCCATTTTAGAACAAAAATATGATAAAAAAATCACCGATTTATATTTGGTATGTATGCATCCAAATAATGTTTATAAAAATTATCAGAGGATAAAGGTGCCTATATTGGAAAAAGAAATCCAAATGTTATTTGATTATAGACTTACACAAATACATAAAGAAAAGTAAAGGGCATAGAAATAAAGAATATAACTATGTAATGAACGGGTTATTCAAAAATATTAGATTGTATCAAAAACCAATCTTTTTTATTTCAACATTTGTAACAACAAATTTTCTATTTTTTTATCGTAAATCAATTTATAATTATTTTTTGAAATTATTAAACTATACTCCAGTCCAAAAAAAGAGTATTTTATCTTTGTCTGATGAATATGTTGAAAATAGAAAAAAGAAATTTATTGAGTTTATTAATGCCGATGTTGATAAAGCAAATGCAAATATGGACTCGGAATACTATAATAAAGAAGAGTATACGAATGCTATATCAGAAGCAGATAATGAGTTAGAAAAGAAATGGCGACGAAAAATTTATAATGAACATACGCCGAGAGGTAATGTTTATATGCATTATGACGCATACAAAATGGGGTTTTCATATTATTCAGATACGAGTATTCCAAACCCCATTTTAAATGCAGTTGCTATGCAATATTGTATTATGTTTAAATGCTGCGATCTATTTATTGATCAAAATATTATTAGTAAAGAAAATGAATCTCCATTAATTAAAATACATCATATTGAGAAGAAGAAAACGAAAAATAATAAGAATGTAAATAAGGGAGACGTAACTAAAACTGACGATTTACCGTTTGCTAAATTAAAAAATTATAACAAAGAAAAAATAAATGAAAAAAAAACAAATAAAAAATCTGGCGAAGAAAAGAAGGACAATCCATTCGTAAATAAAGTGACGAATAAATTCATACATCTGGGCAAAGTATATAAACTAAATTGGCTACAACCCATTAAAAAAGAACAAACGACAATTAAATTTGAATCTAAATATTTGGATGATTTACAGAAAGAAACTGATTTGCAAAAACAAGTTATGAGTTATAAAGATTATAAAAATGCAGCAGCAACAGCAACGACAAAAATCCTACATTAATTATTTCGGTTTTTCATTTTCTTTTTTCTTCCATTCTCGGAAACCGATGCTTTTTTGAAGATCAAATGACATTCCCAGATGATTTCTTGCTATGTCATATGCCTTTCTTTCTTTTTCATTGAATGTTTGAATATACAATAATTCTTCTTCTGTATACATATTTTCCGTATCCATCATAAAATATTATAATGTGTATAATATTTTATTCAATCAATTTTAATTAAATCCTGCAAAAGGTGCTTTCCTAACAGAATATGGAACATACAATGTATCATTACCTGTACATGCTTTATTTAAGGTTTCTAAATATTGACTACTTGACATAATTTTATAAGCTTCATCTGGTTTTGTTATATCATTCTTGTTTGGCACACACCCCTCTGTGCAAATAATAACATTATCATTCGTATCAACCGTAGATGTTGTACAATTTAATGTCTCGCTTTTATTCTTCAAAATTACATAATTTGCAATATTTAAATTGTTATTAGAATCCGGTTTTACAGTGTTATTTGCACTATTACAGCATCGTTTACTTAAATAACCTTTTGTAGATAATGTAGATGGTTTTATAACATTATTGTTCTCTAAACATACAAATTCGGTTTGCTTTATGGGAGTTTCATTACCAGTACTACAACAACCACCATGTCCTCTTAATGCGGAACCGTTTCTCAAAGCACGTACAAGTGATCTAGATAAAGATGTTTGACCAATATACCCTTGATTCCTTCTAGTTCCATTTAAAGAAAAAGTGCTATTATTCACACTCATATTATTATATTTTGTTTGTGTTTTTCTTTTTAAAGTTGCTAATGACATCTATACTTTTAATGTATATATTTTTTTATTTAAAATTGTTTAATATAACCGTATGTGTAACTTGATAAATCTATATTATTACTTGCATCTAAAGCAAACTTCTCCGATATTTGTGTTTGGATTGAACTGGTCACGCCTTCCAAATAAGATAATTCTGTCAAGGTTACATTCTCCACAGCTGGTTCAATCAAGAAATAAGTACCCATTAATGAGTGAGCACTACATTGATAGTATAATTTTGTTGGTGTTGAAGCACTTACTACCAATTCCACACTTGCGCCACTGCTACCTGCTGTACCGGTTGTTGTTACACCTGTTGTGTATGCGGATGTTTTTCCAGAATCATAATAGAACAACAATGGATGTCCACTATTGGTACTATCCGAATTATCAAATGTATATGTAACACCTGATCTTAATGTCAATACTGGACTCTCAATACCATCAACGAAATAACCACTAGATGAGCCTTGATTATAATACAAATGAACACTTGTCTTTGATGCTACTGTAAATGTATAAGAAGTCTTCATATTGTAAGCATCTGCTATGTATCTTTGAGCTACAGAAGAATCGGGTAACGATAATGATCCACTTGTTGTGAATGTACCTGAACCGAGTGTCAAATTATTAGATCCTGAAATATTCACATCACCATTAAATGTAGCATAACCAGATGTAGAAATATCCGCCATTGACGCATCTCCTGATACTGTTAATGCACCACCCAATGTTGTTGCTCCTGTACCTACTGTAAATGTATTAGAACCAGCCACCGCAACGGTTCCATTAAATGTAGCATAACCAGATGTAGATACATCCGCCATTGACGCATCTCCTGATACTGTTAATGCACCACCCAATGTTGTTGCTCCTGTACCTACTGTTAATGTATTAGAATCAGCAACTGCAACATCGCCATTGAATACTGCATATCCAGACGTAGACATATAGGCCATTGAAGCATCTCCAGAAACAGTTAATGAACCGCCTACAGTTGCATTAGAAGTAACACTTAAACCTGTTCCTGATGTCTTACTCAATGTCAATGTATTCTCAATGTCAGCTGTGCTATTCACATCCAATGTTCCCGCAATCAATGTATTACCATTTGTTGCTACTGTGAATTTGTTTGTATCTATTGCTATTCCAGCATCAGCATTTAACAATCCAGACATGGTTGTTGCATCAGTAACTGCTAATGTACCTGCTAATGATGTTGCACTAACAACTGTAAGCGCCCCATTAACTGTAGCATATCCTGATGTAGAAATATCAGCCATTGAAGCATCGCCTGAAACTGTCAATGAACCACCTACAGTAGCATTAGAAGCAACGCTCAAACCAGTTCCTGATGACTTACTTAATGTTAATGTATCTAGAATATCAGCTGTGCTGTTTACATCCAAAGCACCGTCTAACATCATTGCACCAGATACATCTAGTGTTCCCGCAATTACTGTATTACCGGTTCCATCTGCCACCGTGAATTTATTCGTATCTACTGCAATACCTGCATTGGCATTCAATAATCCAGACATTGTTGTTGTATTTGTTACTGCTAAACTGCCGCCTATAGTAGCATTAGAAGTCACACTCAAACCAGTTCCTGTTGTCTTGCTTAATGTTAATGTATTCTCAATGTCAGCTGTGCTGTTCACATCCAATGTTCCCGCAATCAGTGTATTACCATTTGTTGCCACTGTGAACTTATCAGTATCTACCGCAATACCAGCATCAGCATTCAACAAACCAGACATGGTTGCTGCATCTGTTACTGCCAATGTACCGCCGAGTGTTGTTGCGCCAGTTCCAACTGTTAGGTTGTTTGCGCCTGCAACCTCCACTGCACCATTGAATGTAGCATAACCTGTTGTAGATATGTCCGCCATAGATGCATCTCCTGATACAGTTAATGCACCACCCAATGTAGTTGCACCTGTTCCTACTGTCAATGTGTTAGATCCTGCAACTGCAACCGCACCATTGAATGTAGCATATCCAGATGTAGATACATCAGCCATAGAAGCATCACCTGAAACAGTCAATGAACCGCCAACAGTAGCATTAGAAGTCACACTCAAACCAGTTCCTGTTTCCTTACTCAATGTTAATGTATTTTGAATATCAGCTGTGCTGTTCACATCCAATGCGCCATCTAACATCATTGCACCGGATACATCTAGTGTTCCTGCAATTGTGGTATCACCAGTTGTATCAGCAACTGTGAATTTATTTGTATCAACAGCAATACCAGCATTTGCATTCAATAAACCAGACATTGTTGTAGCATTTGTTACTGCCAATGTGCTATTTAGTGTTGTTGCATCAGTAACAGCTAATGTACCACCCAATGTTGTTGCTCCAGTTCCAACTGTTAATGTCTTTGTATCTGCTACCGACACATCACCATTAAATGCAGCATATCCAGATGTGGAAATATCAGACATAGAAGCATCACCTGAAACAGTCAATGAACCGCCGACAGTAGCATTAGAAGTCACACTCAAACCAGTTCCTGTATCCTTGCTTAATGTTAATGTATTTTGAATATCAGCTGTGCTTTCCACATCTAATGTACCTGCAATTACTGTATTACCGTTTGTAGCTACGGTGAACTTATTGGTATCCACAGCAATACCAGCATCGGCATTTAATAGACCACCCATTGTTGTTGTGCTAGTTACTCCCAAAGTACCACCTACAGTGGCATTGGATGTTACGCTTAAACCAGTTCCTGTATCCTTGCTTAATGTTAATGTATTTTGAATATCAGCTGTGCTTTCCACATCTAATGTACCTGCAATTACTGTATTACCGTTTGTAGCGACTGTGAATTTATCTGTATCAACCGCAATACCAGCATTGGCATTCAACAAACCAGACATTGTAGTAGCATCTGTTACTGCTAATGTACCACCCAATGTTGTTGCTCCAGTACCAACGGTCAACTCATTAGCACCAGCAACTTCCACTGTACCATTGAATGTAGCATAACCACTGGTAGACATGTTTGTCATTGATGCATCTCCTACTACAGATAATGCACCACCTAATGTGGTTGCGCCTGTTCCTACTGTCAATGTTTTGGTTCCTGCTACAATAACATCACCATTAAATGTAGCATCGCCAGAAGTTGAAATTTCAGATAATGAAGCATCGCCTGCAAATGTTACTGAATCTTCTACATACAATTTATTGTTCAATGAGACATCACCGTTTACATACATACTTCCATTCAAAGACAAATCCTCTGTAACAATCAAATCGTAGTTTGTAGTTTCAATGTTTGTAATATATTCATTGTTGTATTGTGTCAAGTTAACTGCTCCCAATACATTCAGTTCTCCAATAACTGTCAAATTTTCATTAAGAGATACATCACCTCCTACATCTAATCTTGAATTCAATGATACATCACCTGCAGTTACCATTGTTCCTGCAATTACTGTATTACCTGTTCCATCTGCTACTGTGAATTTATCTGTATCAACTGCAATACCAGCATTGGCATTCAACAAACCAGACATTGTTGTAGCATCTGTTACTGCTAATGTACCTCCTAATGTGGTTGCGCCAGTACCAACAGTCAAATTATTTGCTCCAGCAACTTCTACTGCACCATTGAATGTAGCATATCCAGAAGTAGACACATCAGCCATTGATGCATCTCCTGCTACAGATAATGCTCCGCCCAATGTTGTTGCTCCTGTACCTACTGTTAATGTATTAGAACCAGCAACTGCAACCGCACCATTGAATGTAGCATATCCAGATGTGGAAACATCAGCCATTGATGCATCTCCTGAAACTGTCAACGAACCGCCTACAGTCGCATTAGAAGTAACACTCAAACCAGTTCCTGTTTCCTTACTCAATGTTAATGTATTTTGAATATCAGCTGTGCTGTTCACATCCAATGCACCATCTAACATCATTGCACCAGAAATATCCATTGTACCTGCTACAGCTGTGTTTCCATTCGCTGCTACAGTGAATTTATCAGTATCAACAGCAATACCAGCATTGGCGTTCAATAGACCACCCATTGTTGTTGTACCTGTTCCTACTGTCAAGTTATTGGAACCCGTAACTGCAACCGCACCATTTAATGT
>Ga0181566_10002741_pt1 | contig 14437 bp, 10 predicted proteins | sample 101ome_15_FD_133762 | JGI IMG/M metagenome (GOLD analysis project Ga0181566, IMG submission 133762) | Coastal salt marsh microbial communities from the Groves Creek Marsh, Skidaway Island, Georgia - 101402AT metaG (megahit assembly) | ecosystem: Environmental > Aquatic > Marine > Intertidal... | reverse complement strand
ATAGCTTAAGCTAGCGGCCCGGCTGGCGGCATCGGTCTGCATGGCTTTGGTTAGGCCTAATTGTCCCACCTGGGTAAATACACCAACGCCTAGCAGCACAAGCCAGAGGTCGGCCGTGGGCCATACAAAGTCGCGCCAGCCTAAAAAAGTTGCGGCCGGCACGCACACCATTGGAAAGTACAGCACAATGACAGAGGGGTGCTCGGTGGTTGCGAGCTTGCGCACAATGGCATAAGCCAAGCCGCTGCCGAACGCTCCGCAAAGTCCCGCCAAAATGGCCGCCCAGTCCAAGGGGTGGCTGGCATCTGCCAATACAGCCGGTGCCAGCATGGCGGCCAATCCCACCAAACTCAGAATAACGCACACAACGGTAGGTACCCCGGGTACCTCACGCAATAGGAGGTAGGCCAAAAGCGCCGTAAACACAGGATGTAAATACTGCAAAAGTGTTGCCTGTGCATAGGGAAGGTGCAGCACTGCGTAGTACACACAACTGAGTGACAGAAACCCCACAACACCTCTTGCAAGTAACCAGCCGCGACGATCACCCAGAGGGTGTCGGCCCGCTCGCCGAATATCGTGCAGCGAGAGCAGTACCGACACCACCGCGCGCACTAAGATAATTTGCATCAGCGGGATGCCCTGGGCACCGGCTACTTTGACCAGCGCCCCCATAATGGCAAACCCCAGTGCACTCATGAGCATGTATTGAGGGCCTGAGAACACCATAGTGAGACGGGAGCTTAGGCCCGTTTCACGAATTCAGACTTGAGCATCATAGGACCAATGCCCTCAATCTTGCAGTCTATATTATGATCGCCTTCAACCAGTCGAATGATTTTGACCTTGGTTCCCATTTTTGCCGTTGCCGAACTGCCTTTTACCTTGAGATCTTTGATGAGCGTTACAAAATCACCCTCGTCGAGTACGTTACCGTTGGCATCGCGGACGACTAACGCATCGCCATGATCATCGGCTTGGCCTGCAGACCATTCATGACCGCATTCGGGACAGTTCCATAATGCCCTGTCTTCATAGCCATAGGGTGATTGGCACTTTGGGCAGGGTGGTATGGCATTAGACATAGCAGGCTCCAAAAGCTGGGCTGACGTAATTCATTGTGTGGTGTTGTTTGGTGTTGAGTCGCCAATGGTACGTTCAAACAGCGCGAAGATACGACGATACTGGTCGAGCCAGCTTTCCGGATAAACGTAGCCATGTCGCTCGAGCGGATAAGAGGCAAGCTCCCACTGGATCTTCTCCTGCTCAATCAGTCGTTGTGCCAAGCGCACACTGTCTTTGTAAAAAACATTGTCATCCAACATGCCGTGGCTAATGAGCAAGTGACCTTGGAAATTCTGGGTGAACTCGATGGGTGAGCTGCGACGGTGTGCCTCGGGGTCAACCTGCGGGGTATTTAAAATTCGCGAGGTGTAAGAGTGATTGTAGTGACGCCAGTCAGTGACGGGGCGCAACGCGGCACCTGCCTTAAATACTTCCGGCGCATTGAACAGTGCCATGAAAGTCATGAAACCGCCATAAGAGCCACCGTAAATACCAATACGATTGGGGTCGGCATTGTGTTCGGCTACTAACCAAGCAACGCCATCGAGGTAGTCCTCGAGCTCGGGTTTGCCCATATGCCGGTAAATAGCGGTTCGCCAGTTTCGTCCGTATCCTTCACTGGCGCGGTAATCCATATCCAGTACATGATAGCCCCGCGAGGTGAGGAGGTTGTGGAACATCTGCTCGCGGAAGTAGTAAGGAAACTTATGATGCGTGTTTTGTGTATAACCGGCGCCATGCACAAACATCACCACGGGCCTTGGCCCTTCAAAGCCTTTGGCGGCGCGGTAAAACTTAGACCAAATCGGCTGTTGCGCACCGTGGCTCGAGGGTATGGCAACAAACTCTGGCGATTGCCAGGTAATTGCTTTGTAGGTCGCGGTACGGGTATCGGTGGTTGCGCGCAGCTCGCCGTTCGTTAAATCAATAATGGCAGCTTGTGTGGGTGTATAACTTGCTGAGTAGCGCAGAATGGCCTGTGGCTGGGTGGGATGCAAGGCAAAATCTTCAACCCCTTTTTGCTTGCTAATTGGTGTGACCTCGCCAGTTGATAGAGCAATTTTGTGCAAATCCCACTCGGTAGGGTGATGGCTATTGGCAAGGGCATACGCTGCATCGGCGGCGCTGTTAATCGCCACGTTACGAATTTCATAGTTACCTTGCGTTATTGCGGCAATTTGGCCATCAGCGTCAATTCGGTAAAGGTGGCTGTAGCCTGTTTCCTCAGAGAGCAACCAAGCATTCATCGACGTGCCTATCCAGCCCAACTCGTTGAGGTCCCAACTTATCCATGCGGGGTCAGTGAGCCGGTGGACTTCGTTAACGGTTTGTTGTTCGGCACTGATGCGCAAGGTCCATCGGTCTTTGTGATCAAGACTGAACACCTGCACCAAAGCCTCATTGGTATTGGGGTGGAAAATCATTTCGCCAATACGCACCGGTCTTGGGTTGTCAGCACTGTGAGCGGTTAGCCCTTGTTCTATTTTTAAATTGGTCAAAGGATCTTCGTGTAAGCCTGAAAGCGTATCCAGCGACAGTTCGTGGCGTGTTTGCGTATGAAGATCGAGCAACCACAGAGATTCAGGCTTTGGCGATGCTCGGCCTACCAAGCGTCGAACATCTTCAATCTCAACATAGCCAGAGCGGGTGACATAGTGGGGCATTTTGTCCTGGGCGCCAGCCATAGGTCCCTGGTCGCTCACGGCCATTAACAGCCAGCGCCCGTCGGCAGACAGTGTCGCCCCGGTCTGGGTGTGGTCACTGCCTAAATACCATGGCGCCGGGCCTAAGTGGGGTGCCTCGGTGGCCTGTTGAATTTGTTGTTCATGCTGTTGTTGTTGGTCCCGGCGTTGCGTCTCTAGCGTGGTGAATAGCGCTAACTGTTCTTTAGCGAGGGCATCATCCTGATGATAGGGTGCATCGGCGAATCGCAGATCGGTTATGGGGTAGGCCAATCCACCCACGCGGGGGACACGCCACCACTGACCGTTATAAGCAAAGAGCACATCGCGTCCATCGTGACTAAAGTGCGCGCGCCCAACCGGGCGATCACCGCGAAACAGCGGGGTTAGTTTGCCACTCGCCATATCGCGAGCCAACAAGGTGCCTTTGAGCTGTGACACAGCGACACGCCCGTCTTGGCTCAAGAGTGGGTTGCGCCCATCGGCTGTCTCAAGTTCTGCGGCTGCTAACACTTCGCTGTTATCCGCTGTGTGCTGATAGGTGGTGCGTGTCGCTGCGCCGCGGTCTTTGAGTGTGTACAGGTAGCTGTTGTCTTTGAGGTGCCACCAGGCTTGCTCTACCGGAGGACCTATCCAGTCAGGGTCTTGCATGATTACTTTGAGATCAAGATGATCGGCGCTCTGCGCAAGCGCACTAAAGCTGCCCACGCTCATGGTACAGCCCAGGAGAGCCAGGACAGCCCATACAGTCACCTGTAACCCTACAGGTGATTGGCGGCTTTTTAACGTCAACGACATAACGTATTCCTTACTGAAGTTAGTTACTAATCCAGCGAAAAGTTAGATTGATGCGCGGTGATTGTACCTTCGCGCTGCGGGCAATTTGATGTACCCAATGCTGCTGGGTACACCCAGCCATAACCAGCAGCGATCCGTGGGGTAGCAGCACATCGCGACGTTGACCACTGACTCGATGCTTTAAGTCGAATCGCCTGGGGCACCCCAAACTCACCGAGGCAATGACCGGTTCAACGCCGAGTTCTGGCTCATTGTCGGCGTGCCACCCCATGGCATCTTGGCCATCCCGATAAAGATTGAGTAGCACGCTGTTAAAGCGCGATTGCGTTAGGGTTTCACACAGCGCTTGTAGGCGTTTGAGCGTTTGGGTCCACGGTTTGGCAATCAGCGTGTCACCTGAATAGCGGTAGCGCACACCTTGGTCACCATACCAGGCCAATAACCGTGGCTGCATATATCGTTTGCCGTATACCTGGATCTCACGTTGTTCCCAAGCTATCTCGTGGTTGAGCGTGTCGAACAGCGCTGACGCATCGTTGGCGTCAATCAGCGCGGGGTACAGTCTGACATCGCCGTCTTCATTTGGTGTGATAACACAGTGGCTGCGCTCGGCGGGAGAATCAAACAAGCTTGATTGCATGTAGGGCTAACTATCCTCAGCGTCAATCACGTAGGGCAATGGCTGCCACGGTCTGAGCCGTCCATGGCCGACAAAAAATGACTGAAAAAAAACGATGCCCAGCCATGTGAAAAACGCCGGCACGCGTAGATCACGCACAATACTTAGATTGACGCCAAACCATACCGGGTCGGTATCGGGATTATCGAGCGCGAGCTGTACCGAGCACTGACTGCCCGCACAGTCTTTTATAAGGTCGATAAATGCGACGACTTGCTCATATATTCCCCAATAGCCGCTCAAACCCACGATTATGGTGAACAACCAGAGAATAAGCGCATTGAAGGCTATCCAGGCGAGTGCATCGCTAATGACCGCCTTTGTAGGACTTATGGATTTCATGGGGTGTTAGCTAAGAGTACCTTGTGAGCAGAATTTTGGTTATTGCCTGGCGTGTTTTACAACCAATGTGCCGAAAACGCCGTGTCGGTGAATATTCACTGTGAGCACTGTACCTCTTTATCTCGGCCTGTCCTATGTTTGTAGACCTGTCCTTTTCACGACCAACAGCTAAAATGCACGATGGGTTGTATCACCTGAGCGTAGCGCTTCACAACGAGTGGGTATGGAGGCAAGTGACATGCTGACCTTAGTCATCAACGGCGATAACATTGAAGTAGACGTAGATCCGGCAACGCCTTTGTTATGGGTGTTGCGCGACCATTTAGACATGACGGGCACTAAATACGGTTGTGGTATTGCACAGTGTGGTGCCTGCACGATCCATCTTGATGGTGTAGCCACAAGGTGTTGCGTACTACCTGTAAGTGCCGCAGTGGGTAAGGCTATTACTACCATCGAAGGCCTGAGCGACGACGGTTCTCATCCGGTGCAGCAAGCGTGGGTAGAGTTAGATACCCCCCAATGTGGCTACTGTCAGCCCGGTATGATTATGGCCGCTGCCGCGCTGCTGTCAGAAATTCCCCATCCAACCGACGCCGATATCGATAAACGCATCACCAATATTTGCCGTTGCGGTACGTTCACGCGGGTTCGTGCCGGTATTCACAGAGCCGCGGCTATTCACCAGGTTGCCGCTGTGACCGAGGCTGCCGCGCCGTTTTTTGAGGTGAAAGCCTAATGCTTACATCGCGCAGAACGGTAAATATTACTCGCCGTCGTTTTGTTGTTGGTGCAGCGGCCGGCGTATCGGGTGTGGCCATTGGTATGCAGCTGCCTCTCTCCAAGGTGTTGGCGAGCCAGCAAGTGCCGGCAACCGAAGAGATAAATGCGTGGGTGGTCGTGCATGATGATGAGCGAGTGGTCATTCGCGTTGCCCGCTCTGAGATGGGCCAGGGTACGCTGACCGGGCTGATACAACTGGTGGCCGAGGAGCTAGAGTGCAATTGGGACAACGTCAGTTGGGAGTTCCCGACACCCGGTCAGAGCTTGGCGCGTGGCCGCCCTTGGGGCAATTTTATGACCGGTGGAAGCCGGGGTATTCGCAGTAGCCATGATTACGTACGCGAAGGTGGCGCGTTGGCCCGCGAATTGCTCATTGCCGCAGCGGCAGACAACTGGTCGGTACCTGCGAATGAATGTGGTGCCCGCGATGGTGTGATCACTCATCATGCGTCTGGTAGAACCACGACGTTTGGTGCCGTTGCCGCTAAGGCCGCGACGTTGACACCACCCGACAAAGTGACGCTTAAAGACCCCAAAGATTGGCGCATTGTTGGCCAACCTGTAGCGCGACTGGACACCGCTGAAAAAGTCACGGGCAAGTTACGTTACGGTGCCGATTTAAAACTACCGGGTATGCTAAACGCGGCTATTTACGCGTGCCCTGTCCATGGTGGTAAGCGTGCCAGTTTTGATGCCACCACAGCGTTGACTATGCCCGGGGTACGCAAGATTGTGCCCGTGGGTGACGATGCCGTAGCGGTAGTTGCCGATACTTGGTGGCAGGCCAAACAAGCGCTGGACACTGTGGTTATTAGTTGGGACACCGGTACCAATGGCAGGGTGGACAGCGCTGCGATTGAAGCCATGCTCAAAGAAGGGTTGGATGCCGACGATGTGTTTATTGGACACAGTCGTGGCGACACGGCTGCCAAATTGGCGAATGCCCAGCAGCGGGTGACTGCAGAGTATAGCTATCCTTTTCAGAATCACGCCCCCATGGAGCCTATGAATGCCACGGTGCTTTGGACACAGGAGCGCTGTGAGGCTTGGGTGCCTACGCAAAACGGTGAATCCGCGCTGGAAGCCCTTGCCGATGCCGCAGGTTTATTCCGTGACAAATGCGAGGTGCATAAGCTCATATTGGGGGGTGGTTTTGGACGCCGGGCACAGCACGACTTTCTGGTACAAGCCACCGAGATTGCCAAAACCATACCCGGCACACCTATTAAGCTTTTGTGGAGCCGCGAGGAAGACCAGCGACGCGGTGTTTATCACCCCATAACCCGCTGTCGACTCAGTGCCAGTCTCAATGATGAGGGTTTGCCCGAGGCGCTGCATGTGCGTATTTCGGGTCAGTCTATTTTGCATGCCTTGCGTCCCGCATTGGGCGCGCCTCAAAAGGATCCGGCAGTTTTTCAGGCGCTTGCACCCGAGGGCGAACACGCACTTGTGTATAGCATCAATAATTTTCTTGCCGATCACGCCATGCGTAACACGCATCTGCGCCCGTGGTTCTGGCGAGGCGTCAACAGTAATCAAAACGTGTTTTACCTCGAGTCATTCTTAGATGAGTTGGCGAAGCAAGCAGGTGCAGACCCACTGGATTACCGTCGACGCTTGCTGAAGGATCAGCCCAAGGCACTGGCAGTGCTGGAGCGTGCGGCAGCCAATGCTGGTTGGGGTCGCGAGTTACCCGCAGGCTCGGGTTTGGGTTTGGCGTTGTGTCGGGTCTTTGACAGTTATGTGGCTGCCTGTGCCGAGGTATCGGTGGTTGCTGGCAAGTTGCACATGAAAAAGATCTGGGCGGCCACCGATCCGGGCTACGCCGTGAATCCACAACAAATTGAAGCGCAAGTATCCGGGTCGTTTGTGTATGGCCTGTCTGCCGCGCTGCACGGTGAGCTGACAGTGAAAGAGGGTCAGGTTGAGCAGCAAAACTTCAATACCTACCCATCCTTGAAGATTGCCGAGATGCCAGCCGTTGAGACCGAGGTCATGCCCTCGGGTGGTTTTTGGGGTGGCGTGGGAGAGCCTACCATTGCTGTGGCGGCGCCGGCTGTGCTCAATGCGGTTTATGCGGCAACCGGTGTGCGCATTCGGCATTTACCAGTAAAAGATCAGGCTTTGGCGTAGTGTTGAGTTAGCCCGGCGATGAAAAATAGGGGGTCCAATGAGACCTCATGACAATCTTTGGACCAAACTGGCCTAACATTAAGGGTATTCAATGAAGATGATACTGCGATCAAGGCGAGAATTATTCGCTTACTGGAAGGCCCCACGGCTGCTGCCGTTGATGATTCTCATGGTGGTGGGTTGCGCAAATGACCAAGCGCCGAGTGATCCGAGCCATGAGTATGGTGTGAGTCCCACCCTTGTTGAGCCCGACAGCCAACTTCTCCCCACGGTGAACCCCGCAAAAGCTGTTGGCTGGCAGTCTGATGCTAAGCCACTCGCCGCTGAGGGCATGCAGGTTAACGCTTTTGCCCGCAACCTTGATCATCCGCGCTGGCTACTGGTGTTGCCCAATGGCGATGTCCTTGTGGCCGAAAGTAACAGCCCTGCTACCGAGGGTGGCTTTTCGGGTATTAAGGGTTGGGTGGCCGAAAAGATGATGGCCTACGCAGGCGCCGCTGGTGCCAGCCCCGACCGCATCACCTTATTGCGCGATACCAACGGTGACGGTATGGCCGATTTGCAGACCGAGTTTATCAGTGGCTTGTATTCCCCTTTTGGTATGGCGTTGGTGGGCGATCATCTTTACGTGGCTAATGCCGATGCGCTTGTCCGCTTTCCCTATGTCGAGGGCGCTACGGCCATCACAGTGCCAGCAGAACGCGTTGCGCCGCTACCGGGTGGTCCGCTGAACCACCATTGGACTAAAAACGTGATTGCCTCGCCAACAGGCGATATGTTGTACGTGGCTGTAGGCTCAAATAGTAACATTGGCGAAAACGGGTTGGAGGCCGAACACCACCGTGCGGCTATTCTTGCTATCGACCCCGAGACAGGCGCGACCACCGTCTTTGCCGATGGGCTAAGAAATCCCGTGGGTATGGCATGGGAGCCACACACCGGCACACTGTGGACGGTAGTGAACGAGCGCGATGAGCTGGGTGATCAACTGGTGCCCGACTATTTAACGCAGGTGGAACAAGGTGCCTTTTATGGCTGGCCCTTTAGCTACTGGGGGCAAAATGTTGATGCCCGCGTTAGTCCACAGCAACCCGAGCGTGTTGCCACTGCGCGCACTCCCGACTACGCGTTAGGTGCTCATACCGCATCACTGGGGCTCGCGTTTTACTCTCACCAGGCACTGCCCCTACCATCGGGTGCAGCCATTATTGGCCAGCATGGCTCTTGGAATCGCGCGAATCCATCGGGTTACAAAGTAATCGCGGTACCGTTTACTGCAGGGCAGCCATCGGGCGAGCCCATGGATGTGTTGACGGGTTTTTTAAATGCTGAGGGTCAAGCCCAGGGTCGTCCGGTGGGTGTGGCTATCGATAGCCAAGGTGCCGTGTTAGTGGCCGATGATGCGGGTAATACCATCTGGCGCATCAGCTCAGCGGTAGGTCATTGATATGATGTTCTCAGCACGTCACGATTGGCTGCGCCATCGGCTTGGGAGCAGCCGCTATTGGCGTCAATCCCTGGTGAGTGGATGTACTGCTTGGGTGTTGGTGTTGGCAATGGTTGCCCTGCCCGGACACGCCAACCCGACCTTTGATTTAGTGATTGCAGGCGGCCGTGTGATGGACCCAGAAACCGGCTTTGATGACGTGCGCGACGTAGGCATAAGCGACGGCAAAATTCAGGCAATTAGCGACGAGCCTTTGGCGGGGCACCGGGTTGTCGATGCGCGAGGGCATGTGGTGGCGCCCGGGTTCATTGATATCCATACCCATACTCCCACACCGTTGGGTCAGCAAAGCAATGTACTCGATGGCATTACTACCCAGCTAGACACCGAGGCGGGAGCGTTTCCTGTAGCAGCGTTTGGCAGCCTTATTGAACAGACATCGCTTATTAACTTTGGTGCCTCGGTGGCGCACTTCGCCGCACGTATTAAGGTGATAGAAGGTAAGGATCAACCCTATTTCTTTCATGGCGATACTGCCATAACCATGGGGAGCCCCGCTTGGGAACAAGCGGCAAGCGCTGAGCAGATTGAGGCCATGCGCGGGTTGCTACGTGAAGGCCTGCTCAGTGGCGGGTTGGGTATTGGTGTATTGCTGGACTACATGCGCGATGCGGTAAGCCTCCAGGAGCTCACCATGGTGTTTGAAACCGCGGCTGAATTTGACGCGCCGGTCTTCATTCATGTCCGTCGCAATTTACCTGGTGACCCTGCGGGCCTGTTAGAGGCACTCGAACTGGCCGAGCAAACGGGCGCCCCGGTGTTTATCTGTCACCTTACCCACAATGCCATGGGCGGTGTAAGCGATTGGTTGGCGGCCATTGATGCAGCGCGCTCGCGGGGTGTGCGGGTGGCCACAGAAACTCTGAGTTATCTGGCGGGCGGTACGAGTATTTCAGCTGATGTTTTTCGCAAACGCGACTGGCAGGCCATCTTTGATATCACCTATGAGGATGTGCAGTGGACGGCTACCGGCGAGTGGCTAACCAAAGAGACTTGGGATTACTATGTGCAGCACGAGCCGGGCGGGGGCGTAAACCACCACTATCTTAAAGAGCCATGGTTAGCGAAGGCACTGGCGTGGCCCGACATGATGGTCTCCACCGACGCACTACCTGCCTTTACCCGCGATCAGCAGAGCAACCCCAATATTGCGGGAACCTTCAGCTTGTTTTTGGGCCGCTATGTGCGCGAGCGCGGTTATTTATCCCTAATGGACGCCTTGGCACGCACCAGTCTTAAGCAGGCACAATGGCTAGAACCCATCGCGCCAGTATTTGCCAATAAGGGCCGGTTGCAAGTGGGTAAAGATGCCGACATTGTTGTTTTTGATCCACAGACCATTGCAGCGGGCGCCAATTATCAAGCGCCTTACGCACCGCCCGTTGGGGTCCCGTGGGTGATTGTGAACGGCGAACTCGTGGTAGCCGAGGGAGCGCTAATCAGTGAGCGATATCCCGGTAAGCGCCTTTTGGCTAGTGGTGGGCGTGTGGTGGCGCGGGATTGATCTGTCGAGGGATGGATCTGTCGTGCAGCGACCCCTCGTGCTCCCGCTAAGTTGTGCTAGGGTTTACCCTGCTTATTCATAGGTGCACCAGCGATACGCAATTTTACTCAACAATAAAGAGACAACACGATGCTTAAGTTACACGGATTTGCCGTTAGCAATTACTTTAATATGGTGCGCATGGCGCTAGAGACCAAGGGCGTGCCCTACGAGGTGGTGACTCGCTATCCCAGTCAAGATGAAGACTGGTTGGCGGTAAGTCCACTGGGTAAAGTGCCTTGTTTGGAGACCCCTCATGGCATGTTGGCAGAGACCATCGTCATTCTTGAGTACATTGAAGATGCATTTCCCGACACGCCACTGATGCCCGCTGACGCCTTTGAGCGCGCGCAGGTCAGGCAGCTTATGCACACCATTAAACTCTACATTGAGTTGCCCGCCAGACGCCTCTACCCCGGCGTTTACTTTGGCGGCAGTAATGCCGATTTGACCGTTGAAGAGGTAAAGCCCGTGCTTGAAAAGGGCGCGCGGGCGCTACGTGCATTGGGTAGCTTTAGCCCTTACTTGGCGGGTGAGCATTTAACCAACGCCGATTTTATGCTCATGTATTCACTGGATTTAGCCAAGGGTGTGGCACGCAAAGCCTACGACTGGGATTTATTGGCCGATATTCCGGGTAGCTCGGCGCTGTTGAAACTGCTAAATGACAACCCCATCGCCCAACGCATCAGTGATGAAAAGAATGCTCAAATGGCGGCGTTTTTAAACAAGCGAAGTTAACTAGCGAAGCTAGCGACCAGAAGGTACTCGTAAGAAATCACCCGTAAAAAATCACCCATAAAAAATACCCATAAAAAGAAGCGGCCTATGAAAAAACCCAAGTGGTTGGTGCTGGCGGTGCCTGTTGTTGCTATTGTTGGGGCGCTTGTTGTTGGGGCGTGGCAGGCACTTGGCTTATCGGTGGCTATGTTCACGCAAGGCCCCCGCGTGGCGGTAGGGATTGGCGCTAAGCTTCTGTGCAGTGCCGAGTATGTAATGCAAGCTCGTCGCGACCAAGCGTGGACGGATGTTGTGCAGTACTCCCCCATTCTTGAGCAGCTCAGTGTTGAGTACAACGAAGGCGCACGATCGGTCACGGCGTCTTTTTGGGGGGTTAGCACCCGTACAGCCAGCTTTATCGATGGGCTAGGTTGTGCACTGGACTTTGGTCATAAGGACCCACGCCGAGCACTAGAGGCGCGCGCTGTGATACCCAGAAGCACCTTGCCTTGGCCAGCGGGCGATGAGGTCAATACCCATAACCTAAGTATGCAGGCCCTAACCGATGCACTGGTAAAGCAGGACAACACCGAGGGCTTAAATACCCGCGCACTGTTGGTGGTGCATAACGGCGAAATTGTTGCCGAGACCTACGCCCAAGGTGCCACGTCGAGTATGCCGTTACTGGGGTGGTCTATGGCCAAGAGTCTCACCGCCATTATGTTGGGTAATTTGGAAATGCGCGGTTTACTCGACAGGCAGCGCCAGCCGGTGTTTGCCGCTTGGGCAGACGATAGCCGTGCCGCTATTTCCGTTACTGATCTGCTCACCATGACCGATGGCCTGGCATTTGAGGAAACCTACGAGCCCGGCGATGACGCTACGCGCATGTTGTTTTTGGCGCCCTCGGCGGATGACTATGCACTGGGTGTTCCGCTGGCAGGTACACCCGGTGCGCGTTTTAATTACAGCTCGGGCACGGCCAATCTGCTGAGTCGATTGCACCAAGATGTACTGGGCTCGCCGCAAGCCGCTTATGACGATTTCATTACCCACGTTTATCAGCCCATGGGTATGCAACACAGTGTTCTTGAGGTTGATGCATCGGGTGCCTTTGTGGGCAGCTCTTATTTTTATGCCACCGCTCGCGATTGGGCGCGTATGGGCCAGCTCATGCTCAATGGCGGTGAGCTCAACGGCGTGCGCATCGTAACGCCCGAGTGGGTGGCAAAAGCCACAACCCCCAATGCCTCGGAAAATTATCGAGCCTACGGTTTTCAATGGTGGTTGAACCGTGGCAACGACACACTGCGCTTTCCCGATCTGCCGGAGGACGCTTTTTTTGCGAACGGTAATCGACAGCAAACGACCATGGTGTTTCCCAGCCACAATACGGTTATTGTGCGTTTGGGTTGGACGTCGGCGTTGTACCCCATTAACCAGCGATTTTATCGAATCGTGACTGCACTGACTCAATCATAGCCCTTGTTATGGCGCCTGCGTTTGGGCCAATTAATCTCTCACCTCGTAGGTTGAAGAGATGTTTATCTGTATCTGGAGAACCTCCTTATGCACCATCGGTTAACCCTTTGTACGCTATCAATCTTTTTGGCTGTGTCGCTGCTTAGTGGCTGCGATGCATCTAATCAAACCGGAGACCCCGCTATGACACCCCAAATATCTCCCGTAACAGCACCTCCCGCCACGCGCGTTGACGATGTGGTGGATATCCATTGGGGTGTGGAGGTGCATGACCCCTATCGCTGGATGGAAGATCAGGACAGCGAGGAGGTGCGCAGTTGGTTTGAGCAACAGGGGAACTATGCCGCCAAAGTGTTGGGTGATTTACCTATGCGTGAGCGATTACTGGAGCGACTCACCGAGCTGGATCAGGGTGCGCCCTACACGACCTATGGTGTAAGACGCCTCGCCAACGGCGATGTTTTCTATATGCGTCGTAACGCGGGCGAAAGTCTCGCAAAGCTTTACCATCAGCCTAGTGGGGCAGACGCAGCGACAGTACTCGTAGACCCAGAGGCGCTGGGTGATGAGGGCGATTCGCACTCATCCATAGAGGTGTATATGCCCTCTTGGGATGGTCGCTATGTGGTGTACGGTGTGGCGCAGGGCGGCTCCGAGCAAACAACGTATTACGTGATCGATCTCGCCTCGGGTAGCACGTTACCCGATACGCTAACCAATATTGAAACAGCGTATAACCGGCCGCAATGGTCGCTCGATGGCAAGGGTTTTTACTACTCACGCCGCCGCGATTTGCCCGCTGATGCACCCGAGACAGAAATCTACAAACAGACCCAGGTGCGCTATCACGCAGTGGGTAACCCGGCCAACGAAGATACACTCATAGCCGCTTTTAATGTCTCAGAGGCCCTGCCGTTACTGGACACCGATTTTCCCAGCATTGTGATTACCCCCAATTCCGATCATGCCGTGCTAAAAGTAAAACATGGCGATAATAATGAAATTTCTTTGTTCACGGCGCCCCTTAACTCGCTCCACTCGGGTGCTATCCCGTGGGTACAAATTTGCGCCGAGTCTGATTTGGTCACCGATTTTGCCGTGGATGGTGATGACATCTATCTCATCACCGCTAATGAAGCGCCACGATTTAAATTGATCGCCACAGCATTGGCTGCACCCAACTTAGCCACCGCGCGCGAGGTAATTGGCGCGGGTGAGCGCGTGATCGAGGGCGTCGTTACCGCCGCAGACGCGCTGTATGTTAGCGCTAAGCAAGATGGTATTAACCAAATACTGCGTGTGACTAAAAGCGGCGAGGTGATGGCGCTGGAAACACCAAGGAACGGTGCGGCCTATATATCCTCTGTGTCGCCTCAAATCGCCGGTATCATGGCCTATGAAACCACGTGGATTCAGGGTGGCATTCGCTACAACTACGACCCCGTAAGCAATACCTTCACCGACAACGGTATGGTGCCTAAGGGAAAGTTTGACAACCTTGAGGGTTTTGTTGCCGAAGAGGTTCTTGTGACTTCTCATGACGGCGTGAATGTGCCGCTGTCAATTTTGCGCCGCGCCGATACCAAGCTTGATGGCACCAACCCCACCATTGTGTACGGCTATGGCAGTTATGGTTTCAGTCAAGATGTGTCCTTTTCGCCCATCCGCTTGGGGTGGATAGAGCAGGGTGGCATCTTTGCTAT
>Ga0181566_10002740_pt1 | contig 14438 bp, 7 predicted proteins | sample 101ome_15_FD_133762 | JGI IMG/M metagenome (GOLD analysis project Ga0181566, IMG submission 133762) | Coastal salt marsh microbial communities from the Groves Creek Marsh, Skidaway Island, Georgia - 101402AT metaG (megahit assembly) | ecosystem: Environmental > Aquatic > Marine > Intertidal zone... | reverse complement strand
GTGCAAGTTTTAGATCAAATCATTCGAATGTAGCATATTTAGATTTTATTGATCATAGAGATGGTGATAATGCTACTTACACTGATTGGACCGGTATGGGTAAGCGTATCCAAATGAAAATCGACAGTACATACATGGGTTGGATGCAGTTTAACGGTGCAGGGAACATGGGAGGTATCAGTTTTGGTACTGGTACACAAGGCGGAGGTAATGATCCAACACTGGTGCCGGAAAAATTACGTATTGAAGCCAATGGAAACGTTGCTATAAACAGTACAAATGCTGATGAAAATCTAGATGTAAATGGTGTTATTCGTAGTAAAGGCAATGATGATCCTAACTATAGTGTTAGCTTGGTAGGTAGATATGATAGTACACACCCTGCAGCATTGCATGTTAGAGGAAATAGTGCAACAAACTCTGAGATACTTGGAACATATGCAGATGCCGGTGGCGCAAATCTTCGAACTGTTATAAACCCCTCTAATGGATGGAAAGTTGGTATTGGTACAACTGATCCGATTTCGAAATTAGATGTTAGAGGTATTATTACATCTGGAAATGATGGCGGTACTGCTGGTAGTGTTATACTTCAGCAGAGATATAACACTAACGATTCAATTGCAACACTTGGTACAATGTATAGTAGTGGCGGTTGGCTATTAGGGTATGGTATTAATCCTAAAAATGGATCAACTGGTTATGTTAGTAGCTTCGATAATTTTAGTGGTAAAAGAACTGCATTAGAATTTACTAATACTGCTATGCAAATACATTATGCTTCTGCTCAACAAACTGCGGTTGGCAGCGACATCACAGGACTAATAACTCCATTCTATTTTGATTTAGATGCCAAGCATCTGGGCATTGGCACAACTAGTCCTGCTGAAAAATTAGATATTGCAAGTGGTAATATTCGTCTTGACGGTGGCTATAATATTGAATGGGGAACTGGATTTAACAGTGGAGGTCCTGCAATTTGGGGAGATCCAACAAATACCAAATTGCGATTTGCTCCACAAGGCAATTCCAGTGGCATTACTGTAGAAATAGCTGACAATCTATTAACTGTAGATGGAGATGTTAAAGCATATTCATATGACTTTTGGAATGGCAGAAACACTAGAATAACACAAACAGGCCCAGGTACAAATGCAATTGTAGATACAGTAGATACTGGTGCTATTGAATTTCATACAGATAGATACTTCTTATTCTTAGAAGCAGATGATGGCGGTCCTGAGGATAAGATAAACACATATCCTGCAGCACTTTTTGTAGATGCTAACTATCAACGAGTTGTAATCGGAGATAGAACCGACAGATATGGTACACCTTCACACACACTAGATATTAGAGCTACAGATGAAAACACTGGGATTAGACTTCACAGATATGATAACACCAACCTTGATCCTATAGGTATTGGTTTTAGTACAAGAGGAGATAAAGCAGAACCCAGCGGAGATACAAGAGCTGGAGTATACTACAATTACAATGGCAACTTGTTTATTGCTGCTAAAGCAGCTACAAATATCAATAGCGATCCTTTGAGTCATTCTCAGATATATGTAGACGGTGTAAATAACAGAGTTGGAATCGGTTATCAGATGACTGCTCCTCAAGCCACACTGCATGTTGATGGAGATTTGCTAACCAATGACCTTATATTGAACAACATGGACAGAGATGAACCTAACGAAGTTGATGGTACCAGAGGTCACTGGACCATACAAGAAGGTGAAGAAGATTTGTTCTTGATCAATAGGCTTACAGGAAAGAAATACAAATTTAATAGAACGGAGGTAAAAGACTAATGGCAGCAGGAAGTTTTAGTATTGGCAGTGACGGCACAGTGTTAACACTATCACACAACAGAGGCAGCGATCTCAGTGGGTCTCCTTATAGTGATATTGTTTTTCCATTCACTGATACCAACGGAAATTATACTCCTCAAGCAAGAATTAGAGCAAGATGTGGTATATATGGCGCCGATCCTAACAGTCTTGCCAAAGAAGGAACCGGGCAGCTAGAATTTTATACTGCAACTGGTTTTGATGATACTACCGGCACCGACACATGTAAATTGTTAATAGGACACGATGGCAAAATTGGAATTAACAATGGGACTACTGAACCAGGCTATCAATTGTATGTCAATGGTAGTTTTTACAGTGCCGGATCTTCCAGAGATTACAAAGAAGATATAACAGACTACACACCAGACACTAGTAATATTGACAATCTCAGACCAGTTATGTACAATTACAAAGAAGAATGGGATCACATGGCTGATAATGTACCTAGTGATAAACAAGTTGGTTTGATTGCAGAAGAAGTTGCAGAACTGTATCCAGAGCTAGCACTAACCACTAGAGAACCAGATCCAGACAATCCTTCCGGCAACATGTGGGTAGTTAGAAATGTTAACTATCAAAAACTCAGTGTTCTACTTCTAAAAGAAGTCCAAAATCTAAGACAGCGTTTAGATGCTGCTGGGTTATAGTCTAACTTCGATAAATATGTGTAGCAGACTAGGATACACATATGAGCAAGGCACTAGAACTTTCACAATTAGCCAATGATGTCACATACGATGAAGGTACAGACACCTTAAACTTTGGTCAAGCCAACTTGACCATTGACAGTGACACACTGTTGGCATACAACGATTTCAGCGGTGACATCACAGTGGACAGTGCAGGTGTTGTGACGCTGTCAACAGTGAACAGCAACACAGGAAGTTTTGGCAGTGCCACAGCTATCCCAGTCATCACAGTAAATGCCAAAGGTTTGATCACTGCGGTCAGTACAAGTACTATTAGTACTGATTTAGACATTGCAGGTGACACAGGCACTGACAGTGTCACATTGGGCACAGACACACTCACTGTTGCAGGCGGAGTTGGCTTGACCAGCACAGTGACCAACAACAACATCAGCATTGCATTGGACAACACTGCGGTATCTGCAGGCAGTTATGGCAGCGGCAGTGCTATTCCAGTCTTGACAATTGATGCACAAGGACGTATAACTGGTGCAACAACAGCCAGTGTAAACATTGTCACAACCACAGACATTGCAGGTGACAGTGGAACAGACACTATAACACTGGGCACAGACACACTGACGTTTGCGGGCGATACAGCCATCACAACCACAGTCACCAACAATCAAGTGAGCATTGACCTTGATGACACTGCGGTGACACCAAACAGTTATGGTAGTGCTACAGCAATTCCAGTTATCACTGTTGACCAACAAGGTCGTATTACCAATGCAACCACAGCAACAATCAGCACCGATCTCAGCACAGCAGGTGACAGTGGCACAGGCACAGTTGCACTAGCAACACAAAGTTTAACAATCTCAGGCACCGCCAACGAAATTGAAACAGTTGCTGGTGCGCAAGCCATTACAATTGGTTTGCCTGACAATGTCACAATTGGCAACAACTTGACAGTTGACGGAGATCTAACAGTCAACGGTTCAACAGTCACAGTTGGTGCAACCAACTTGAGTGTTGCTGACAGTTTCATTTACTTGAACGACGGTGATGCTATTGGACCATCAGGCACAACATTTACTGGAACTGGTGTAGATGATGCAGACTTTTACGGATATTTTACAGGCACAGCCACAACCACATACTATGTGAGAATTGACGCCACAGGAACTCCAGACACATTTGAATGGAGCAAAGACAACTTTAGCACCACAGAAGCAACTGGTGTTGCCATTGATGGCACTGAACAACTGTTGGACAACGGTATCAAAATCAAGTTTGACACAACCACAGGACACACACTGGGAGATGTATGGAGTGGATCTGCCAGCCCAGCTGCACTGGACACAGGTTGGTGGAGTAATAGAAACACAGGTGCTACAGGTGTTGGCTACACTCACCTTGGCATGTTCTTTGATGTAAGTGACGAAAAGTTCAAGTTTGTGCAAGAATATGACCCAGAACCCACTGGAGCTATCAACACAGGTGATGCCAGTTTCAATCTTGGCACACTGGTTGCAACAACATTTGAAGGCAATGTCACTGGACAAGTTAGTGACATCAGCAATCACGATACAGATGCACTCACAGAAGGTGCAACCAATTTATACTACACAACTGCTAGAGCAAACACAGACTTTGACACAAGATTGGCTGCCAAGACAACCACTGACCTCACTGAAGGTACAAACTTGTACTACACTGATGCCAGAGTTGATGCACACCTAAATCAGTCAAACCCAACAGCAGGATATGTATTGAGTTGGAACGGCACAGACTATGCTTGGATAGACAACACAGGCTACACTAGTTTCAACACAGACTTTGACACAAGGCTGGCAACAAAAACCACAACTGACCTCACCGAGGGTACAAACTTGTACTACACCAATGCTAGAGCAGATGCTCGCATTGCACTGCAAACTGGTGCTAACTTGGATCTCAGTTCAAAAGACACTGATGATCTAAGTGAAGGTGCAACCAATCTTTACTACACAGATGCTAGAGTACAAGCAACCAGTATTACTGGAGGTAGTTTGCGTGGCACTGTAAACGATGCAACTGTGCAGTACGCTACCAGTTATAGTGGAACACCAGTACAAGGTAGTTTCTTTTTTGATAGTTTAAATCAAAAACTCAAAGTTTACACTGGCAGTGCATTTGTTGACGCTGTTCCGGCTGGCAGTGGCGGAGGAGGTGGCAGTGCCACTGATGCCAACACTACATTTAGAAAATACACCTACACTGTGACAGGCAGCACCAACACACTTACCGGCAAAGATGACATTGTGGTCACAGCAGGCAATTTTATAGTTGGATACCTGTATGAGATTGTCACAGTGGGTACCACAGACTTTACATTGATTGGTGCTAGTGCAAACACAGTGGGTGTACAATTCACAGCCACAGACATCGGCACAGGATCAGGTACTGCCAGTCACGTTCTCAACTATGTGACTGATGGCACAGAAAATATTGAAGTTTATATCAACGGTGTTAAACAAGTGGAAGGTAGCAGCTACGACTATGTTGCTACCACAGGTAGCAGTGTTGCATTTACCAGCAACCTACAAATTGGCGATGTTGCAGACATACAGGTGTATGAACTGTTGACCAATGATGCTTACTACTTGAAAACAGAAACATACACACAAGCAGAAACCAACAGTCAAATTAGTACAGCGGTGTCCGCATATCTGCCTCTAGCGGGCGGTACAATGACTGGTAGACCTGTGTTGAATTATCAAAATCCTGAGATAAGATTTGAGGACACCGACACCAGCAACAATGGTGAAATAACACTGGACAACACATCATTGAGATTTGAAAGTGATCCAGACAATGCAGTAGCCAGCTCTACTATTAAATTTTTAGTAGACGGAGATACCAAAGCTACTATTGATGCTAGCGGTAATGTTGGCATTGGAACATCAACACCAACACAAACACTTCATGTAGAGGGTAATGTTAGATTTCAGGCAGATTCTACAACTGGTGGGTTGAAAAATTACTTTGCCAATAGTGGAACTGGTGGGCAAGATTATTGGATCATGTCTACTAACGATAGTAATGGCAGTTTATTAGGTGGTAAATTTGCAATCGGAACAGATAGTGTTTCAGGAAACAATGCCGCACAAACAAGATTTGTAATTACAGGTACAGGTGATGTTGGCATCGGCACAACAAATCCATCCACTAAATTCCATGTTGCAGGGCCAAATGGCCAAATTGTTAGATATAGCAGTACTGATGCAACAGACAGTCATGTTGATTTTAGAATCGATGGTAATGAATTTAGTATACGTATTGATGATGATAATGTTAGAGCCAGCAGTGTTTTCACTGTTGACTTGGACGGAGGTGAAAAGTTTAGAATCACTGACGCAGATCATGTGGGTATAAACGATACAAATCCAACTCACGCATTGACAGTAAGAGCTAGTGCAACTCAAGCAGAACAAGTTGCAAAATTTGTAGGAAGTAGCAATGACACCTGTATTTTGATTGGTGAAAATGCAACACAAACTGGCGAACAATATATTGCATTTCAAAATTCCAACACGGGTGCTAATGCTTGGATGGCTGGGTTTGATGATGATGAAGAGTTTTCAATATGCTACAGTGCTTTGGGAGAAATACAAGGTGCTAATACCAAGTTAAGAGTTTTGCAAAATGGTAATGTTGGCATCAATGTGTTAAATCCTTCTACTAGATTTGAAGTTAATCCACCAAGTACTAACGCTACCAACAGTAATTCACGTTTCAGTGAAGTTATGGGACATATACACGAAACAGGTGGTCAGACTGAAGCTGGACGCAGAAGTATTATGTTCTTCAACGATGTTAACAACTTTTTCAACGGTACAGAAAAAACTGTATGGGGTATAGCATTCCAAAACGATGGCGGCATCAGAGGCGGATTGCAGTATGACCATAAAAACGTAGAACGTATGACTATGTGGAGTAGTTATGGCGATATTGAATTTAAAGTACCTAGTACAGTAAGTGGTGATTTAAGAGCAGACCAAACACAATTTACGCCATTAACCATTGAACGTGTAACTGGTGCTGTTAGAATAAACCGGCAAGCTGCTAGTACCGCCGTTAATATTACTGAAGCTCAGTCAATATATTCCTTACAGTTGAGAAATAGGGCATCAGGTACTTATTTGAGCTTTAGCGGAGACACCAGTTCTGTGTCTACTATTCAAGCAATGAACAACAATAACAATGGCGCTGGTAATTTGCTACTACAACCATTTGGCGGCAGGTTAGTTGTTGGTACTTTTGCAGAATCAGGTCATACACACATGACTGTTGATGGTGGACTTTATATTCAAAATGCTACTGGCGGGGCTTATACATCCAACGGAAATACACTTCCAAACTACGGTATTACGTTTCCTATTACTCCTGGTACAACAACGCAGGATTCTGGCGCTGCTGGTGGTGGATGGGCAAACATAGGTTGGCAAACCACTGCTCGTAGCGGTGAAGTTATGCATAGAAACACCGCTAACAGATATAGTGTTAATGGCACTGGTGATTCACATGGTTTTTATATTGAAGCAGGTACTAGTGAAGCAGGTGGTATGTGTTTCGACGAAGATAGTACACAGGTGTATGGCTCTTCTGATAATGGCACTACCTTCCGTATTATTGACAAAGACGCTGATATCGTTATCATGGAAATGTTGCAAAGTAGTTGGAACATGAGTGTGCGAGGCAGTGTAAACAGCAACCAAAGTTCATTCAGTGGTATTTCTGACAGTAGAGTTAAAAAAGGATTCCAAGATTTTGCAACAGATAATATCTTGTCAAAATACAGCAATTTAGATCTTAAATCATATATTAGAATTGACAGTTATGATTATATCAAAAACAAGTATGAAAATGAAGAAGATCTCAGAGAAGTTGGACTGGTTGCACAAGAAGTGGAAGCTATCTTCCCTGATGTTGTTGGAACAACAACTGTTGTCGATCCAAGAGGAATGGACAGTGTGTGGGAAGAAATTGGTGAAGAGCTTACAGAAATTAAAAACATCAATCAAACCGGATTACTTTACAAAACAATCGAAGCAGTGCAAGCACTTATTGAAGAAAACAATGCACTGAAAGCAAGACTTGATGCATTGGAGAACAACGGATGACTAGAGCAAAAGAAATGAGAGAACTTCCCTTGGGAGTTGATGCAGCCACAAATGGTCACATCACAGTGACAGGAGACATTGATATCAGCAATGGACACTTGGTGCATGGCACACAACACTTTGATGGTGGTGCTACTGGCGGCAATGGCGACCTAGCGTTTGTAGAAACAGACAACACTGTGAACAATGACTATACACTAAGTACTAATAGAAACGCAATGACTGTGGGACCAGTGACACTGGCAAGTGGAGCAACAGTCACTATACCCAGTGGGCAAAGATGGATAATATTGTAAGATGAGCAAAGTAAGAATATACGGTGACATCAGTGGATATGTAGATATTGCTGTGCCAGACAACGCAGGCACAACTACACTGAACTTGGACAAAGTACCACAAGCAGATCTCAGTGGTAACGTTGCTATAGACACTGACACACTGTATGTTGATGCTGCAAACAATAGAGTTGGAATTGGTACAACGACCCCTGCTAGAAAGCTCACTGTTAGAGGTTCTAATAATACCACTAATTTTGAAGTCACTGACGGCGCAGGCGGCGCAACTTTTAACATTTACAACAGCACAACCAGCAATGCAGTTGCTCTTGGAACTTCATCTGATTTGATGTCTTTTGGATTCAATGGAATAGACAAAGTACACTTTAAAAGCAATGGCAATGTTGGCATTGGCACAAACAATCCCAATACAACATTGGATATAGTGTCTCCTAGCACTGGTGAAGCAGTACACGTTAGAGGCAGAAGTGCTGATGATATTGGTCAAATTGTATTCAATGAAAATGATGGTGTCACACGTTTGGCTAGACTGGATGCTAGACAGGGATTTTTTGATGTTGCCAGCTCAAGTGTTTTGTATCTAAGTGCAGGCGGTGTAGGCAATAGAAATATTGTTGTATTATCCAATGGCAATGTTGGTATAGGAAATGAAAATCCTCCAGCACTGTTAACACTGGGCAAATCTGTAAATACCTACGAAGATCTACTTATGATCACCAATTATGGTTCAGACAGTGACCCTGTTGCAGCGATTGGTTTTGATCAGACAAATGACAGATTGATTATTAGAAACGATCAAAGCTATGCCGCAGGCGGCATTGGCTTTAGAGCAGGCGGATCTATCAACCACATGTTTATTGAAAGCATCAGTGGCAATGTTGGCATTGGCACAGATGATCCTCTGAGAAAAATTCATATACAAGACAGCGGCGACACACACATTGTATTACAAACAACCAGTGCCACAGACAATTATGAAATTTTTGAAATTGGTGTAGGTGCTAACGCTTCAAATCAAGCAGATTTAACTTTTAGAACTCGAGACAACAATGGCACTGGCGGTATCGAAGTCATGCGACTTACAAATAACGGCAAAGTTGGCATTAATAATTCAAGTCCAGATAGAGAACTTGATGTAAAAGCAGTGGATGCTTGGGCAGAATTAGCATTGAGAGGCAATGCAGGCTCAGGAAGTATTGAATTTTATACAGGAGTCACAACCAAACTAGCAGAAATATTTGCAGATTCCAGTGATATTGTTTTTAGAAACACTGCAAGCAACACAGAGCGCATGCGAATACTTGGTTCAGGACCTATCACACAAGCATCTCAGCCAAGTTTTAGTGCTTATAGAACTACTAGTCAGGCAGTTTCAGGACAAACAACATTTGTGTTTAATACTACACTCCACAATATAGGAAACCACTATAATACATCTACTGGAGAATTTACTGCTCCAGTATCAGGCACATATATCTTCAGTTTTAAATCATTGTTATATTCAATGGGCACAGGCGAATGGTTTGACTTATATCCTCAAGTAAACAATGTGAATAGAAAAAGATATGAGCTGACTGGCAATGGCGGTTTTCATACACAAGTAGATTATACAGAAGCAGTTTATTTAAATGCCAATGATACATTTCGAATGACAGGGTCAGATAGATCCACAGGATCTTACAGCTTGTACGGAAATGAAAATCATTTTAGTGGATATCTGTTAGGTTAAATAATATAAGTTATAGGAGATCAAAATGCCAGATATTACAATTAGTATTACTGATACAGAAAAACTAGCAATGGACTATGTTGCACTTAGCACACAGGAATGGACTGATAATGCCGTGACCAATCGTGCTAGAATTGCAGTTGACGAAATCTGCACACTACTGATGGCACACTGCAATGAAAATAGTATTGCAATAGCAGTGGGCAAAGATGCACAGGTTGCACAAGCATACGAACTTGGAATTGTAAAAACCGCAGCAGATAGAAATGCAGAAATAGAAGCAGCAAGAGCAGAAGAATAAAATAAATGTCAACATTAAAACTTGAACACATAGCCAACATCAACAACGCAGGTCCTGACATCAGCATTGATGCCAGCGGACACTTGAACATTGTGAATGGTAATTTGCAAATGGGTGGTGTGACCATGTTGGATGCCAGTTCAGGTGATTTCAACACAGGCAACAATGCCAGTTTTAATGTACTAGATGTGGGCGGTGAAGTATCAGGTAGAATACGCAACTGGAGTTCACCAACCAACAGTATTGCAATCGAAAGCGATCCACTCAACACCGCAGCGGGCAGTTATCTAACATTTACAGTTGATGGTGATAGAAAAGCCACTATCGAAAGTACAGGTGCTTTTAATATTGGTACCACTGGTACAAGTGGCGGTGGCAAACTGCGAGTCGAAGGACTAATTGACATCACCACAACATCAGGTGGCAGTGCATTTAGAATTTATGATGGTACCACGTTTAGAGGTGGACTGGGAGATGGCGCTTGGACAGGAACAGGTGATGCAGGTGATTTTGGTTTATATGTGGGCAGCACTGCTAAAAAGATACCTATCCATATAGGTTCCAGTACTCCTATTGCAGCATTTACATCCATTGGACTTGGTATTGGCACAAGTGCTCCGTCTACAACAAATAGCGGGTACAACGGTGGTACATTGCATGTTCATAATACTAGTACAGGCTCAAGTATACGTTTAACCAACAGTACAACTGGTACTGGTGCTAGTTCTGGTATGCTGATCAGTAAGTGGAATGATAGTAAGACATATTTCACTAATTTTGACGATGGTGCGCAAACAGTGTTTACACAATCTGACAGCGGCGGCAATTTGGTTACAGCACTAACACTGGACGGTGACGGTAATATATCAGTCAACAATGGTATATTGTATCTCAACAATGCTCTTAACTTAAATGCCACAGCTAGTTCTGTTCCAAGCAATGGCGGCATTGCTAGACTATCAAACGGATATACTTATTTTTCTGGAAAAAGTGATGGCAATGGAGCAGTGTTAAGCAATGGAGCTGGAACAGCCACAGTCAGGGCATTAAGTCCTACAAATGGTTATATAGATTTTGAGACTGGCGCTGGCAACCATCGCATGCGCATTACATCCAATGGTAATCTAAGTTTGGGTAATTCTACTCCAATCACTACATCACGACTAGTAGTCGAAGCACCTAGCAATGAACCTGTGGCTACTTTTTATAGACCTAGAAATACTGGCGGCGGCGGCTTGGTTAACTTCCTCAGTGATGTTGGATCGACTAATTCTGAGGTAGGTGCTGTTTACAGTGAAGGAAGCAGTGCCTGGGGGAACTATACTAGCGATTTAGAAATGACCTTTAAAACTGGTCAAAACGGTACTACTCGTCTTAGATTCAACGACCTTAATAGTACCGAAGGCAGTTTTATTAAAGCACAAGGCATCGGCGGCGGCGGTAAAATACATTTTGGACCTAGATGGAATGATGATGAAGACGCAATCACATTCCACATGTTAAGAAGTGGTTATGGGTATGGGTTTAACGGTGCAAAGATTGGTATTGGTACAACATCACCAGGATCAACTATCCATGCAATAGGCGCCAATCCAACAATAACGCTACAAGGCAACGGCAGTGGTTACACAGAGGGGTGTGTGCTATTGTTGTCACCAAATGATTACCGCGGTGGCGGTGTGTACATGTACAATGATAACGGTACTAATACTGACAATGAATGGTTTTCTGGCCGTGTGTACGCTGGTGCTGCAAACTATCATCTGTGTTTTAAAAGCAATCCAGGCAATCCAGGGCAAGACACTGCGCAAGGTACATATGCAAAGATGATAGTTTATCAAAACGGAAACTATTATTTTGCTGGTTCTAATGTTTCTGACCGTAGAAGCAAACAAGATATTGAAGTTGAAACAACTCAATTGGACAATGTACTTGCTCTACAACCTAAAACTTTTAGATTCAAAGCACCTCTAGATGAAAATGGAGAGCCTGCAAGTGAACCTAGTGATATCAGACATGGTTTGATTGCACAGGAGGTTTTAGAAGTTATGCCCAATTTGGTCACAGGTGACGAAACAGAAGAAAATCAAAGAATGGGTGTTGACTACAATGGATTGACTAGTGTACTGGTAAAGGCAATTCAAGAACAGCAAGCAATAATAGAAGATCTAAAAGCAAGAATACAGGTATTAGAAGGACAATAATATGCCACTAGTGTTAGACGGAGATACAGGAATTGTAGGAGTATTGCTCACAGATGCAAACGGCAACGTCACGTTTGACACAAACACACTGTATGTAGACGCTCCCAACAATAGAGTTGGTATTGGAAATACGGCTCCGGAAAGAGCAGTTGATGTTCGTATTAACACAACAACAGCTGAACCCATTATGGTTTTACGTCAACTAGGGTCAGGTGATGCATCATTGCGCCTACAAACCACAACTAGTCCCTATGGTTTTATACTTGGTGTTGATGGCAGCGACAGTGACAAGTTTAAAATTGCAGTTGGGGCAGATGATGTAAGCAGCGGCACAGCAATGACAATTGATACAAGCGGCAATGTTGGTATTGGCAGTACCAGTCCTGAATCTCAATTGACAATCAGTCGTAGTAATTCAGCTCTCTACTCTACTCTTAGATTTACCAACTCGGGTGCATCAGGTCGACAGTACGAAATTGGAATAGGCGGATCAACTTCCGCAGCGGGGTTTGCTAATAATCTTTATTTTTATGATAGCACTGCCAGTTCTAATAGAATGGTTATTTCTAGCAGTGGTTATGTTGGTATTGGCACAGGTAATCCATCTGAGAAATTACATATAAAATCCGGCGGCGATGCTTATAAGATGTTGCTTCTAGAAGCTGAGTCGGGATCGGGAGATGCTGGTATCTTACTGCAAGGTGACGGCGGCAATCAATTTAATATTCAGCAACCTGGTGGTAGTGCTGGGTTGTTCTTTTACGATAGAACCAATACAGCTTATAGAATGTACATTGATGCAAGCGGCAATGTTGGTATTAACACAACAAATCCAGAAACAACATTGCATGCTAATGGTGCTACTCTTATCAGAGACAGAGCACAAATTACTCCCAATGGTGCTAACTACAATTCAGGTGCAAGCAGATTTGCGGGTGGTGCTGCTCTTGAAGTGATTACAGATAATGCAAACTCGTCAGGATTAATGATTGCTAATAGTACTGGATATTCTCATACATGGTTTAACTACACTGATGGAAATAACTATATCACTGGAGATACTACAAATGATACAGGTGATACGATTATTAGAAGTTTCAGTGGCGGTCCTTCGGCACCTACATATACTGAAAGAATGCGTGTTAAAGGATCTAACGGTTATGTGGGTATTGGCACAGACAATCCACAAACTCCATTACATATTGAAACAAACTCTGCTGGTATTGCTGCTGAATTAAGACTGAAAAATTTACAAGGCAACAGAGAAACACGTCTATCATTTTGGGATGAAAACAATATAAACCAAATGCAACTTCAATACGACAATGGTGGGAATAGATCAGTGCTAACCACCAATGGTAATGGTCTTACTGTTTATTCAAGTCAAGCTGGTGGTGAAATTGCAAGATTTGGATTACCGGGCGGTGGAAACAGTTATATATCTTCCTATTTTACAGGAGATGTTCTTATCGGTGGTACTATACCATCTAGCTCTTATGGTTTAGAAATACAAAAATCAGATGCTGGTGCTGGGTTGTACTTGCACAGAAAAGATACCGCCGCGATGAACGGCGCAGGTATATACCATGCTTACCAGATCACACAGACAAATGGACAATCAGCAAGACTAGCAGAAATAACTGCACTCGGTGTTAGCAACTGGGGTGGAGCATTAACATTTGCAACAAAACCTGCAAATGGTACACCTAACAATAGCGCAACTACGAGAATGACAATTGATCAAGACGGCGCAGTGTTTACTCCTTATCAACCTGGATTTCATGTTAGCAATAACGTTGCTCCGTCAACTAGTAATCTTAGCGGTGATAGTACACTATTGCATTTTGATGTTGTGGTACATACTGATGGTAATTGGAGTACGTCCAACAAAAGATATACTATTCCTAAATCAGGAAAATATTTAATATACGGTCAAGTTAGATTTGATGGAGCAACCAGCTATTCTAGATGCTATGTATCTGTTAACGGAGCAAGCGGCTGGTGGAGTCCTGGACTTCACACAATTTATGATAACACTTCTACATCTTATAGAAGTCACACTGTTAGTGGTGTTTTAAATTTAAGTGCAAATGATTATATTGAATTAAGAGGTGGAACTAATAATAGTTCAGGTACTCACCAAGGCGAAGGTTCATTTGGCGCACATTTCCTAGGATAACAAATATATAATCAACATAAATATGTGTAGCAGACTAGGATACACATATGGCAATAAATTTTCCAAGTTCACC
>Ga0181566_10002731_pt1 | contig 14465 bp, 16 predicted proteins | sample 101ome_15_FD_133762 | JGI IMG/M metagenome (GOLD analysis project Ga0181566, IMG submission 133762) | Coastal salt marsh microbial communities from the Groves Creek Marsh, Skidaway Island, Georgia - 101402AT metaG (megahit assembly) | ecosystem: Environmental > Aquatic > Marine > Intertidal... | reverse complement strand
AGGGCGGCATCGCCACCAAAATAAAAGGCCGCCATGAACGGCATGGAGACCAGCCACATTAACAGCCCCTGAAAACTGAAGACGGTGAAAATGCTGCGCCACCAAAAATGCTTGCCGTGATAGGCGCGCATTTTCTGATAGCGATAATCTTCTTCGCCCTCGCGTCGCCAGCGCGTGAACAGATGCAGCCACAAACGAAAGCCCCAAGCAATGACGGCGAGGCCAGTCAACGTGCCGATAAGGCTTATATTCTCTGAGGTCAAAAGTGTGGTTAGCGCAATCAGCGCAAAGCCGCCGCCCCAAAACATGTCAATAATGCTGGCGTCGGAAAGTACCAGGCTTGTAATCCAGACAGAGGTGAGCAGAACGGCGGCGGTAAGGGCGCCGGTCAGATAAGGGCTTGCAGTAATTGTCTCAATCATCATGGTAGGAAGCTAACGAGGATTATTTGCCCTGTCAGCAAATTTATTAGAGTTTTTATGCGTCCACCGCCCCGACACCCTTATCTCGCGCATGATGGCGTGCTGGCCTTTGCTCATCGCGGTGGTGACCGTGTCGCGCCGGAAAACACCATGGCGGCTTTTCACGATGCGGTCGGGCAGGGCTATCGCTATCTCGAAACCGATGTTCATGCCTCGAAAGACGGCGTGGTCTATGCGTTTCATGATGATAATCTGGCCCGCATGGTCGGCGAAGATGTTGCCATCTCTACGCTCACTGCTGCCGAAATCGACAATTTGAAAGTGCATGGCGAGCATCATATTCCGACCATGTTGGAGCTTTTTGAAACTTTCCCTGAAGCGCGCTTCAATATTGACGCGAAAGCTTGGCCGGTTGTCGAACCGCTGATTGCGCTGATTAACCAAACGCAGACGCAAGAACGCATTTGTATCGGCTCTTTTTCTGATGCGCGCATCAAGCAAGTGGTGCGCAATGTCGGTGATGTGTGCCACAGCGTCGGCCCGCTTGGCGCGGCGCGTTTCCGCTTTGCCGCCTGGGGGCGGGTGCCGCTTTCTTACGCGGCCGGGGCGTTGCAATTTCCGGTCAGCGAATATGGCATTTCAATGGTCACTAAAGCATCGGTTGCTTATGCCCATAAGCGCGGCCTGCAAGTGCATGTTTGGACGATTAATGACGAATCGACCATGCATGAATTGCTTGATTTGGGTGTTGACGGCCTGATGACCGATGATTGTGCGCTGCTGAAAAAAGTGTTGCAAGCGCGCAATCTCTGGTAACGCCCTCATAAAAAACCGTTTTCTGTGTATGAGTTGACGCTGCGGCGCTTTGGCCTTTTGAGGTGCTTTTTTGCCCCCGCGCTTTGTGCTACATGAAGGGGCAAATGACGAGTCGCTTAGAAAGGGAACTCAATGTCGGAATCCAGCAAGTTTGATGAATTGGAAAATGAATTTTTCACGCAGGATGTCGCCACGCGCGATCCTGAGATTGCTGATGTTATCGGCCTCGAAACGGGTCGCCAACGTAACCAGATTGAACTGATTGCTTCTGAAAATATCGCCTCGCGTGCGGTGTTGGAAGTGCAGGGCTCGGTGCTGACCAATAAATATGCCGAGGGCTATCCGGGGCGTCGTTATTATGGCGGTTGCGAGCATGTCGATATTGCCGAGAGCCTTGCTATTGAGCGCGTCAAAAAACTTTATGATTGCACCTATGCCAATGTGCAGCCGAATTCAGGTTCGCAAGCCAATCAGGCTGTTATGCAAGCTTTGATTAAGCCGGGCGATACGATTTTGGGCATGAGCTTGGCCGCAGGTGGTCACCTGACGCATGGCGCCAAGCCCAATCAATCGGGCAAATGGTTCAACGCGGTGCAATATGGCGTGCGCGAAGACAATCATCTGATTGATTATGATGAAGTCGAAAGCCTCGCCAAAGAGCATAAGCCACAACTGATTATTGCCGGTGGCTCTGCCTATCCGCGCATTATTGATTTCAAACGCTTCCGTGAAATTGCCGATGCGGTCGGCGCTTATTTGCTGGTCGATATGGCGCATATTTCAGGCCTTGTAGCCGGTGGCGCGCATCCCAGCCCGCTTCCCTATGCTGATGCGGTGACGACGACGACACACAAAACCCTGCGCGGCCCGCGCGGCGGTCTTATCCTCACCAATAATGAGGATTTGGGCAAAAAGTTTAATTCAGCCATCTTCCCCGGCATTCAAGGTGGCCCGCTTATGCATGTGATTGCTGCCAAAGCCGTGGCTTTCGGTGAAGCGCTGCAGCCCGATTACAAAGTTTATATTCAGCAAGTCGTGCAAAACGCCAAAGCATTGGCTGACACGCTGCTCGGTCATGGCTTTGATATTGTCTCCGGCGGCACGGATAATCACCTCGTATTGGTTGATTTGCGCCCGAAAGGCTTGACCGGCGATGTCGCCGAAGCGGCCATGGAGCGTGCTTTCATCACTTGCAATAAAAACGGCGTGCCGTTTGACCCGGCCCCGCCCATGGTTACCTCAGGCGTGCGCCTCGGCACACCGGCAGGCACAACGCGCGGCTTCGGGGTTGCCGAGTTCCAAAAAGTCGGTGACTTTATCGCCCGTGTGCTGGATGCGGTTGCCGCCAATAATGGCGAAGCCGTGCCCGAAGAAGAAGCGGCAGTGCGCGCCGAAGTTGAAGCGCTGTGTGCGCGTTTCCCGATTTATTAGGGGTTTTTTGTGCGCTGCCCATACTGCATGAATGCTGATACGCAGGTTAAGGACAGCCGTCCCACCGAAGAAAACACGGTTATTCGTCGTCGTCGCGTCTGCGCCGATTGCGGTGGTCGTTTTACGACATTTGAGCGTATTCAGCTGCGCGAACTGACCATCATCAAAAATACCGGCAGAAAAGTGCCGTTTGACCGCGATAAGCTCATGCGTTCTGTGCAAGTCGCTCTGCGAAAACGCCCCGTTGAGCCGGAACGAATTGAACGTATGGTATCGGGGATTGTGCGGCGTCTGGAGAATCTGGGCGAGTCCGAAATTCAGGCCAAAATGGTCGGTGAGTTGGTAATGGAAGGGCTTTATGCGCTCGATCAAGTGGCTTATGTGCGGTTCGCCTCCGTCTATCGGAACTTCCGCGAGGCCAAAGATTTTGAAGAATTCCTTGGGGAAATGAGCGGTCAACCCGACCCATAGCCGCCAGCCCCGACAGGGGAGATAAGGTGGCCAATCAGGCGCAACAATCAGATGAGCATTTTATGCGGCAAGCCTTGCGGCTTGCTCGCTTCGGATTGGGCAATACCGCGCCCAATCCGAGCGTCGGTTGTGTGCTGGTGAAAAACGGGCAGGTCGTCGCAACGGGTTTGACGCAACGCGACGGTCGCCCCCATGCTGAAGCCGTGGCTTTGGCGGAAGCGGGAGACGCGGCCAAAGGCGCAACCGCTTATGTGACGCTGGAGCCGTGCGCGCATGAAGGCAAAACCTCGCCTTGCGCCCAAGCGTTGATTGATGCCGGCGTGGCGCGTGTTGTTTACGCTATTGATGACCCTGACAAGCGCGTTGACGGGCGTGGCGCGGAACTGTTGCGTGCAGCGGGCATTGAAGTTGAAAGCGGTATTTTGGCTGATGAGGCGCGGCAAGACCAAATCGGCTTTTTGCTGCGCCAGACCGAAAATCGACCCATGGTGACGTTGAAATTGGCCGTCAGTGCCAATGGCTTTATGCGCACGCCGCCCGGTGAAGATAAATGGATTACCGGCCCGCTATCACGGCAAATGGGGCATAAACTGCGCGCCGCGCATGACGCGATTATCACCGGCAGCGGCACGTTGCGCGAAGATGATCCGTCTCTTGATTGCCGTTTGCCCGGCTTGGAAACTGCTTCGCCCATGCCGGTGGTGATGGCTAAAGGCGACATTCCAGCCCACAGCAAGCTGGCGCAACGAGCAAAAAAGCAGACACTTGTTCACTATAAAAGCGAAACACCGCCTGCGGTTTTGCAGGATTTGGCGGCGCGCGGCATGACCCGAGCCATGCTGGAATGCGGCCCGACATTGGCGGCAGCTTTTTTGCAAGATGATTTGGTCGATGAATTGGCGCTGTTCACAGCACCGCATGACGTGGCCATGACAGGGGAAAGTGATATATCCCTCATGCAGCTTGATTTGACGCGCTTCCGTCAAGTCAGTGAAGCAAAGCTTGGGGCAGACAGCTATCGGCTTTTTTGCCGTGAAAGGAAAAATTGATGTTCACCGGAATTGTCACTGATATCGGCACCATTGCCAAAGTCACGCAAAGCGGGGATACGCGCTTTGACGTGCTGACCGCCTATGACACGGACACGATTGACCTCGGTGCATCGATTTCCCATTCCGGTGTCTGCTTGACGGTGATTGAAAAAGGCAAAGGCGCTGACGGCGATTGGTTTGCGGTTGAGGTCTCGAAAGAGACGCTGGACGTCACCTCGGCCGGTAAATGGCAAGAAGGCACAAAGCTTAATTTGGAGCGCGCGCTGAAAATGGGTGACGAGCTGGGCGGGCATATTGTGACGGGCCATGTTGATGGGCTGGCCGAAATCACTGCCATCACGCCCGAAGGCGACAGCCAACGCTATGCATTCAAAACCAAGTCGGCGCTGATGCCGTTTATTGCGCCGAAAGGTTCGGTGACGCTGGACGGCACATCGCTGACCGTTAATGAAGTCGACGGGCTGACCTTTGGCGTCAATCTCATTCCGCACACGCAGGAGGTCACCACTTGGGGCCTTTCAAAGGTGGGCGATATCGTCAATTTGGAAATTGACGTTCTGGCGCGCTATGTCGCGCGTCTCAAACAAGCAGAAGAAGAACTTGGAGGCACATTATGAGCGAGTTCAGCCAGTATATTTCCCCGCCGGAAGAAATTATTGAAGACACGCGCAACGGCAAGATGATTGTGTTGGTCGATGCCGAAGACCGCGAAAATGAGGGTGATTTGATTATCCCCGCGCAAATGGCAACGCCCGATGCGATTAACTTCATGGCGAAATTCGGTCGTGGCCTGATTTGCCTGACGCTGATGCAGGAGCGCGCTGACCAGCTTGGCCTTGAATTGATGTCGCAAAACAATCGCTCGCGTCATCAAACCGCCTTCACCGTTTCCATTGAAGCGCGCGAGGGGATTTCGACCGGCATCTCAGCCCATGACCGCTCTAAGACAGTGTCGGTTGCCATCGACCCGACCAAAGCCATGCAAGACATTGTTTCGCCCGGCCATATTTTCCCGCTGGTGGCACGCGATGGCGGCGTGCTGATACGCGCCGGCCACACCGAAGCCTCGGTTGATATTGCGCGCCTTGCCGGTCTTTATCCGGCCGGGGTGATTTGCGAGATTATGAATGATGACGGCACCATGGCGCGCTTGCCCGACCTTGTGCAATTCGCGCAAATACATGGCCTGAAACTCGGCACGATTGCCGATTTGATTGCCTATCGCCGCCGCAATGATACGCTCATTCAACGCATTCATGAAGACACGTTCAAGCTGGCCAATGGCAGCGAGATGAAAGCGCATATTTATATGAATACGGTGACCAATGAGGAGCATATTGCGCTGGTGAAGGGCGATATTTCAGGCGACAAGCCGGTGCTGACGCGCTTCCATGCGGAAAATTTGGTGGCTGATATTGCCGGTAGCGGCATGCCGCGCGCCGGTGTGTTTCAAAAAGCACTGGAAAAAATCGATGCAGAAGGGCGCGGCGTTGTTGTGATTATCCGCAATACCTCGCCGACGCCGTTCACCGATAGCATGAACCCGCAATCAAGCGGCGACCCGATGCCGACGCGTTTGCTTGATTATGGTTTGGGTGCGCAAATTGTTGCCGATTTGGGCTTACATCAAATCGAACTCTTGTCCGACACGCCGCGCACTGTGGTGGCGTTGGAAGGCTATGATTTAGAAATTGTCGGTCAGCGACCGATTACGGACGGGGCATAAAATGTCGAAAAAAGTTCTGATTGTTGAAGCGCGATTTTATGAAGATATGGCCGACGCATTGGCCGAGGGCGCGATTGCCGCGCTTGACGCGGCGGGGATAACCCATGAACGGGTTGCCGTGCCCGGCGTGTTGGAAGTGCCGGTGGCGATTAAATATGCCGCCGTGACAAATAATTATGACGGCTATGTTGCGCTTGGCGTTGTCATTCGCGGCGAAACGACCCATTACGAAATTGTCTGCAATGAAAGTGCGCGCGGTCTGATGGAGCTTGGCATTAAAGACAAGCTGGCCATCGGCAACGGCATTCAAACGGTCGAGAATATTGACCAAGCATGGGCGCGCTGCAAAATGTCTGAAAAAGACAAGGGCGGTGGTGCGGCAAAAGCGGCCATTGCACTGATAGGCTTGCGCGATAGCTGGTCTTAGGGGTAAACCGCCTCTATGAGTGCTGATACACATGATGCCCGATCCGCCGCGCGCTTGCTCGCTGTGCAGGCGCTTTATCAAATGGATATTGCGCGCACGCCGCTGGAGGTGATTATCCGTGAGTTCGGCGAGCATCGCATGGAATTGAAGCTCGAGAATATTGAGTTACCGCAGGCTGATAGCGCTCATTTTGAAATGCTGTTGCGCGGCGTGGTGGAAAACCAAATGGCCATAGACCGTTTGATTGACGGCAAGCTGGCTGAGAATTGGAGCTTGGCGCGCCTCGACAGCACTTTGCGCGCCATTTTGCGCTGCGGTGTGCAAGAACTCATATACGCGCCGCATATCCCGCCAAAAGTGGTGGTGTCGCAATATGCCGATATTGCCCATGCCTTTTTTGAAGAGGCAGAGGGCGGCATGGCCAATGCGCTGCTTGATAATGTCGCCAAAAGCTTGGCCAATGATAAAGACTCGGCGGTAAGCTAAAATGTCTGACAATGCGCAGCTTGATGAGTTTGGCCTGATTGCCGAACTGCTCGCGCCTTTGGCAAACAATGAAGCGGCGGCTGGGCTTAGCGATGATGCGGCGCGGGTCAATGTTCCGGCAGGCGACGAGTTGGTCATCAGCACTGATATGCTGGTCGCCGGTGTGCACTTTCCCGAAAATGCCGATGGCGCGCTGGTCGCCAAGCGCATGCTGGCTTGCAATATTTCTGACCTCGCCGCCAAGGGCGCGCAGCCTTTTGGCTGTGTGCTTACGCTCGGCATTGCGCCGCATTGGGATAGAAGCTGGCTTGAGACATTCACCGCTGCGCTCGGAGCGGGGCTTAAAACCCATGACATGCAGCTATGGGGCGGCGATACAGTGCGCGCGGCGCATGGTTTCGCCGGATTGACGGTGCACGGATTGGTGCCGCAAGGGCAAATGCTGACGCGCAGTGGCGCGCTAGATGGAGACGATGTTTATGTGACCGGCACAATCGGCGACGGATTTCTTGATTTGGAGCGCGGCGGCACAGCTTATGCCGACCCGCAACCGCCTCTGGCCTTCGGTCAAGCTATGCGCGGTATAGCTAATGCAGCGATTGATGTGTCGGACGGCCTTATGGCTGACCTTGACCACTTATGCGTGGCCAGCGGTGGCGTGATGGAGATATCGGCAGAGCATGTTCCGCTTTCAGAAGCCGGAAAGGCGCATGGTGACATAAAAGCTTTGGTCAGTGGGGGTGATGATTTGCAAATCGCTTTTACGGCAGCGCCGGATAAAGTCGACAGTCTGGCTGCACTTGCGTCGAAACACGGTATTAGCTTGACCCGCATTGGCCGATTTTCTTCATCTGAACGCGGACATGCCCGATTGTTGGCCGCAGATGGCAGTGAAATCATCCTTGAAAGGCGCGGTTTTCGTCACTTTTAGGCGTTTTTGCGAATATTTACATTTTTCTTCGCTTTTTCTTGGCTTCTTCTTGCTTTTGCGGGCTTTTTTTGGCATATCTCGCTCACTTTATAGGGGAGGGAATGCGACCGTTTTCAGGTCATTCCCATAACAAAAGAGGATTTACTCATGAGCACTTTGATGTGGCTTATCATCGGGTCAGGTCTGCTCGCCATTGCATATGGCGTTTGGGCGGCTCGCAGCATTATGGCGGCTGACGCCGGCAATGAGCGGATGCAGGAAATTGCATCGGCCATTCAAGAAGGCGCAGGGGCCTATCTGAACCGCCAATATCGAACAATTGGTATTGTTGGTTTGGCGATCGCCATTTTGGTTACATTCCTCCTCGGCGCTAAAGTTTCGGCCGGTTTTGTGGTCGGTGCAGCCCTGTCCGGCGCTGCCGGATATGTCGGCATGCTGGTTTCGGTGCGTGCCAATGTCCGCACCACGCAAGCAGCCAGTGAAAGCCTTGCCGGTGGCCTGTCCATGGCCTTCCGTTCAGGTGCCGTCACCGGCATGTTGGTTGCCGGTCTGGCGCTGCTTTCTGTTGCCGTCTACTTCGCCGTTCTGGTTGACGGTTTCGGCCTGTCGCCCGATAGCCGCGAAGTCGTTGACGCGCTTGTCGCGCTCGGCTTTGGCGCTTCTTTGATTTCAATCTTTGCCCGTCTTGGCGGCGGCATCTTCACCAAAGGTGCTGACGTGGGCGGCGACCTTGTCGGTAAAGTTGAGGCCGGTATTCCTGAAGATGACCCGCGCAACCCGGCCACCATTGCTGACAATGTCGGAGATAATGTCGGTGACTGCGCCGGTATGGCGGCTGACTTGTTTGAAACCTATGCGGTGACGATTGTTGCCACCATGGTCTTGAGCTCCATTTTCTTCACCGCTGACGCGCTGACCATGATGATGTATCCGCTGGCCATTGGTGCCACCTGCATCATCACTTCAATCGCCGGTACATTTTTTGTTCGCCTCGGTGCCAGTAACTCAATCATGGGCGCGCTGTATAAAGGCTTTATCGCCTCTGCCGTGCTCAGCTTGATTGCGCTTTACTTCGTCACCGACGCGGTTATCGGCCTCGACACGCAGCGCGTGATTGAAGGCCAAGTGTTTAACGGCATGAGCCTCTATCTCTGTGGCGTGCTGGGTCTGGCCATTACCGGCCTGATTATTTGGATTACCGAATATTATACCGGCGTGAACTTCCGTCCGGTTAAGTCAGTGGCGGCCGCTTCTGAAACCGGTCATGGCACAAACGTCATTCAGGGGCTTGCCGTTTCTATGGAAGCGACGGCGCTGCCGGCCATCGTTATCGTTGTCGGCATTATCGCCACTTACAGCCTTGCCGGTCTGTTCGGCATTGCCATTGCCGTGACCACCATGTTGGCGCTGGCCGGCATGGTTGTTGCGCTCGACGCCTTTGGCCCCGTGACCGACAATGCCGGTGGTATTGCTGAAATGGCTGAGTTGCCGGAAAGCGTGCGCGACACGACTGACGCGCTGGACGCTGTCGGCAACACCACGAAAGCGGTTACCAAAGGTTACGCTATCGGTTCTGCCGGTTTGGGTGCTCTGGTGTTGTTTGCCGCTTACACGCAAGACTTGCGTTACTTCACCGCCAATGCTGACCAATACAGCTATTTCGCCGGTGTGACGCCTGACTTCTCACTGTCCAATCCTTATGTCGTGACCGGCCTGTTTATCGGCGGTCTGCTGCCATATCTGTTTGGCGCGATGGGCATGATGGCCGTTGGCCGTGCCGGTGGTGCAATCGTTGAAGAAGTGCGTCGCCAGTTCAAAGAAAAGCCGGGCATTATGAAAGGCACGGAGAAGCCTGATTACACGGCTGCCGTTGACCTGCTGACCCGTGCAGCGATTAAGGAAATGATTGTGCCGTCCATGTTGCCGGTTCTGTCTCCTGTGGCTCTTTATCTGATTGTTGAGCAAATTGCTGACCGTTCAGCCGCTTTCTCAGCGCTCGGCGCAATGCTGCTCGGTGTTATCGTGACCGGCCTGTTCGTGGCTCTGTCAATGACTGCCGGCGGCGGTGCTTGGGATAATGCCAAGAAATATATTGAAGATGGCAATCATGGTGGCAAAGGTTCGGAAGCGCATAAAGCGGCCGTAACCGGTGACACTGTCGGTGACCCGTATAAAGATACGGCAGGTCCGGCGGTCAATCCGATGATTAAAATCACCAATATTGTTGCTCTGCTGATGCTGGCCATTCTGGCTCACTAAGCAGACGCAATAAAAGACAAGCCCCGGCATAGCGATATGCCGGGGTTTTTTTGTGCTTCGAATTGTTAAAATTGCGTCGGAGATCCGTCGCCAAAGCGACCGATATTACCGAAGATTTGTTGCAGGGCTGTCAGTTCAGACCCTTGCGTTTGTGTGGTGCGCGCGACAATCGGCACGATGATGCCATCTTCAAGCCGATAGACAGCCAAGTCGCGAACGATTTTATTTTCGTCGAAATAAATCGCCAGCACTTTGCGGTCAACTTCCTCAGATGCGCGATAGCTTTCGGTCACAAAGCGGCTATGAATATAGTAAAAAGCGCCATTGTTTAATTTGCTGACGCTGGTAGGTGATCCGAATGTGTCGCGCACGGTCGTTTGGTCGCTCACACCTTTTTCAATGTCCGAGATGGAGCGGTTATCGAAAAAATAGCCGCGATTATCAATCACCGGCGCGCATGCCAGAATCGAAGCGCTTAACAGTCCGGCGGCAAAAACCGAGCCGCGACGTTTCACCGCCTGTCCGAAAGCCGCATCTTTTGTTTTTTGACGAAATCGCATTATTGATTACCTATATAAGATAGCCTAGATGGGTAGCCAATCACGCGCCGTGAGGCAATAGAAAATTCAATCCTTGAGTGGAGATATGTAATGGGACTGCTCGACTTTTTGTCTTTGAACAAAAATGCCCCTGATTTAGCGCCGGCCTATACCGCCATTATGGCGCAGGCGCGCAAGCCCGACCATTACGGGGCGGGCGCTGTGCCCGACAGTTTTGACGGCCGTTTTGATATGTTGGCCGTTCATGTGCATTTGGTTCTGCGCCGATTGCGAAGTGACGGCGTGGCGCGTGACGATATCGGTCAGGCGCTGTTCGACATGTTTTTCCGCGATATGGACCAAGCCATGCGCGAGGCCGGTGTTGGCGATTTGGGCGTCGGGAAAAAAATTCGCAAAATGGCGCAGGCCTTTTATGGTCGCGCCGCCGCCTATGATGAAGCCTTGGGTAAAGCGGCCCCTGCCTCTGATGACGCGGCGACCAGAAAGGCGTTGAGTGCTGTCTTGCAACGCAATCTTTATCCTGATGCCGATGACGCAGCGGATAGCGAAAAGCTGAATATATTGGCGGAAGATTTGTTGAAGCTGGAAAGCGAATTGGCCGATAGGACGCTGGAAGATATTTTGGCCGGTCAGGTCTTTAAGGCCGCATCATGAGTGAAGAAGAGACCATATCCGCGCCGTTTGGCGAGGCGGAAATGAGCCTACTGGTATTGCTCGATGAAGTGCCGCCCAACGGGTTTGAAATAGACCACAAGGCGGAGGCCGATGTGTTGCAGGCTTTGGCCGGACGCTTCAATGTTGAGGAAGTGGCCGATTTGCATTTTCAAGCTTTGCTGGTGCCGCTCGATAAGCAATGCTTGCAAGCCAATGGCACGGTGCGCGGGCGGGTGCGGCAAATCTGTGGCGTGACGCTTGAGCCGCTATGGACCTATATTGAACAAAATTTCTCAACCGAGTTTCAGCCACAGGAATTGGTCGCCAAATATATTGTGCCGGAAGACGACTTTGATACGGAACTGCCCGAAGCCATGCAGAACGGGCAAGCCGATATTGGCGAAATGGTAACGCAGCTATTTGCAATGGAAATACCGGCTTATCCGCGCGTCGAAGGGGCCGAATTCGGCGGATATGGGCAAAGTGAGGCTGAAATTGAAGCCGAAGATGCCAAGCAATCGCCCTTTGCGGCCCTGTCGGCACTTAAGCCGACTGATGGCGATGCTTGATAAAATACTCAAACAGGCGCATATAGAGCGGCGTTTCGGTATAGTAAGTATCGGTAGCGAGGGAGCTTGTGACTAAAACCGTAATTGCAATTGATGCTATGGGTGGCGACTTCGGGCCCGCCGTCACGATTGACGGCTTGGCGCGTATCCATAAAGCGCGCCCGCATGCCTCATATTTGCTTTTCGGCAATGAAGACCAAATAAGCACCGAACTGAAAAAGCATGCCGCGCTGTCTGACGTATCGCGCATTATCCATTGCGATGTTGACGTGCCGATGGACGCCAAGCCCAGTGTTGCCTTACGGCAAGGGCGCAAAGTCTCCGGCATGTGGAAGGCCATTCACGCGGTTAAAGAGGGTGAGGCGCACGCTTGCGTCTCAGCCGGCAATACCGGTGCGCTGATGGCCATGTCGAAAGTCATTTTGCGCACTCAACCGGGTATAGAACGTCCGGCCATTGCGTGTATCTGGCCGACCGTGCGCGGCGAAAGCGTGGTTCTTGATGTCGGTGCCAATATTGGCGGCACGGCGTCGCAATATGTTCAATTTGCAGCTATGGGTGCGGCCTATACGCGCACTGTTTTCGGCCTGAAAAAGCCTGAAATCGGATTGCTCAATATCGGCACAGAAGAAATGAAGGGCACAGATGAAGTGAAAGAGGCGGCCGAGTTGCTGGAACGCTCGGAGCTTAATTTCAAAGGGTTTGTTGAGGGCGATGGTATCGGTCGCGGCGATGTTGATGTGGTGGTGACCGACGGGTTTACCGGCAATATCGCGCTAAAAACGGCTGAAGGCACAGCCCGGCAAATGGCTGAATATTTGCGCCAGGCTATGGGCAGTTCATTGATGACCAAAATCGGTTACTTGTTTGCCAAAAGTGGTTTTAACGCCCTGCGTGAGCGTATGGATCCGAACGCTGCAAATGGCGGGATGTTTCTTGGGCTAAATGGTGTGGTCGTCAAAAGTCATGGCGGCGCGGACGCTGATGGCTTTGCCACTGCGGTGGGAGTTGCGATTGAGGCGGCTGACGCTGACATGTTGGGTGAAATTTCACGGCGTATCGAAAAAATACAGGCACTGCTCGATGATGCTTGGGCAGAGTCGCTTGATTGATAACATCAGCTAGGAGGGCTTATGCCCCGCAAAGCAAAAATTACCGGCATAGGCAGCTATTTGCCTGATAAGATTGTCAGCAATGATGATCTGTCAAAAATACTCGATACCAGCGATGAATGGATTACCACGCGTTCCGGCATAAAACAGCGCCATCGGGCGGCTGATGGGGAAGCGACCAGCGATATTGCTTTGGCGGCGGCGCAACAGGCTTTGAGCTATGCAGGTATTACCGCCAATGATATTGATATGATTATCGTATCGACCACAACGCCCGATTTGACCTTTCCGGCCACTGCCGCATTGGTTCAGAAAAAACTCGGTATAAGTCACGGCGCTGCCTTTGACGTGCAGGCCGTATGCTCGGGCTTTGTCTATGGCTTGAGCGTTGCCTCAGCCATGGTTGAAACCGGCCAAGCTGAGCGCGTCGTTCTTATTGGTGCGGAAACCATGACGCGGCTGCTTGATTGGGAAGATCGCGCGACCGCCGTATTGTTCGGTGACGGCGGCGCTGCCGTGGTGTTGGAGGCAACGGATATTGCCGATGAAAACGAGCCGCATATTATCGGCTCTTATTTGCGTTCCGATGGCAATTTGACCGATTTACTTTTCGTCGATGGTGGCCCTTCAACGACCGGAACGACGGGCAAGCTGCGCATGCAGGGGCGTGAAGTTTATCGCCATGCGGTCGGCAATATTGCCGATGCGATTAACACGCTGCTGCAACGCCACGCATTGACGGTTGACGATATTGATTGGTTTGTTCCGCACCAAGCCAATAAGCGCATTATTGATGGTGTGGCAAAGAAAATTGGCCTGCCGGCTGAAAAAACTGTGGTGACGGTGCAGAACCACGCCAATACATCGGCCGCTTCAATCCCCTTGGCGCTGCACGAATTGGTCAAAAGCGGTCGCGTGTCATCCGGTGATTTGATTATGCTTGAAGCGATGGGTGGTGGCCTGACTTGGGGTGCCAATCTTATTCGTTGGGCATAAATCCCTCATTTAATTATGTTTTATGCTTGCGCCGCCAATTTGGCTTGTGCTTAACTTTCATTTGAGGAGATTGGAAATGGCGGGAAAAACGGTAACACGTTCTGATTTGAGCGAGATTGTTTACAACACGGTGGGATTGTCCCGAAGCGAGTCGGCACAAATTGTCGAAACCGTTCTTGATGAAATTTCAGACGCTTTGATCCGCGGTGAGGATGTCAAACTGTCCTCCTTTGGATCGTTTCTTATCCGGCATAAAAACGGTCGCATTGGCCGCAATCCGAAAACGGGTGAGGAAGTGCCGATTGAACCGCGTCGTGTTCTCAGCTTTCGCGCCAGCCATGTCCTCAAAGAAAAAATCAACAAAATGGCCGGCCTCGGTTAAAACAAGTCCATGACGTCAGGAAAATCAGAAAACGCCTTTCGCACCATTAGCGAGGTGGCGCAAGCGCTTGACGTTAAACCGCATGTGCTGCGCTTTTGGGAAAGCAAGTTTGACGAAATCCAACCGGTCAAGCGGGCTGCCGGGCGCCGCTATTATCGTCCCGAAGATGTT
>Ga0181566_10002717_pt1 | contig 14525 bp, 19 predicted proteins | sample 101ome_15_FD_133762 | JGI IMG/M metagenome (GOLD analysis project Ga0181566, IMG submission 133762) | Coastal salt marsh microbial communities from the Groves Creek Marsh, Skidaway Island, Georgia - 101402AT metaG (megahit assembly) | ecosystem: Environmental > Aquatic > Marine > Intertidal... | reverse complement strand
CTGTATGCACTTGCACTACCATAAGTCATGTAGTACTGATCAATAGCACCTTGTTCAGTTGTGCTACGCACAACACCTTTTACTTCACCATCAACAACAATTTTCCATGTGTACAACATATTCTACTCCTTGTGTAAATGCTGTCTACTGTTTTCAACACACCTACTTGTTTGGCCTGGGTGGAGGGATTCGAACCCCCGGCCGTCTGCTTAGAAGGCAGATGCTCTATCCAACTGAGCTACACCCAGATAACTTTTAAAATTTTTCGAATTCCAATACCAATTTGTGTTGCAATCGGCGAGCTTCTTTTTCCCAGGGTTGATCCCAGTACTCAATTTTATCACAATACTTGTTGCTCTTCCAACGACTGAGAGCAGGATCAAGTTCTCCTTTTGCAAATTGTTTGACATGAACCATTTCATGTGCAAGTGTACTTAGCCAATTGCCAAATAGAGCAACATCAATAATGAATGTGCGATTATCTAGTGCTTCACACAAACCTTCACTTTGACCTCGATCTACTGTTAGCCCTCGATGAATACGAACAACAATATTAGTTTTTAGCCTACTAATACCTAATTGTTTTGCAAAACTTTTGATCGCTAACATAGTGTAAGCAGTTAAACCAGTACCAACATCTGCGCCGCGTGGGCCAGTAACAGAAATGTTCAATGTGTTCTCCTAGTTAGTAAATAACAGACTCAGTATAACAGCAATTTGTGGTGCTGTCAACCACTTTATGCCGCTAGTTGCTCTTTTAATTTAGGATCTTCAGACTCAAACCACCCTTGGGCAGTCTTGTACTGACAACGGAAGTCGGATCGCTCACCTGCCTCAAGTGGGATCCACTGCTCGCTCTTGGCGAGAATTTCACGACGCATGTAACCAAACTCGTCGTTGTTGGTGACACGCAAACAAGTCCAGCGGTCCATCTTCCACTGGAACTCAATTACTGAGTCCCAATCTTCGCACTCGCGAGCATCGTCGTCCATGATCTCCCAACCCAGAATGTACTCTTCAAAGTACTCTGACTTGCTCTCAATCAGTTTAGTGAGAGTAGGGATGCCTTGATCGGCAATCTTGTTGATGTGAGCAGAGCTCAAATCACGCACTACATAAGTGTTACCACCCTTGAACTTCCAGTACTGAGGACACTCGCCCTTACCGTCCCAATCGTGGGCACCGTAGTTCTCTTTGTGCTGGGTGTGAATTACTAATTTTGACATGCGTTACTCCTATTACCTAATCCCTTACTATGTATATAGTATAGCAAATTTTGAGGATTTGTCAACCAAAAATACCACTTTTTTTGGTATTTTTTTCTCTAATAAAATCAATAACTTACAACACGAGGTTTGCCGTATTCTGGCTCATATGACAGCATAAATTGTGCAATATCCTCGATTGTATCGAAATATACATTAAAAGTATACCCTTCAGTTTCAAATGACACATTAACATTTCTGGGTTTTGCCCACTGTTTTACACTACGGGCAATTTTACTCTTATGCATCATAGCAGGTAATCCTGCACCTCCAGTAGGTAATTTAAACTTTACATATTGTACAATTTTTCTCATAGCAAATGGCGATCTGGAAGGGACTCGAACCCTCGACCTCCGCCGTGACAGGGCGGCGTTCTAACCAATCTGAACTACCAGACCGCGTTCAACTCTAAATGCACTATTTTGAGAGTCCAAGTGCTGTTGACTCATGGTGGGTCTTGCTGGATTCGAACCAACGACCCCCTGCGTGTAAAGCAGGTGCTCTAACCAACTGAGCTAAAGACCCTGGTACCCTGTAGGAGAATCGAACTCCTGTTACAAGGATGAAAACCTTGTGTCCTAACCACTAGACGAACAGGGCAAATTGCGGATACGGTACACTTAGGGAATTTACAAGGACTATGCCTAACCCAATTTACGAAATACCATTCGAGTATCCGCTATCTGTGTATTATAGCAAAATTGTGTATTTTGTCAACCTCTTTCTAGCACATCAAAATGCTGAAAAGTTTGCTGTACACATACTGCTTGCCAGTATGCATCATCATCTGCACTATGCAGATTTTGCTGTATTGCTTTTCTAGGATCAACTGGCATCATATTAAAAATTGTTCTGCAATCACACACCTGCCAATAAGCCCAGTTCATATGATGGTTGAAATGCTTAAATAAGTCTTCTAATATAACCATGTCAAACTGTGGACCTTGACACCATATTTTGTCTACGCCAACAAGGTACTTGTTTGTTTCTACAAAAAATTGCTTTAGTGGTATGCGACCATCTTCTGTAAAAGTTGTTTCTCTGATATTAGCATCTTGTTTAGCCCACCATGCTAGTGTATCGTCTGAAGTGGTCCGACCGCCTTCTAGTTGTTCATCGACACTGGGGCGCCACAACATTCGATCATACGGATCATTTGCGTTGTAGGGATTAAACTTTACTGCACCTACACTGAGTACAGTACTGCTAGGAGCAGTATCTAGTGTTTCGATATCAATCATTACGTGAGTAGCCATAGTGTAATTATAGCAGAATTTAAGGGTTTGTCAAGTGATTTTTATCTATATCTCGGACCCATAATCCAAGTAGTCATTGATTTTCTAGTTCCGCTTTTGATTGGAGTAACAAAGTGTTGTACCCAACTAGGAAAAATTAAAACATCACCTTCTTTAAACTTTACTTTATGTGGCTCTTTGCCATATCGATTTTGTAATGTTATACAAAAATCTCCGCCATTAAATTTTTCATTCAATAAAACAATGCAAGTTAATTTTTGATGATGAGATACATCGGGCATGCTCAAATCGTGATGTTGTGCAAGAAAATCTCCAGTTTGATATTTGCTGAATATAAATCTTTGAAAGTCTATTGGATCATGTAAAATTACATCAAAAGTTTTGTTAGCATCAACTATACATTGTTCTAGAATTTGTTTTATATCAGCAGGTATAGTGTTTGTTTGTGCTTTATATCTTTTAAAAACAGTATCATCTTGAAGTTGGTTGTACTCTACGTTTTTACCAGTTTCGAAATAATGCGTTAATTTAATTACTTGTTCCTTTGATAAAGCACCTGGATATTTTTTTTGAGATATGTTCATTCATATTATAAAGATAGTGTGTGGTCATCCGGGAGTTCAGGTTTTTCTTGCACCGCCTGTAACTGGCCAGCACCTTTAACACCTTCTGCCCAAACCATTTTTTCAAATGGATTTTGCTCACCTGCTTTAACTTTTTCCCACCACGACGTATCTCTACCTGTTTTTTCTAAGAACCAAGCAATTTTGTGTGCTGTTGCTACACGAGCATTTTGCATGTCTGGATGGCCAAAGTCCCTTGGGTCCTCTGGATTGCCCTCCATATATTTACGATTCCTGAATGTTTCGTCGTCATTATTACCAGTTATGTCTGCTCTATCGTGTATAATCTCTATATCGATTCTTTCAAATATATCTAACATATATGCAATATGGCTTACCCAAGCATCATTTTGTGCGTTTTGACTTAAATGTCCAATTAGTATAAACCAATCTTTAGGAATAATTGGTAATATAGCATAAGGATGGCCGTTATGATTATCTTTGGGTGCTAGTAATTTAAATTGTCCTGTATAACTGTTTACTACAGTATCCCAATCTTTTGTTTGCATCAAGCAATCATCATTCCAAAAGAATAACCATTCTCCTGTTGCACTTTGAGCAAGAGTGTTTACATAATTGTGCAAGTTTTCGTAGCCTAGAGGTTTGAAAATATTTGCTCTGCTTTCAACGCCATGTTCTTGTAAAATTGGTGCTAATTCTTCTTTGATATATTCGATAACATCACTGTCATCTTCGTCTAATCCAAAAAGTAGTTCTAAACAAATGGGATCGTTTACGTTATCCAGTAGTGTCATAATACTGGTTTTTAATACTTCGGTTCTTCCTCTTGTTGGTAATAAGATTGATATTTTTTTATCAGCCATCGCTTTTTCCTGTAAATAATTTTCTAATATTGCCGCGGAATGTGTAATGACCTACATGATTGAGTGCTGTACGTGGATCTAGCCAAACATCTCCGCCCATATCTTGCCAGCGTCTGCAAAAAGTGTAATCCTCTGATAGATATCTTCTACTATCCGGATCAATGATACAGTCGAACAATGCATACATAAATGGTTCGAATTTAGGATCAACATTAATATCATTTACATATTTTAAATCTGCATGCTTGTCAAACATCTGTTGCACAACTTCTTTTTTAATACACATAAAACCAGTGCCACCGTCTTTTAATTTTACTAAGTTGTCAACTACTTGTACTTGTGGCTTAGGTTTACCATCCTTATCTTTTAAGAAATCAAAGTTTACTACATAGTTAGAACTGTGGCCTTCAATTGTGTCAGGTGTTTCTTCTTGATTGTTTCTAGATGCTTTTATGATGCTGTCCCAGTTAATTGCTTTCTTAGGATAAGCACCAACCACAATAGGCTTGTCATACGCAACCATACGCAAAATATCTTCAGGATTAAATTCGATATCAGCATCAATAAAGAACAAGTGTGTTGCATCTTTGTTCTCCATAAAGAAACTGGTTAGTGTATTACGACCTCTGGTAATTAAACTTTCATTTGCAAGTGTGCTGATAGTATATTTGATATCATACTTATTGCACATAATAGCAAATCGCATCATACTTCTAAAATAAGGTTCACCAATTTGGCCACCATAACATGGTGTAGCAATAAAAATATGCTTATTTCTGAGAACCGATAATGGAACTTCAATTTTAGCATCTAAAAGTTGATGCAATGAATCTGGATTATTAGTTTCTGTTGGCTGAGACGCCTGTGTTTTTGGTTGTGGTTTTTTTGTGTTTGTCTTTTTCTTTGCCATTATATGGTCCTATGTGTAATTAACTCTTATACTTATACCAACTGGAGCGGGAAACCAGGTTCGAACTGGCGACCTTCTGCTTGGCAAGCAGACGCTCTACCAACTGAGCTATTCCCGCTTCTGGTGGAGCCGACAGGAGTCGAACCTGCGACCTACTGGATGCAAACCAGTCGCTCTCCCAACTGAGCTACGGCCCCAAAAGTGGAGCTCGGAACAGGAATCGAACCTGCGACCTGATGATTACAAATCAACTGCTCTACCTGCTGAGCTATCCGAGCACATTCTTATTTAATTGTTATTAGTATAAACGAGAAACGTTTTTGAGTCAAGAGTTTTTTATCAGAAAAAACCCCTATAAATTATAGGGGCTTAATGAATTACCTTCCTAGATCTGGCTTTTTACTAACAAATTCGTTAAGTCTTTCAGCCTCTTTTAAAACTTCTTCTGTTGTTGGCATATCCTCAGGGTTCTTCGCTCTAGCCTGAAGGATTTCTTTTGCTTCACGAACCAAATCAAGTCTTATTTCGTATGGTGTTTTATTTGACATGTTAAACCCTTTAATAAAATGTATAACAGTATTTATCGATATTACTTAAATTTATAATACTACATGTTTACTTAGGTATTTGCTCTCCTTTGTCATCCATGTTATACAAGTACTCGTGATATAGTCCCATGGAGTGATCTGCAAAGCCATCTATAAGGTTAAACGATTTGAGTGCTATCCAATGACCCCTACACTTGTCTTTAAATCTTTGCCAATACGTTGCTGGCCTAATGTTACCATATGTATTAATATACCTAAGCACACCACCATGTTTAAAAAATAACCAACTCGGCGGAACAGCAGTTACTATGTCATTATTATTTCTATATCTATAGTACGGCACATCCTTTAAACATTTTAAAAATTCTCCATTACCAACTCTTGGTTGGCCGAATGTATGTAGTCCACCGTTTGGTTGTAGTTCAGCCGCAACTAATACAGCCATTGCTCCACCTAAACTGTGACCGCATACCCATACAGTTTTCTTGCCGGATTTGTTATGTTTAGCAAGTGCATCTTTGATGCCTTGAATAACTTTGTTATACTCACCGTAAAAACCTCTATGTACTCTACCGCCTTTGTGGTGTGGTACAGGAAACATCTTTAGGTCTGCTACCACATCGTTTAGTGCTGTTGGTTCTGTACCTCTGCATGCAATTAATACATCATCTTTATCACTCATCACATAAGCCTGTGCTCCGTCAACATCTATGTATGTTGGTGGTAAAGGTTTGTTTAAAAATTTTTTAAGTAAATCAAGATTTTTAATACCAGGTCTTTTCTTAAACAGGTCTTTTGGTTCTTGATAACATTGATGAGCAAACATGCTCAATAGTAGTCCGCGATCGCGGATCGAGAAATCTTTTACTGCCATTATTACTCCCTGTGTAATATGTTATTGTTATAGCAGTATTTATCTTAATTTTGCTCTTAAATTAACTATCCATCGTTCGCCGTGACGTATTTTTTTAACTTGGTGTGGCTCGTGATATTCATAGAAGATGCCATCGCCCTCTTCTAAATGTGTAACAGTGTTGTTCATTAAAAATTCCCCGCCAACATAGTCTTTGGGATTGTTTAATTGTATAGTCATGCCGCAGTCACTTGGTCCGTCTATTGGATGCCAACTGTCTTTATGTTCGCCAATTAATGCACCTGTAGGATAGTGCATAATTCTAAAACTAACAATATCAATTGGTATCTTAGATTCGATAGTTAATATGTAATCTTCTACTTCTGCTTTTCCTAGCCTATAAAAGTTATAATGCCATTCCGGTGATACATGCAATCGATCTACTATTTCTCCTGCAAACGTTTCAACTTTTTCTGGTAATGTTTGTAACATGTCTATTAGAGTTTTACACTCGCGACTATTTAAAATGTTTCTAAAATATTTCATGCCTTATACCTGATTGTAAGGCCCAATTTTGCTTCACAGTGCATTCTACTAGTTGCATGTAATCGCTTCGAGTCAAATTGTATAGTATTGCCTGGTTTAAATTCGTATGGATCGCCAGATAGACCAAACCAATAATCTTTAGGATAATGTGAAAGATATCTGTATAATGCTTTTGTTATTTCTTTATTGGTAGATTTTTTAATGTTATAATCACAAGGTCTTCCTGATATTCCTGTATTGTGAGAAAAGGTTGTGTTACTTTCAAAAGTCCATGTTTTACCATCGTCATCTAACCACTGATCAAACACAATTAAGTAAGGATTTGCGCCGTTAAACACTTGCAAGGGCATTACTATATTTTCTTTTTCTAAAAAATGATAATCGGTGTGTGGATAGTAAGGTGTAGAATGTTTGTAAAAATGACAAATTTGTATTCTGTTAGTATCTATGGTAGAAACACCTTTTAAAACTTCTAACACTTCGTCAGTTTGCCCGCTGACTTTTTTCATCGATTTGGTTTGATAATCTTTACTGCTGTTGTAAATTTCTATCAAAGTAGAAATAACAGAGTCTGATACTGCATTTTTTGTGTATATAACTGGAGACATTAATCTAATTGAACTACTTTAATTGCTTCTGCTACAGAGTAGGGAGAAGCATCGGCCATGGGTTCTTTGGTTTCTGTTATGTTTGGCCATTCCTCTGACTTTCTAGCATTAATTTCTATAAAGTCTATTTGATCGCTAGGAAGTTCATCCTCTGAATAAATTGCTTCTACCGGGCATTCAGGTTCACACAAAGCACAATCAATACATTCGTCCGGATTGATCACTAACATGTTTGGACCTTCGTAGAAACAGTCCACAGGACAAACCTCTACACATTTTGTGTCTTTACAGCCGACACAGGCACTAGATACTACATACGCCATACTAGTATTTATATTCCTTATATCAAAGATGTTAAAAAAAGTAGCAGTGACACAATGGATAAGAATAGTCCACCCACTGCTAAAGCAAATAGTAGTATATTTAAAGGTGTAGGTTGAAACGATTCAAAGTTTCCGATCCCGGCTACAGCCTTTAAAATTGCTTTTATCAAAATATTTTGCTGTTTAACCAAAACACACCAAACATCATGCAAACAGTCACAAATTGTATAACGGCGGGAATAACAACAAACATTTGCATAACATCAAAATCTCCTTTGCGGAAAAAATCTGTTTGTTCCCATTCTGCAACTTGTTTAGGAGTTGCTTCTGTGTAGTTTTTAGTTTCTACCATTTTTGTGCTTTTGGTTTGCTACATGCTCTGCATAAAAAATTGCAGTTCGTAAGTCGTGCATTGGTGCATGTTTGAGATAAAGATAACTAATACCTATACCTAATGTTAAAAATATTAAAAATTCCATCTTTCTCTAGGTTAGACAGTAGGCGTAATTGCTAGTACTGTAAAAATAAAAATTGTACAAAGAGTCGCTATTTCAAGTTTATCTTTGAACTTGTCAAAATCAAAATTATTCATGTTTCTCGCGGAGGTAACTTATAACTTAAAATTATAATAAATTATAAACTGTATTTATTATGATTATAAGATTAGTTAATGAAAAGGTGGTATTTTGATTAAAAATCAAAAAGATATTCTTGAATAGGAGTGCTATTGTATTTTATTATAGCATTATTAAATTTCTTTTTATAATTTTCTATAATTTCTTTGTTTCGATAAACAACACGCATTGGGCTGTTAACTGCCATGCTTGAATCGTTACGCATATAATTTTGTAGGGGGATTCTATATTCAATATCGAATTGATTATATACTCCACTTTTCATAGCCAAATGCTTTTTAAGTCTTTCAAAACCTCCGACTTTTATTAATGTGTTTACAGTTCCTGGCAAAATACTTTCCCAAAGATAAGACTTGACTTCTAATCTTTCAGTAGGCAAAGATGATGCATTAGAATTTATTTCTAAATGTTTCTTACGTTCTTTAATAAATTGTAAATTGTAATCTAGTAATATTGATGGCATTTTGCTATCTAAATATGCTACATCTTTAATAAATTTTACATCGTTAGTTTCAAAAAATCTATAGTACGGCGTGCCAGTAGTAATAGTATCTTGAGTTAATATTGTTAAGTCAGGCTTATTATTTTTTACCTCTAAATACATTGCATCACCGCCTAAAAGAAATGTGCTCTTTTTGTTTATAACTTTTTTTAAATAATGTAAATGCAAACATATTTGTTGGCTATTGGATTTGTACTGCTTTGCAGTAGTTCTTAGCTCGTCTGATTTTAAAAACTTTTCGATATCAATTTCTATCACATCCCAGTTACAATTATATTTTTGTGCTGTCAAATTTGCACAAGTAAAATCATCTGTGTTTATTGGTGCACCGTTCCAAGTAGTTAGATATGTTGTTGCTGAATAAGGAATATTAAAATGCTCACATACTCTCACCCATAATTGACTATCAACTCCGCCACTCAACGAAATGTGTGCATGTTTGATGTCTTTTACATTTTCGTAAATGATATCTAGTGCATTATCGTCAGCAGTTCGCTGTTCCATATTAATTTGACACATTGCTAGATCTGAATCGAGTGTAAAAAGGTTGTTTTTAATCATAATATTTTTTTAATATCCATTAAAGTGATAAATATACTTAGTAAATCACTATTGAGAATTGGAGTTAAAATGGCATCATACATATTATCAATGGATAGTTCTGTACATGCTGACAGTTCAGCGGCAACATCTGCTATTACAAGTGCTGGTGGTACAGTAAGTAAAACTTATTCACTACCACTTACTTTTAAAGTAGATATAACCCCGGAGCAACTAGCAACATTAACAGGCATATCACATTATGAACTAGAAGGAGAATCGTTAACTGCTACGCACTCAGGTGCATTATATAACGTACAGCATTTAACATATTCCTCAAGAAATTTTATAACAGGTGCTGGCGCACCAAATTGGAACCCTAGTTATACCGGTAGCGGCACAACAATTTATTTGCTAGACACAGGTATTACCACCGATCACGTAGAGTTTGCTAATGCATCAGTAAGCAATCTTTATAATGTTTCAAGTGCTACAGGATTTGTTGACACAGACGGGCACGGCACTGGCGTAGGAAGTTTGATCGTTGGAGAAAATATTGGTGTGGCACCCGGGGCAACACTTAAAAATGTTAAACTGTTTAATACAGCAAATGGCACAATCACTGTAGGTGAAGTTGTAGATGCTCTAGAAGAAGTCTTAGTTGACCATAACGCAAATACACCAACTACACCTAAAGTACTTTGCATGCCTTGGATTGCTACAAAAAACCAATTAATAGATCAAAAATTAAGCCAGTTACAAGATAACAACTTGTTATTAGTTGCTTCAGCAGGTAACGAAAGTAATGAAGTAGACAACTACTCACCAGGTGGTTTAGATACAATCACAACTGTTGGCGCAATGGATATAACCAATTTTCAAAATCCAGTAGTAGCGTCATTTACAAATATGCCTCTGATCGATTATGTAGATGAGACTACAACTCCAGTAGTTACAAATCCGGTCAACGGTGCCAAACTTGATGTGTTTGCAGTAGGTGTTGATGTAAGCGTCAGTGATTTTGCTAATACTACAAATTATTTAGATTTTACAGGCACTAGTCCAGCGGCAGGTATAGTTGCAGGATGCTATGCACATTGGATTGAAAAAGATCCAAGTCTCGATGCAAGAACTCAAAGAAGTATTTTGATAACAGAGGGCTATCAGTCAGCCTCCGGGCTCGATTCATTGTCCAATAGTAATACTAGACTATCATATGATACTATTAGCTCTAACGGAGATTATGCGGCTGGTAAGATTGTTGATTTTGCTAATGTTAGTTACTCTATTGCATTTGTACCTAATGCGGCTGATATAACGTTAGCAGATAAATCCTCTGGTATTGTTGCAACAATACCATATGGTAATACTACTACTGTTGATATAGGATTAAATGCAAATGCAAGTAATGTTTCTGTACTAGAATTTAGTCCGTTATCACCATGGATGTCATTTGATGTAGCATCAGGTGTGTTAACAGTTGATACATCAAATGCAGAACTTGCTCCAGCAAATATTGCACCAGGTTTATATAACTTTGCAGTAAAAGGTGAAATTGCTAGTAGAACGTATATTGAAGAATATCAAGTAGGTGTTTATGAGACTGATCCATCTGAATTGGATGGTGCTGATGAATATTATTACGATACTGATTCAAACACATATGACGCAGTTATTTCATATGCGGTTGCACCAGCAAGAACTGAAAAACCATAATCAAAAAGATTTAGTTTTAAATAAAAAAGCACTAAATATTTAGTGCTTTTTTTATGAATATACATTTAGATCTTACAACTAATACATCAATTTTCAACCCGTTATCTCCTAAGGGACAATGGGTTCATCACCGATTTGGTGCTAGAAATTTAAATTTAGAATTAGATTTTGACATAGTAAAACATATATTAGATCAAAAGAACGTCAACAATATTACACTTAATTGTACTTATGGCGATTCATTATCGTACACTTATATAGACGATTTGTTAGATTATTGCAACGAAAAACAAAAATATTGTACTATTATTACATATGGTAGTAATGTAGGAAAGCACATAGAAAAAATATCTAAATACAATTTTATGCTTTTTTTAAAAATATCTGACAAAGTATTTTTAAATGCTGACGTAGATTATATACTCGATGTTTGTAAAGATTATAAAAATGTTATGCTCGAAAACACAGTATTTAAGCACAACAATAATGATAAAATAAAACAAATTTGTCAAGATAACCAATGGATTTATTTAGAACAAAAAGGATATAATCTCAGTGGTTTCTGTACAAGTATTATCGACGAACATTCTAATTGGCTATATGATGTACATTCGATTGACTCAAACGAACCAAAAACTCTAGTTAAAACTACTAAGGCCTGGCATAGACTTAAAATGTTTGTCAAGCCGGTTAACGGAGATTCTATCTTAAATAAACCATATGTATCGCACACACCTTATACCGATGACTGGCTTTCTGATAATAACGATGTTATTGTAAGTTTGAGCGGTCACGTGATTAAAAATTTAGAACGTGCAAGCATATTTGCAAATGCGTTATGTCCCGATTGGGATGGAAAAAAATTAGACTTAGACAGTGATTATAACTTAAAAATTTGCGGAGTGTTAAACAAATTTAATAAAGCAAACCTAAATGATTATGATTTACATTATAAAAAGTTTTCGGAAATTACACCGTTTTGCTAATAGCAATATCTGATATATTATTGCAATAATCGAATGGGCAAACAGTATAACCCTTAGGCAATTCCCAACTGTTTATTTGTGTAATGTTACCGAAGTTTTTTGCACCGCACCAACTACTATAAATATCACCGGTTGCATCTATATTAAGGGATTCATAACCTATATGGCATTTCATACCTTTAAATCCATTTAAACCTTCATTAATAATTTGGTGGTTTTGGACATAGATGGTTTTACCATTATCGTATATAAATTCAGTCATATTGCTAGTGTCGATTACCGGTTCTGCATTTTCTTGCGGCAATGTTTGCTGTTCTTCTACAGTTTCTTGCGGCATAGGCCGAGGTTTGATACCAGGTCTACTTAATACTTCTAACTCGCTGTCAGAGTAATTGTAAAAGGTTTCCTGCTTGCTGTGACGCCCTAAGAACTTCTCATACATGGTTTTAACACATATACTGATATTGTAATATCTGTTTTTATCACAGTCCTTAAATTGTTCTCGAAGTTGTTCTACCCATTCTCCTAATTCGTCTACTTGTCCGCCAATACCGGCAATATTAATACTTAGATAAACATGATCTTTAATTTCATCAATCACTTGTTCAAAATGTTCCTTATCTTGAGATTTGGGATGAAAAGTGAGTATTACATTATCCATATAATGTTTGGATTTAGACCACCAATTAATGGTTCTGCTTGCATTAGTATACACTGTACTAGTTGCATTATATTCGCTTATTTTGCGTATAATATCCTCAAATCCGGGTATTACAGTGACTTCTCCTCCTATTAATTCATAGTCTGTGCGTTGCTGTAATGCGTTGTAATGCGTTGATATCTTCTCGATGGTGTCAATGTATACCTGTGTGCTTAACCATGGCTTAGAACCGTCGTGTAATACAGTAGGGCAGTAATTACACTCGTAATTACATGAATTACCCATGTTCCATTGTATTCGAATGTTATCATCAAGGCCTCTAGCATGTGGGCCTTTTACTGATATTAAAGTTGACATTATGGCACTATAACTGTGCTAGAACCAGGCGTTACAGAGTGTCCGCAAGATGCTTGTGTGCCTTTTTTAGCAGGAATTTTACCGTCTACTAAAACTTTTTGAGCACCGTTACTTACTAGTCTTGGATTGCTGTGAGGCGCCAGGCCGTGACCAGCAACTATATCGCCTAGCAAAGCAACTGGCTTTCCGTCTGCATAGACAGTAGAAGAACTAGGGCCCGTAATTGTACCTCTAGCATTGTCTGATCCTTTTCTTGCAATTCCTGGCATATAATTATTTATCTGACTTTTCTTCTACAATATGTTCAGAAACAATTACTTCGTCAGATGGCTCATCTTTTTCTACTAGATTAAGATAATCTTCTTTACTTTCTTCTGCAGTTAGCGATACTGACAATATTTCGCTAGTATTCATTACAATTTCATCTGCCGAACTAGTAAAAACATATGGTACTAGTGCAAGTTCACCAGAATCACTGTTTATGACTAAGTTTCTAGGATGCGTTACAGTTAGGTATCTAAATTCTTCATCAACACCTATTAATGTTGCTAATATTTCGATGCCACTGGATACTTTGATGGTGACTACGTCACCGATTAAATTTTCTGTATTATACATTGTGTCTCCTAAAGGCTAAGGCCTTTAAATGTGTCGTTTGTTACGTCTTGTTTTGTACCACCAATTACATATGAACTAATTTCTGTTTCTTGTGGTGCTACTTGTACTTCGCCTCCACCGATCCATTTTTGTGTCCACGGCAAAGGATTAGTACCCATATTATATACCTTTTCTAAGCCAACGGCATGCATTCTTTTGGCCGCAATAAATTCTACATATTGTTTTAGTAGATCTGCATTTAATCCAATAATACTTCCGTCTTTAAACAAATAATCTGCCCAAACTTTTTCTTGTTCAACAGCATCAATAAACATTTGCTTACATTCTTCTGCTGTTTCTTTTTTAATTTTAGCAAAGTCTTTGTCTTCTTGCGGTAAAAATTTTAGCATTTGTTGTGTACTTGCTAAGTGTACATTTTCATCACGTGCAATTAGTTTGATAATTTTTGCATTACCTTCCATTCTTTTGAGTTCTGCAAAAGCCCAACTACATGCAAATGATACATAGAAACGCACACCTTCGAGTATGTTTACACTCATTATGCATTTCCACAGTCTCTTTTTGTGTTCATATAAATCGTAACTGGCTAACCCTCGCTCTCTAATTTGATTGTATTCAATTAATTTATCGTAGTTTTCTGTAATGCTATCTGCACAATCTACAATCTCTTTTACATCAAGCATTTCGTCGAACACCTTGCTTGGATTACTGTATACGTTCCTAATAATATGAGTATAACTACGGCTGTGAATAG
>Ga0181566_10002701_pt1 | contig 14583 bp, 10 predicted proteins | sample 101ome_15_FD_133762 | JGI IMG/M metagenome (GOLD analysis project Ga0181566, IMG submission 133762) | Coastal salt marsh microbial communities from the Groves Creek Marsh, Skidaway Island, Georgia - 101402AT metaG (megahit assembly) | ecosystem: Environmental > Aquatic > Marine > Intertidal... | reverse complement strand
GTTTCCGTTCAAAGCATTGTTAGGAGCGACGAAGAACCCATGATTTTCATCATGGGTGTGTGTTGTATTGTTCGTTGAAACAAGGTTCCCGTTTGTATTATCTGCGACAGTTGACGGAATGTAGGTGAGGAGGAGAATGACGGTTAGGACCAGACCAACCTTTGCTCGCATGGTGTTGTCTCGCAGGAATACACCATAAGGGATTTGTCAGTTTTATCTAGTGCGGTGTACTTTTGCTACGGTCATCACGTCGAATACATCGGTCCAGAACCACCGCATGTGCAACCAGCTTTCTTGGGCTGTTTACATAGGTCACAAATGAGGTAATCCTGCAGTGCTTTGCGCTTAAACTCCCTGACTTTGAGCTCAAATTCCGACCGTGATGCTTTCGGCAATTCTGTTAATTGTTTCTCTAGAAGTTCCTTGAGATATTCGTTCTTCTTTTTTAGTTGTGGTTCTTCATTCATGTATCTACGAAGTTTTCTTTGATTCGCATTTACCGCTGGATATAGATTGTCAAATTCCTGCTGCTCTTTAGCCCAATTTTGTTCGATTTCTCGAAAAGCATCCTGGATTTCGAGGTTCACAGTATCTACATCATCTTGCAATTTTTCTGAATGCTCAATCAGAATCATCCGCATTGCTTGTAGTTCATGGAATTCTTGCATGTTTTCGTCTAAGGCCGTCTTAAGCCCCTTATTCTTCCTTTTTGTTTCATTGATGGACTGTTCGATGTCCTTGTTGGCAGAGATGGTCTGACGAATCATTTCGTCGTGCTGCTCAATTTCTTGTTGAATCATTTTGAGGGTCCGTTGCTGCTCATTTAGCTCCTTTTCGTGCTTTTTGCGCTCTTTGGATTTGGATTCGAGTTCTTTCTGTACCTCCTTCACAATCTCATCCAAGTTCGCCATTTCACCTTGAAGCTTCGCGATGATACGTCGTGCTTGAGCTGCGGTATCTTCATCTTCCATAATGTATGGTAATTCTCGAACCACTTTGTCAAACAACGCATGCGTGTATTCTTGGCGAATTAGCGACCAAATCAGTGTTGATGTCAAAACGGCGAATTGGAATTCTACAAAAGGTGAAAGGTCAAAAACAGCAAAACCCCCCCATCCCACCCAGGTGATGAGCCCGTATCCAATGAATCCGAAGGCGGCCGAGATGGCGGTGCCGTACCAACTCAACACGTACAGAACCTCATGCGCCATCCTTTTGTTGGTATGAAGCCAGTCCTCTGCGGACTTGTCCCTGTACTTTTCAAGGTAAAACCACGCGAAGATGCTGATCATCCCAAAGGTTGGAATCAGGATGTGTTCCCATGAATCATAGAACATTTTTCATTCACCACGCCTGCTCTTGCTCTGTTGGGTAGCCGTAAAGGCGTAATTCACCGTTTTCGATGTGGAATTCAACCTGACGAACTTCGCGAGGACGGATGTCTTTATAGGTCGGTGATGGGAAATCAACCACTTGATTGGATGAACCCCGCCATTGCAAAAAGGTGGAACGCAAGGATTCTCTGTAGCGGCCAGCGACGACAATATCGCAGGCGTGGTAGGTTTCCCACATGGCTTCCGTGAATTCTTTCTTCTCGTAACCCGTGTAAAGAAAAACCGTCAAGCCGTGTTGCTTCACCGTTTCAATTAGGTTACGAACTGCAGCCAGTTGTTGAAAGGGTTCGCCACCCAGTAAGGTGATGCCCTCGATGTCCTTTGTCGCTAAAATTTCCTGAGCGAGATCATCAATGTGTCTTGCCTTCCCGCCTGTTTCTGGCCAGAATTGTTCATTCCAGCAACCTTTGCAGCCAAGAGTACAACCCTGCGTCCATATGACAAATCGGTTTCCTGGTCCATATATGGTTGATTGCGGTTCAAGATGGCCAACGTTCAACACATGAGTCACAACAACTCACCTCATGCGTCTGTGACTTCTCGATTCGGATCTTCTTTAAGGTGACCGAGTCGATTCTGCTCAGCCACGCTATAAGTCTCCTTTATGGAAATCTTGAGATTGGCCCCGGCTTCGATGAGGGAAAGGATTTCGTCCTTTTTGCGTATCCGGACCTCGCTTCCGTCTGCCTGTTTGTGCCAAATCAATGGGATTATGGAACCGCGGTATGTTTCACTCACTCGCGAGACCAAATCTTTCTCTTGCCCTTCAACCCCTAACCAAGCGCCAATGGCTCGAAGTGCGTGATCACGGTTGGCTTCTTTTTGCTTTTCAATGAGCCATTCATTTTCTGCTTCGGCGTGCTTGGCCTGTAAGGTCCCCAGTAAGTCGTCGTTGACCGGGACATTAAACAGAGTGACGGCATCTTTCATGCCGGTTTCGAGTTCTTCAGCGTAGGTAATAAGTTGGTTTTCCATCCACGCTTTGTCCTCGCTCGGGTGGCCTTCTGCCAGACGTTCATCGGTAAGCACATTCCTTCGGTCCATTGTCACAATCAACTGGCTGAGTCGTTCCTGAATGTACAGGGTGGCTGTTTCCTCCCACCGCAACTGGACCTTGTTCTGAATCGCCGATTCATTCCTCCAATCTGAGACTTCCTTGATGAGAGGGTCGTCAATGTTCTTGATCACAAAGGCTTGGAATTCTTGTTGTGGAGAACCTTTAAGGAAATTCGAGAGGCTTTCATTCGGTTTCCAATCTTCAAAAGCCGATGTTGCCAAAGCAATGACAACCTTGCGTTTCCTGGCTTCCTCAGCCTTTCTCCATGCTTCTTTTGCTGAGGCCAATTTTTTGTACAAGGATTCTACCTTGCCCGTGCAGTTGGCCATTTGAATCCTTGATGAAGACAGTTGGTCGAGTTCAGATTTGGCATCGTCCCAATTTTTTGATTGAATATGGGCCTGAATATCTCCGAGGCGTACCGTCATCCAATTGCGGAGTTGGCGGTTGATTTGATCCAACATGCTGTCGACTTCACCGCTCATGCTTGCTTTTGCGGATGTTGACCTCACGTTGTTGAGTACCGTCCTTGCTTGCTCAAACTTCTCATTGTCAAGGTGTTGGGATGCTGTGGAGAGGGCTTGGTTTGTTGCCTCAATCGCCCGTCGCTTTTTTTCTTCGCGTTGCCTGCGCCGCCGCTCAGCCTCTTCTTTTCGGCGACGTTCCTCCTCCTGGCGCCTTCTTTTTGTGTTTTCAATCAAATCTTGAAGGAATGAAAATTTTGATTGATCGCGTACGGTGCGCGTACTTCGGCCTTCGTACACGTATTTGATTGACCATTCGCCCGACCTGTGGCTTGGTGAGACAATCAGTAAACATTCATAGCCGTCGATGTGCTCATAGAATTCAATGTTATTTCCATAGGTACGCAAGTTGTAGTTTCGAAATGCATCAAGAAGTTCTTGCCGAGTTGCGATAAGGGTTCCTTTGACCGTGACTTGACTCATGAAACCACCTAGTTCGTATTCGTGTTCTTGTTGTTGTTTTTATCGACATGCGGTGCTCCTGGTCGACGCTTGTCGTGGTCTGGCGTGTAGGTCGAATAGACTTCACCAAAGGCTTCGCCGAAGAGTTCGACCAATTTTTCACATTCTTCGCCCACAAACTCTTCGTCACTGGCAAAAAGTATGCCGTCAATAAGTTCTAGCACGATGGTTCTGGATTTTCGGTCTGACATCTTTCTTCCCTCTCTTGCGATTTTCCTTAGCGGTTGATTTGTTCCTCGATGTTAGGTGGAACAAGAGGAACAGCCTGGTCCCCCTCCTGATAGATCGAGGCGGCAGTGTAATTTGCACCCGCATGGCGAATGTTGTAAAGTCGCAATGCGTCTTTATCCTTCATGGGGGATATCAGCCGTTGGTCCAACACATACCTGATGTGTTCCAAGGTTATGGTGGATTCGGTTGAGAGGTCGTTACCGAGTGATTCAAACGCTCTCATTTTGGCGTTCTTTGCCAGTTGTGCAACATCTGAACTGGCCCAGCCTTCGAGCTCCTGTGCGACGTTCCTTATTTCGTCCTCGCTCAGTTCATGTCCGCCTTTGCCGGCGTAATTGTCGAGGTTCAGTTTCAAAATTTGATACCGTTCATGTAACGATGGTAGGTCAAAGAAGAAGGTTGAATCCCAGCGCCCCGTTCGGGTGTATTCCGCTTTGATGTTGCTCAGGTCGTTGGAGGTTGCTACCACAAAAACGGCTTCAGACTTTTCTTCCATCCATTTCAGGAAAGCAGCGTTGATGCGTTGAGTGACTTCATGGCTGCTCTGATCGTTTCCTGCTGAGGCAAACATCTTTTCGAATTCATCAATCCACAAGACGCACGGCGCCATGCCCTCGGCTTGAAGCAGTGCTCGGTTCATGTTTTCCTCGGTTTGACCAACATAGCGATTCATCAGATTTCCAAGGTCGAAACTTACGAGTGGAACATCCAAACCTCGCTCGCTCGCAATTTCTTTTGCAATCAACGACTTTCCACAACCGGGAACTCCCGTGAGAAGCAGGCCTTTCAATGGTTTGATTCCATGTTGTACCGCAACGTCGGGATGTTGAAACAGAGGCTTTTTTGATTGAATCCAAGATTGCAGTTTCTGTAACCCAACGACCATGTCCCCAGATTTCGGCTCGACTTTCAGCAGGCCATCCCTGTCCAAAATTGAAACCTTGGTGTCCATCACCTGTTTATGAACATCGTCAGAATCTGAATTCAACTCTTTGTTTCGGATGGCAGAGACAATGGAGACCTTGCAATCCTGGAGGTCAAGCCCTCTCGCTGCTGAAACGATGTCCAGAAGACTGCTGCCCCACATCAATTCAAAGTAGTCATCTCGTTCGTCTTGACAACCGAAATCATCGATAATGGAACCGCGATTTGGCGTGGACTCAAGGTGGCGAAATCTACCGTTCTCGTACTCTGCAGTGTAACCTGTTAGCAACTTGTAAATCTCTTCTCGTGTGGGATATCCCCAGTGAATTCGCTGACATATATCGCTTAATTCCTCTGGCAGATCCTCCCTGAATCCAGAGACGACGACGGTTTTCCCTTTCCAGGTGTCCAAGTCGTCAGGTCTCGGTCCGTTGCTCTCCTCAAGCGCCCATTTTGCTAGTTTGAGGTTATCGCTGAGTAAGTCTCGATCCCTTGTTCCCTCGCCACCGTCGTGACTGAGCATGGGGGCGTACAACGGTAGCCAAATCAGCAGGTCGTTCACGGATGAGTCCATTGAGAAATTCTTCACGACATCGTTGAACGATGTTGGCTCTCCACTTTCGAATTCTGGGTATAAATCACGCATTCGAGCGATGTCATCGTTCTCTTCGACGAGATTTCCACCCACAACAACTCCGACCCAATCTTCCGTTTCAAAACTGTAGACATGCAGGGAAAGTGATTGGTTATCCCATCGCACGAGACGCTTTTTTCCTTCACGAGCGACCTTGATGCAGGCGCCTTCGAGGCGAACAAGGTCTCTGGAAATGAGTTGGACGAAGCGGCCGCCACCTCGTACGTATCCCTTGAAATCTTCGTACGGTTCTGCCATGCTCGTCGCACCTTCCCTTATCAATGGTTCTGTGTTACTGGATTTAAATGTCATCACTCTGTGAAATGGTGAGGTTCACCGATTCTTCGTTTGAATACCTCAATTGTCGTTGCCGCCAGTTTCTGAGCGTTGCCCCAATAAGCAGGATGATTGGGATGACCACGCCCCCCTTCTTTTCCAAGATTTTTGAGGGATTGTCGGCGACGGCAGCCCAGCAGTTGTTTTCCGCATCGGATGGGCACGGGTCTCCTTGGTTTGAATAGCCGTCTCGGTCGTTGTCCGGACAACCATTTTTGTCAATGTAAGAAGAGCCGGGCGCTGATTTGCAATCATCCCCCTGCTCTGCGCCTTCGTTATCGCCAAAACCATCTTCATCGCTGTCTTTCCACTGCGATGCGATCTCCGGGAACCGGTCGGCACCGTCCTCAAATGTCCAGTTTCGCTCTGCATCAGAAAAGCCATCGCCGTCATTATCTGGGCATCCGTTTCGGTCGTTGTACGATTCTCCATAGAGGTTTGGACACTGGTCGGTTTGGTCACTGAAGGCATCTCCGTCGCTGTCCGGACAACCTTTGAGATCGATGTTTGCGGGGCCCGCTGCATTGGGGCAATCGTCCTCCCAATCGAGCGTACCGTCGTTGTCGTCATCCTTGTCCTCACCGTAATCGGTTTGATTGTAAGACGTGTTCCATCCCCACGTCATCGTGTCGTGGCATCCATCGTTATCGCCATCAACCCAGGTTTCATGCTCATAAAGGACACTGGTGGTGCTTGTGCAAGCATCATTGGCATCCAAAATACCATCACCATCGTCATCAATGTCTTCGCCGTATTCAGTCAAATCTGCGGCATTATCGGGCAAACCAAGAGCGTCATGGCAACCGTCGCGGTCTCGGTCGGCTGCGGGGTCGTATACTCCATTTCCAATAACGCCAAGCTCGCACTGATCATTAGGAATGTTGGCCAGACCATCGTTGTCAATGTCCGGGTCTTCGTTGTCAAAACACCCGTCTTCGTCATAGTCGTTTGTTCCCCATTTAATGGAAAACAGACAGGCATCTACAGCGTTTGGTACATCGTCGCCATCCAAATCTACATCGAATTTATCACAGATTTTGTCCATGTCCCAATCAGGCGCCGTGTCGCTTGGGTCTTTGTAGTCTGACCCGCAGCGAACCTCTTCAACATCGGGAAGTTCGTCCAAATCCCTGTCCGCCATCTCATTCCGGTTTCTTTCATCAATGGTGATGACTTTGAGTGTGAAACTCTCTGCGTTGGCTTCTCCATCATAGCTCCCAACTTCATTCTCAAGTGCTTCAAACCACACGTAGAGGTCGCCTGAAGTATGAAAAATGTAATCGATTCTGGAAATGCCATCGCCGTTACCGTTGTTGGTGTCAAAATGATACTTGTCATCCAAAAGGTAAACCGGATGAATCATCCCGCTCCTATGAGCATCGGTTTCGAACAAGTATTTCACTTTCAGGTCGTGGTCTCCAAACCAGTCATTCTCGCGAGAACCGAACTCAATGACGATGCGGTCTCCGACGAATCCCTCGTAAACAAACACATCCAATGGGTCCAGGTTTTCGGGGAGATAGCAATCGATCTCGCACACTCGACGCTCAAATTTCTGCCCCTCAGATTCAATCAATGTGGGATTTTGTGTATCGGCGTTTGAATCAAATTTGTTTTCCATGTAAATCTGAACTTTGGTTCTGTCACCTCCCGGGAAAGGGTCTCTGCCATACATTTCTTCATCCCATGCCTCCAAATGGAACCAAATTTCTCCGGCTACAATCGGCGTAAATTTGTACCTTAGGGTAGAATCACCGTACATTTCTCCCCAGTCATAACAGTGCAGCGTGCCATTCACGAAGACATCTGAAATGCAAACCTCAACTGTGACATCCACCAAGTGCGGTTCTCCAAGGTTCTCAATGGCAAAAATGTAGATATTGCCCATTTCCAAGTCTGAGCTTGTAAACTTGTACCATCGCTCACGTGGAGCTATGTCAACGTTGTAGCTCTCACCGCAGTCGCCACGGCGTTCCCGGGCCAAATCGTAACCGCAAAGGTAGGCGGGTTGAATCGCATCAGAGGTGCCGTCTGACCTGATGGTCGCTACTTTACTCTGGTCAATCATGCCAATATCGTGGGCGGTTGTAACAGGTGATGCTTCCCGTTCGTTGTTATCGTTTGCTCCGCTACTTGTAGGGAGTAAACTCACGGCCATGAGAATAGCAAGGAAGACTGCGCAGCGTGATGTCATCAAACTACCACCTAACCTTCAGCCGAAAGTTCTGGATGCTCCTCTCCCTCTTTCGGGCCCATACGATGCTTATGCTTGATGAGTGCACCGACCGCTAAGATCAACACGGGGATGGCCAAACCACCTTGCTTCGTTATCAGAGCTGTTGGGTGTTTCAGGATGTATGCCACACAGGCATCGTTTGAATCGTTTGGACAAACGTCTGCTCCATCATCTGTTGTCCAATTGGTGTCGGGGTTTGACCGACCATCATTATCGCTGTCCAAGCAGCCAAAACGGTCGGACCATGACGAGCCAGTTACATTTGGACACGCATCCGCCCTGTTTCCGGTAATATTATCTCCAAAGCCGTCCACATCACGGTCTCTCCATTGAGTTTCATCTGCTGAAAAAGCATCAGCACCTTGTAGGCTGCCCCATCCCTCATCGGGGTCTGAATATCCGTCGCCATCAATATCAGAACAACCGTGACGATCATGCATTGAGGTACCAAATAAATTCGGACACGCATCCGCTTCAAATCCCATGGAATTGTCTCCAAATCCGTCGCCATCAGCATCCATGTGCTGAGACTTCTCGGTTGGGAACGCATCACTTCCAATATCGGAATATCCATCACCGTCGGTGTCGATGCATCCGAATTGGTCCTCTGTTGAATTGCCAAAAATGTCCGGACATGCATCCCCCTCAAAACCTGATTCATTATCTCCAAATCCGTCATTGTCGGTGTCAATCCATTGGGACGGTTGGTGGACGAAGTGGTCTGCACCGTCAGCAACGCCCCAGCCTCCGCTGGGATCAGAATATCCGTCGCTGTCTGAATCGGGGCAGCCGAATCTGTCGAAGAGTGATAGACCCGGACGGGTCTGACACCCGTCGGGTTGGAACCCCGTTCTGTTGTCTCCAAATCCATCACCATCTTGGTCACTCCACTGGGTGGCCTCATCTGGAAAAGCATCTGCTCCATCAGTCGTTGTGTATTCTCCATCTGGATTCGAATGTCCGTCGCCATCGCTGTCCTGACAACCGTTCCTATCAATGTAGGAGGTGCCAGCATTGCTCGGACAATCATCGGCATCGTTGGCCCACGAATCGCTGTCTGAATCAGGGCAGCCTGATTTGCCTTTGGTTGAATCTCCAGCGAGATTCGGGCAGTCATCGTTTGGGTCCTCAAAGGCGTCGTTATCATCGTTCGTGTCTTCACCATACGCCCCGGGTTTGGTGTCATGGCATCCATCGTTGTCTTTATCCTCCCAATCAGCTGTTTTGACCACGCTTGACTGAAGGTTGCAATGGTCGAGAGCATCCTCAAAACCATCGCCATCATCATCGTTATCGTTGATGTCATAGCAGCCATCGGCATCTCGATCATCAACGCTATTGATGTTGCCATCTCCTCTCTCGCCCCAATCACACTTATCCTCGCTGTTTGGTATGCCGTCGTTATCAATATCCGGGTCTTCTTGATCACTGCACCCATCGCCGTCCCAATCGCTTCCTGTTGTTGATTTCCAATTTGCTTCCCCGATTGGGCATCCATCGTCCCCGTTTAGAATTCCATCGTTGTCTTTATCATTATCGCAACCATCTCCTATGTTATCTTCGTCGTGGTCTGCTTGGGCTTGGTTTGGGGACGATGGACAGTTGTCAAAAGATGTTGCGATGCCATCGTTGTCTTGGTCATCGTAAAGCCCAACAACAACACCAGTGGAGAATGTACCCCCTACGTTCATGCTATCGATGTAGGTGGTCGAAGGTTGCAAGCGACCGCCGATGATAATCGTGCCGTTCTGGAGCAATCCGATGCCGTTTCCCCTTCCTTCGGGGGAGTCGGTTCCGCTCGAGGTGAAATAATGATCGGTTCCTAGGCCGGACTGATTGATCTTCGCCATCAACAAGTTGTTTCGTTCATTCTGACCGAACGTGACGCCACGGTATACGAATTCTCCTCCTAGTGCTCCCGTGATTGCGATATCTTCGGAACTTCGAACAAGGTCGCCTGGAAAGTCATCTCCTAAGCTTCCAATTATTTTTTGGCTTTTGAAATTCGCAGAACCATCCACCTCAAGCATCAAGATATCTTTGGCACCAACGGTTGAAGTGATGGTTCCTCCATTTGAGATGCTAAGGTGATTTGCGTCGTGTGTAACCTGTGCGCTGATAAAATGGGTTGGCCCGTCTTTGGTTATACTGTGAGGGATGTCAGATTCTGCGCCGCCCAACGTGAGTGAGTTTTCCCATCCTTGTTCCATTACGTATTTGGCGACGAATATGTCAGCCTTGCCGTTGCTTGATGGTGGAGAGATGGTTGAATCCTCAAACTGCAAATCATCCAAAAAATTACCAATCACAAGCAGCGTGTTGGTAACGGTATGCTGGGCGACATCCTTTACAACAACGCCTTTGTTACCAAAGACATAGGTGAATTCTTGGACGGCCAAACTATTGTTGAGGACGGCTACAATTCCACAAGTTTCGGAGCAAGAGGCTTGACTCAGGCCTTGACTTTGAATGGAGAGGTTATCTTTTGATGAACCGACCACAACAAATCCACCTCCATCTAATTGGTCAACACCATACAGGATATCTGCGTGCCCTGGAAGAGGTGAATCAACCACATAATGCTGAAGAACCTCTCCGGAGGTGTGATTCACTTTGATCGCAAAGCCCGCTTTTCCATCAGCCATGATTGATGTATTGCGGTAATGAAGGGTCCCTTCAAACCAGCCAACCAGCAATGACTGATAGTTTCCTTGCTCGACAATCCGCAAGCACTCGCCATTTCCGTCAACCTCAACCGCAAATGCGTTGGGTTCATCGTTTTCTGACTTGTAGAAGAGAAGGATATCCTTTGAGTTTGAAGACGTGATTCCGAAGGTTGTGAGGGTTCCGTTGAACGAACCGCAGGCAACATAGGAATTTCCACTCGCGTCAACACTGATTATGTTGGATTCGCCGGTGCTTGGCAGTTGAGCCTGTATCCGAGCAGCCAGGTCATCGGAAAGGTGAGTAGAGGTCGGTGATTCGTATGCATTTGTTTGCGTTAGTTCGGTGGTTGGGCTTGACAAAAGAGAACAAATCAAAATCGCAAAAACGAAACCATACGTGTTCGGTTTCATGGTCGTCACCAGTTGACAGGCGTATATGTTGTTCTCCATCAAGTTTGATTCTCAGTACAATCCGGCTCGCCAGATTCGTCCTCGTCAACCGTGTCGTCCTCTCCGGGGCACTGGTCCTCTTCGTCTATTACGCCATCACCATCGCTGTCTGGCTGTTCAGTGGGCTCTTCATTCTGCTCTTCATCACCACTGTCTGCGTTATCTTCATCGCCTTCATCAGGATTGTCATCGCCGTCATCTCCTCCCGCCTCGTTTCCGTCATCTTCTGGCGGTTGTTCTATTTCGTTCGGAGGGTCATTATCAGGAACCTTGTAATCTTCACTGGAGTATTCACATTGGGTCTCGTCGGACTGTGTGGCGTCTGGATCATAATTTGTCGCCGTTTCATCCATGCAGCCTGGTTTTTCAATGGGCTCGTGTTGGCAGCCAGCGAGAAGCACACACAGCACAAGAAGCAACCCAACCAAATGTTCCCTCATGGTAATTGATGAAATTCAACCCCATATAAATTAAGTTGAATAGAATTATGCCCTGACTTTCATGTCTGTACAAGAGGAATAGCCCAACAACTCCATCCGGCGGGGTTAAGAAATTGGACAAAAACGATGAAGACCAATAAGATGTAGGTAGTGAAGACATAGAAAGGCCATTTGATTCGCATGGAAACAGTAGGCCGTAAATCAGGATTATTTGATGTGTTTTATTTTCGTCCCCGCCAAAGCCCTTCATTTGAGGTTCTTAGCTCACTCCTCTTCTGAACGAATCATGATATCGCCATTCATGTCAAACTTCCATCCATTCTTCTCTGCCATCAGGGTAATTTTCTTTTTCATCCCTTTTGTTTTGAAACCTTCTTGTTTCAATAACGACAAAAATGCAGTGTAACTGGTCTCAGTGTCAAGGATTTCGAACATTCGATTGTTCAAATCGTGGTTGGTTTTTCTCGGAACACTATTCTGTTTGTTCATGTTTTTTTTTTGAAAGCGACGTAACTTAGATTTCTTCATTTCAATTTGATGGCGTAGGTCTGCCACAAGGGTTTCGTGGAAGTTGATCGATAGGGTTATCAATTCATTCTTCAGTTCTATCGCAGACGGATGTTCAAGATGGAGTATCGCCTCAACAGGGTTTACTTGGCACGAAAAAAGAAGTTCGGAAAGATTCTCCCACGATATTCCAATCCTTTCTGAAAAATAATCTCCGAGATTTTCGGCAAATGTCCTTTCGAGGTCCATTGATTTTCTTAATTCCTTCTTGAGAATCCCATCAACTACATTGTTCCAATCGAGTTTTAACGCTTCGAGGTCCTCCTGGCTTGGAGTCCATTTGTGCCTGTTTTCGTGGTGTAAAACATCTCTACCTTTGTGAAGATTTGAAATGTGGACTACTCTTTGCTCGTGAGAACTTGTGTCGTGAGATGTTGATCCAATCACAAAAAAATGAGAATCATTTTTGTTAAACAAAAACGCCGGTCTTTGCATAACGGCCTGTTTGTCGTAAAAATGCCGCATGATTTGCTTTCCATCAAATGAACAAATGCCGTTGGAGTCCAAGGTCAAGGCATCAATTTCACATACTCGAATATGAATGAGGCTCTCTTCGTCGTGAGTCTCATTCAAGCGTTGAAGGTCAGATGAAATCAGGTTCTCAATCGGTGTATCAAGACTTAGACCCAGCGCCTCACACCTCTTGGTAAACGGTCCAGTTTCGTGAACCAAATCTGGATGCTTCGTGTATTGATTAAGTTGCCTCTTGAAATGAAGCCTAAAACTTTCTTCCCGTAATTCAGAACTGGGATGGATGATGCTTACTCCTTGAAGGACCTCGTCGCAATTCCATGACTTACTGAGCTCATTCACCATCAATGACTCAAACGGCACACCGTTGGGTATCGTGTTTTGGAAGAAATCTATCTTCCAAATATCACCATCAGGACCAATCAACTCCATGCCTTTCGAACTTCGATTGGATACCTTTCCGCCCCTTTCTTCGAACCTTCTAACGAACACATCGGACCGAAAGCTGATTGGTCTGTCTTTTTTCAAATCCCTCATATCGCTTTTACTAAAATTTTTCTTGACATTCTCTGTTCTCTCGAGTTCTTCGGCACCGAACTTTTCAATATAACAAGACTCGAGTGCAATTGAAAACATATCTTGTTTCGAAAGGATTTCCTCCTTATTCATTGAGACATGGATTGGGAAACCTGCGAGCCAAGACCGTTCTACAATGGACAATATTTGGCCATCATTTATGGACATCCCTGATTTGTTGAATTCCAAATACTCACCGTTCTCTAAGGTGTATGTTTGCCTCCATTGTGTATCCTGGTGCAGAAGTAAATCGAGTTTGAGCATTTTAGCCCCCGGAAGAAGGTCAAATCTGTACTCGTAGTCAGGAAAGTCCCGTTTAATGTTGTCCAAGACTTGAAGTATATCCATCCCTGCAGTCTTTTTCTTGAATGCTTTAGGCGATTGTGCTTCATGATTTGGCACAAATCCTTTCGGAGGGGTGTAGGGGAATGGGAATGGCTGATTGAGGTCGGAGTATAAGGAGAGAAGAGCCTCTCCTCCCTGAAGCCACATCTCCAAATGTTGCGCTTGCCCGTCCAATTTTGCCTGACCATCTATCTCTGCCTCAATTTGGATGATAACATCCGGTTGATGGGCTTGAATTGCCATTGCCTGAGCAATGAATGATGATTGGTGGGGTGCTGAGAAAAATGCCAACAACGTCTTCATTCTTCCTCCCCCTCCATCTCAAAAGGTAAGTTTACATTTTTTAGCCAGTTTTCGATGATTGGATCCTCGATTTTGTTTTCGATTAGATGTCGTCCAAACAAGATGTTCAGTTGTAACATCTCATTAACGGTGGCTTTTCGTTGTCCGGAAGTTTTTGGACTCCTCCACGAAAGTATTATTTTTCCAAAAAATGATAAATCAATGCTCAGAATCCTAGAACTTTTAAACGGTGCTCTTAATTTCGAATCCATGATCGTAATCATGGTCGAACCATTACTTCTTTCCAGGTTGTATCCCAAGAAATTTAGGAACACATTTAGGTCGAGGCTGTATTCATCAATCGTTTCCGTCAAATACCCGGAGATGATGAATTTCCCCGATTCGTATTTCATGAGAGATTTATAACTCAGTTTTGATACAAGCAATGCCAACTGAGGGACAGTTCCGGAGTAAAACAGAATAGCGTCTTGAGGGGCTGGTGAGAATCGGATTAAATCGGCTTCGAAATTTTGAGAGTATGTTCTCATAGAATCCAATGGCATTAAGCCAACGATAGGAACAATTTCGATTGGAACGTCAGAGAAGGTGCCCAACTTTCTAGTGATCAATAAAGTTTGGTCAAATGCTTCGGGGTATGAGTATAGCCTTATTTTGCTCCACTCGTGCGATAGAATCGCTTTAATCCATAAAAATGGGGATTTTCCACACAGGAGGTGGAGTTCCATGCGTCTCCTACTGCGTCGGAATTTTTCAACTTTTTCAACAGCTAGAATCAATATTCTGTGAGTATTTCTAGCTCATATACAATTGTGAATGTACTATCTATCAGTCTCACATGCCGAAGGAGGACGGGTCGATGTCCATATCGCCGTCTTTCATCATCTTCCGCATCTGCTTGTTCAGCTTGCGATTGCCGCCCATGCCCTTCATCATCTTCCGTGAACGGTTCCATTGCCCAATGAGTTCT
>Ga0181566_10002699_pt1 | contig 14591 bp, 14 predicted proteins | sample 101ome_15_FD_133762 | JGI IMG/M metagenome (GOLD analysis project Ga0181566, IMG submission 133762) | Coastal salt marsh microbial communities from the Groves Creek Marsh, Skidaway Island, Georgia - 101402AT metaG (megahit assembly) | ecosystem: Environmental > Aquatic > Marine > Intertidal... | reverse complement strand
TGGATGAGTATTACTCTTTGAAATTTCCAGGGGCTAAGATAGCTTGCGATCAATTCTTTAAACAGAAAAAAATATCTGCAAAGTCCCATGTTGATATTCGACCAGGAGAGTTTGAAAGATTCTATATTACTAAGGGTGGTTAACAATGGGTAATAAACAATTTAGGGATGAGGATCTGACTCATCTTTATAATCAGAATAAAGTGATTGAAATTGATAGCTGTGTATGTTGCGGAGGTAACAACATTAACTCATGGAGTAAAAAAACCTTTCCTGCTTCTCAATGTGGTGATTGTGGTTTTGTTTTTATGAATCCGCAATTAGATAATAGTGGATTGAATGATTACTATCATAATTATTTGGGTAAGCGAAGAATCAATAATTCAAAAAAAATGGAGCAGAGAGCTATACAATACGAGCAAGATGCTCAAGTTCTATTTGATCGAGGTGTTGTTAGCGGAAAACTACTTGATATCGGATGTAACGGCGGTTTTTTTTTAAACTCACTGGGCAATAAATTTGACCGTTATGGTACTGAAATTGATCCTGAGGCAGTCGAATTTTGCAAAAATAACTTTCCAGACTTTTCCAATAAAGTTTTTAATGGGCTATTGGAAGAAGCAAAGTTTGAAAATTCTTCTTTTGATGTAGTGACTATGAGAGGTGTTATTGAGCATGTTCCCAATCCAACGGCAACTCTTTCTGAGGTAACTCGAATAATAAAACCTGGCGGTATACTTTTTATTTGCGCGACTCCAAACGTTGATTCTGTTGCGGCTGATCATTACAGAGATAATTGGTCTCTCTTCCATCCAGTTCAACATTTGTGGCATTTTTCTCCCCAAACACTTAGTCGATTGGCTTCAAAATATAACTTTCGTCTTGAGTGGCAAGAGTTCCCTTATTTTGGCACCCCCTATGAGGATTTTCTGTCAGATTTAGCCAAGTTTGCTACTTACATGGAAAGTGCAAATGCAACTACTGAAAACATTGTGAGCCCGCCATTTTTTGGATCAATGATGTCTTTAGTCTTTAGGAAAGTCGATAAGTAAAAAATTAGCGCACTATGCCAAATAGAATTCTAGCCATTACGCTCGCAAGAGGCGGATCAAAGTCTGTCCCTAAAAAAAATATCAAATTACTTTCCGGTGTTCCAGTAATCGCCCATACCATTCGTGAGGCATTACAAAGTAGTCTAATTAATAGATACGTGGTCTCAACTGACGATGCTGAGATTCAAAAAATTGCTTTAAGTTACGGTGCAGATTGTCCATTCCTTAGGCCTGCGGAATTTGCAACAGATACCGCTAGTTCGGTAGCTGCACTACAACACGCTGTTGACTGGGTAGAAAAAGAAGAAGGCATGAAGTACGACTATGTCGTTGAGCTGATGGCAACGAATCCAATGAAGACAGTTGAGGATATCGATAATTGCATCAAAAAATTGATCGATACGAGTGCCGACTCTGTAATCGCTGTGCATCGCTTGGATGATCACCATCCCGCCCGTATCAAGAAGATTGTTGACGACCGAATTGTAGATTTTTGTGTTCCTGAAAAGCTTGAATCTCGTCGACAGGACTTGTCACCTCATGCATATATCAGGAGCGGTTCAATTTATGCACTTCGAAGAGATCATCTGATGGTTCAAGGACAACGATATGGCTCGGTTGAGAGTCGCCCCTATATCTTACCGCCTGAACGAGCAGTCAATATCGATTCAGAAATCGATTTTTTGATTGCAGAACAACTTTTTAACAAGAGAGAAAAATGACAGATAACAGCAAGCCAAAAATTTTGGTAATAACTCCTGTAAGTCACATCGCAGGTGTTCCAGAGGTATTGGAGAATATTGGCGAGGTAACCTACCTAGATGATCCATCTTTAAATGAGGTTATCACTGAGATTGAGTCCTATGATGCAATCTTTACTAATCCGAATAAGTCCAAAGTTTTTATAGGAAAGGAAGTTTTGGTTGCGGCAAAAAATCTCAAAGTTATTTGTACGGCATCAACGGGTACAAATCATATTGATAAAGTCTATGCTGCTCAGCTCGGCTTGCCGATTCTTGCACTAACCGAGGAACGAGAAGTTATCTCTCGAATTAGCTCTACAGCAGAACTAGCTTTCGCATTGACGTTGGCCTGTCTTCGTCATGTTGTTCGTAGCCATAATGACGCACTTAGTGGAGAGTGGGACTACACTAAATATATTGGGCGACAAATGAATTGTCTCACTGTAGGTGTGATTGGATATGGGCGTCTTGGAACAATGTATGCAAATTATTGCAAAGCGTTTGGCTCCAGAGTGTTGGTCTATGATCCATATAAGATGGTAGAGGATGATGCACTTGGACAAGTGAATGAATTTGAAAAACTTATATCAGATTCTGATGTCATTGCTCTTCATGTCCATGTTACGGATGAAACATATGAAATGATTGACGAAGCCCTCCTTCGAAAAATGAAAAGTAATGTTGTAATTGTTAACACTTCCCGAGGGGATGTTGTTAATGAAAAGGACCTTGTTACTTTCTTAAAGCAAAATCCGGGTTGCAGGGTGGGGACAGATGTCCTTGCAGATGAAGTTAGAAATCGGCCAGCGAGTCCTTTGTTTGCTTATGCTAAGGAAAGTGAGCAGGTAATTCTTACTCAGCATATTGGAGGTATGACGAAAGATGCTCAGGAAATTGCCTATGGGCATGCTGCTGTAATGCTACATGACTTTTTTAAAACCCGTATTTAGTCGGAATCCAATAATCGTTCGTCAAGATAAATTTTTAATTTTTTGAGAAGTACGTGTGTATTTGTTCAACTGAGAATAAAAAATAAGTTGCTTTTCTAACATCCCTGAAAAGTCATTTTTGCTACACCTTAATTTTCCGAGAAAATATATAAGAAAAAAGATCAACGATAATGATCCTTATAAGCGACATCAATAAGTTAGGTTTTAAATTTCGAACAAGACGGTGAATTGGTAATTTAAGTGTGAAGCAAAAACAACATATTTTAACTAATCCAGAAAACCTTCTGGCATACCGAGAAGAATACGAACAGACTGTGTTTGTGTCAGAAGACTGGATAATGCATAGGAATGTCTCGGATAATAAATCAGTAGAAGTAATAAAGGGGCTTATGGCGAGCCACAGTATTGACCGAGATGAAAGTAAGTACCTTGAAAAAATTCATAGTGATATCGGTAGCTGGCTAGATCAAATCTACAAAAAAAATGTAAATTCAAAATTTAAAACAGAAAGATTAATTGACCCATGGCTTGATTTGCTAATTTATCATTCCTATCAGACTTGGAATTTTGTCGAAAAGATAGGTGAACTTCAGTTAACGGTTATTCATAGTGATAACAATAGTTTTGCTCGCCCATGTGATACAAGGGATTTCCTTAATAGTCTTTTCGACGGTAGGTTTAATGATCTAGCAATCGAAATTGGCGCAAGACTAAAGAGGGTTGAATCGATTGTTGTCACTCAACATAAATTCAACAGCCATACAGATAATATCAAAACTAAGAATCATAGGAGGAAATCATTTAAAGCGATAATAAAAGCCAAAAGAAAGATACTTAACTTAGTCCCATATATTTTCTTTTGGAAGAAAGATATTGTTTGCCTATATGGTGTGAGAAACCCAGGGCTACTTTTATTTTTTGGGAATATCTTGACAAGCAAAAAGTGGATATATCTTGAGAGTATAGATGACAAGAATTTATGTGATGAGTCATATATATTACGCTCTATAGTTGATGATAAGAACTACAGCCATGATAAATCTATGAGTAGAGATGATTTTAGTGCTTATATTGTGGAAATGATTATTAGGTGCATTCCTGAAAGTTTCCTGAGTTTTCCGAGTTCTAGTAAAAATAAAATATATTTTAATAATATCGCTTATTTTATGACATCAACTAGTCAATGGGTAGATGATGGCTTCAAAAAAAATATCTCGTCTCAATGTTCAGCATCAAAGTTAATTATCTATCAGCATGGTGGTTCGTATGGGATGATGAGGAATCCTATTCATCAAGAAAAATATGAGTTGAAAATTTCGTCAGTCTATTTTTCATGGGGTTGGCAGAATGATTCCGAAAAAAATATAATACCATTTGTTATGAGCTTGGGTAATAACAAAGAAAAACTTAAAAATAAGTTAGAAGTCAGACGTATCAGAATAATTTTAACACGTATAAAGCCTTTCTCGAGGGGCGATCTTTGGGATAGTTCTGAGTGGAATAAGAAATATATAACAAATATCATATATATATCAAACCTCATTATGGATAGATATAAAATTAAAGTATGTATAAAACTTCATCCATCACAATTGAGTATTTACGATATTACAGCTTATTTAGAGAAGCATATAAAAAATGTAGAGTTTGATTATAGTGATGTTTGTGACGTTTCAGGTGATAGTCTTGACATTGTTACGCAAAATTCAACAGTGCTACTTCAAAAAATGGCCATTGGTAGACCATTTATTTATTTTAACCCTTTTGGCTTTAGATCTTTAAATCCGAGCGCGTTGAAACATTTTAAAATTCTTCATGATGCGAAGATATTTCATAGTACGATTAATGAACTGCTTAATCATATTTTTTCTATATTAGATGATACTGTATATAATAACTGGTGGTGCTCTAAGTCTACGGAAGCCGCTATTAGTAATTTTTTATCCATCTACGGTAATTCTGGTTTATCTAATATCTTTAAAGCGTTTAAAGTCCTAGATAGAAAATTTAATTGAGGTTTTATGGATAATGTACCGATTCCAATAATTGTTCTATCAACGTCCGGCCATAATGGCGTTGATTGGCTTCATTCATTGTTAGATGGCCATGACGAGCTATTGATTCTGCCTGCCTTTAGTTTTATAAGAACCGCTAATTTTCTAAAAGATAGAATTGGTAATAAGAATTTGAGTGAGATATCATATACTACAATTGCTGATGAGCTCGTTGAATTACTGTCTTCAGCACCTTTTCAGAATAACCGAAGACGACTTTTCTCTATCAGTAATGATGAGCCAGAAATTTTCAAATTACATTTGACTGACTACCTAACAAAATCTATAGAAGAAGATATTCTAGTAAGACTGTTTTTTGGGATTCATTATTCTTACGCTAAGATCAATAATATAAATCTTAAAAATAAAAAATCAATTGTTATTCAGGAGCATGTGCCATGGCATTCAGAATTATATTATGATTTGTTTTCTGCTCGTTTTCTTTTTATTGTTAGAGACCCTCGTGCGGCGCTTGTTGGAGCTTGGATAAGGCAGAAAAGAGCAGATAATGGGAAATTTCAAGCATATAGATTTGACCATACTATACTTTATCAACGGTACTTTATTTGGTTTTTGAAGTATGTAGAAAAAAAATTTAATAAGAATGCAGGTCACTACCTTTATATAATTAGGAACGAATCGTTACACCGTGATTTTACTAATGAAATGAAGTTACTTTGCAGTTGGCTGGGCATTGAGTTTTCAGATTCTCTTTTTAAGCAGACTTTTGCAAATAAAGAATGGTATGGTGAGAGCGTCTATTTGGCCATTGATGATTTAGATCAACCACCTCCTACTGATTATTATGAGCCATCTAAAGTTGAATCTAGGTGGCGAAATGCCATTTCTCCTATCGAAATTAAGATGGTAGAGTGGCTAACTAGTGATATTTTTATCAGGTTCGATTATATTAAGGATCTTCCTAGTAAAAAATTTGGTTTTCTCGCCGTGCTGCGTTATTTTTTCCTAAAAAATAATTACATAAAATCTAGTCAATCATTTTACATTCTTCCATTGGTATTTATTAGGAATTTATTAAGACGTTTTTTTGTTCTTTACTTTCCTAATGTGGCAGGTAGACTTTTTAAATTTCGTTGATGTTTATTTTATTCTCCCCCACTTTTTTAGTTCTGTAGACTATGCGTCATTCTTTTAAAAGAAAAGTAGTTGATGTCATGCTTACGGGCGGACGTTCTGCAAGATTGCTATACGATAAGACCAATTTTTTTAAACATCTTTTTGCTGAAGCTCAAAGTTGTAATATTTATTTTACTGATGAGCGTTGTGTTGAACCAAATCATAATGACAGTAATGCAGCCATGTTATCGGCATCGTTATGTGGAAATGACGCGTTTAATTATTCAATCTATAGAATGAAAGGCGAAGCCTTTGAGCTAAATGATGCAGCTATCAAATATTCGGAACTTTTACCCAACAAATTAGATTTTATTTTGTTAAGCATGGGTGAAGATGGTCATATCGCATCTCTATTTCCAGACAGTTCTGCACTATTTGATACCGAAAGAAAAGTCGTGCCCGTAATTGCACCAAAAGCCCCTTTTCAGAGGCTCACGATCACGCCTCAAGTAATTAAATCAGCAAAGCAGGTATATGTTCTTGCACTTGGTGATGAAAAAAAACTCAAATATGAAGAAGCATTGCTTGACCCAGATGACATAAGCTCGATACCTGCTAGGCTTGTTTTAGATAGAACATGGATTTTTGATTTAGATGAAGAAATAGATTTATGCCCAAAGCTTTAATTACAACCGTTCCCTTTGCTGATAAAAATCCTTTACCACTTCAGTTGCTTGATAAAGCAGGCATAGAGTTCCTAATTAACCCACTTGGTCGAAAGCTCAAGGAGGATGAACTCGCTGAGATGGTTTCCGATTTCGACGTGCTAATTGCGGGCACTGAGCCAATTACTGAGAAGGTATTGTCGCATGGAAAAAATCTAAAATTCATCTCGCGGGTTGGGATTGGGTTAGACAGCGTTGATCTACTGGCAGCTGAGCGGCGAGGAATTCACGTGAGTTATACCCCTGATGCGCCTGCGCCTGCAGTTGCAGAACTGACAGTTGGGATGATGCTAACGCTTCTTCGTCATGTGCATGTGGCCAACCGTCAGATGCATCTGGGGTCATGGAACCGTTACTTTGGCCGTCGTATTTCTGAGATTACCATTGGCATTATTGGCGTTGGTCGAATCGGAAGAGGTGTGATTGAGCGTCTTGCTTCTTTTAAGCCATCCAAAATTCTGATCAATGATATTTATTCGAAAACTGAATTTCCGGCGATGCCGTGGGTTCAATCTGCAACTAATGAAGAGATTTACCAACAAGCAGACCTGATTTCATTGCATGTTCCGTTGACTGCGCAAACAAAAAATATGATTCATTATAATCATTTAAAAGCTTTGAAAGAGGACGCAATTGTTATTAACACCTCGCGGGGTGGTATTATCAACGAGGTGGATCTTGCTAGGGCCCTAAATGAGGGTCATCTTTCTGCTGCTGCTGTCGATGTGTTTGAGCAAGAGCCATATGACGGCGAGTTACGGGATATTGAAAGATGTTTATTGACATCGCACATGGGATCAATGTCTGTTGATTGTCGTACTCGTATGGAAATCGAGGCGACCGAGGAAGCGGTGCGTTTCTTGACCGGTCAACCCTTAGAGGGTGCAGTGCCACAAGAAGAATATGATGTTCAGCGACAGGGTTTATAAATCATGAAAATTGCGTGTGTATTGGGCGGTTCTGGTTTTTTGGGGAGCCATGTTGCGGACAAGTTGTCTGATGCTGGGTATCTGGTACGCATATTTGATCAGCGACCCTCGCCATGGATCCGGCCTGACCAAAAAATGATGCTCGGCAATCTTTTGAATCAGAATGAAGTTAATGAGGCGGTTCAAGGTGCTGAAGTCGTATACAACTTCGCAGCGTTAGCGGACCTTAACGAGGGGTTGAGCAAACCGTTAGAAACTGTACGCATTAATGTTCTAGGTAATGCGCATGTGATGGAAGCCTGTAAGCAATACGATGTAAAGCGCTTTGTCTATGCAAGTACGGTTTACGTTTATAGTCGGGATGGCGGGTTCTATCGATGCAGTAAACAAGCTTCGGAACATTACGTTGAGGAGTACGAGAAGGCATATGGGCTTGACTACACTATTCTGCGCTATGGATCGCTTTATGGTCCCCGTGCAGATTCCTCAAATGGCATGTATCGAATTGTTAAAAAAGCAATTGAAACAGGCCTTCTTGAATATCAAGGAAGTTCTGATAGTTTAAGAGAATATATTCATGTTGAGGATGCTGCGTTAGCCAGTGTTGCTGCACTAGGTGATGAGTTTCGCAACCAAAGTGTTGTGTTGACGGGTCAAGAGCCCATGCGTGTCCTAGATATGCTTGAGATGCTGGCAGAAATTTTAGGTTTGCGAGACGCGGTTAAATTCATTCCCGGTGAACAACCCGGACATTATGTTCGTACGCCCTACGCCTACCAGCCAAAGCTTGGACGCAAGTATGTTCCGCCATTGCACGTTGATTTGGGCCAAGGGTTGATACAGTTGATCGACGAGGTTCGTTCAGCCACTATTCAAGGCAGTTGAGCGCTGCAACATCGTTGTATGTTTCGCCAGGAGATGAATCATGGGAAAAATTATTAAGAAATTTGTGAAAGATTCTGTGGTCGGAGTCGCGAGCATTTTAGCCAAAACCCGATTCGGTAGATTTGCTATTGAACAACTTTTGAATTCTGCAAGGAACACACATCAGATTGTTCGGCATGGCCAGGTCGAGCTTGCTTTTGTTGTCCCTAATTCGCTCAATTTATTTCGTGCTAATACATTCTCGTCAAAAGAACCTGAAACATTAGAATGGATCGATCAAATTCCTAGTGGATCTGTATTGTGGGATATTGGAGCCAATGTCGGCTTATATTCCTGCTATGCGGCGAAGGCACGAGCCTGCAAGGTATTTGCATTCGAGCCATCTGTGTTTAATTTAGAGTTGCTCGCTAGAAATATAAAACTAAATAAACTTGTTGAAAAAGTTGTGATTATCCCACTGCCGCTAACTAGTTCTCTTCAAATCAGTACGCTAAATATGACATCTACTGACTGGGGAGGGGCATTATCTACTTTCGGTGAAGATTATGCTGATGACGGCAAGGAGATGAACCGTGTTTTTCAATTTAGTACAGTAGGCATGTCAATGGATCAAGCTGTTCGAATTCTTGATTTGCCACTGCCAAGTCATATTAAGATGGATGTCGATGGGATTGAACATTTGATTTTATCGGGTGGTGAAGCTGTCCTTAAGCAGGTTGTTGAGCTGGTTATTGAGGTCAATGAAGACTTTCTTGTGCAGGCTGAGAATGTCAAAAAATACTGCGAGAAAGCAGGCCTTGTTTTTAAAGAAAAGCGGCATTCAGAGATGTTTGAAAACAACCCTAGATTTGGAAACACCTACAATCAGATCTGGTATAGACCCTAATATGAGCTTATGAAATTTGATCATAGCGTTAAGGGGCTGATTAGTAGCGCTGAGCTCATTTTTTGGGACTTTGATGGCGTGATAAAAGATTCGGTGAGCGTCAAAACATCGGCATTCGAAAATTTATTTCTGCCCTATGGAGAAAAGATTGCTCGGAAGGTAAAAAATCATCATGAGGCAAATGGAGGGGTCTCTCGTTTTGAAAAGATACCTCTTTACTTATCATGGGCCGGCGAAGTAGTAAATGACGACCTAGTTGATAGGTTTTGTAATCTCTTTTCGGAAGCTGTCTTTCAGTCGGTGATTGATTCTCCTTGGGTGCCTGGTGTCCAAGAATACTTATGCGATCACTGCCGGGAAAAATATTTTGTTCTTGTTACTGCTACACCCCAGGATGAGATAGAGAGAATTCTTTCTACCTTGGAAATTGATCAATATTTCCAACATGTAATTGGCGCTCCAACTAAGAAAACTGATGCGATTCGATCGGTCCTAGAAAAACAAAAAGTGGTGCCAGACGATGCCTTGATGATCGGAGATGCAGAAGCAGATCTTCAAGCTGCACAATCTAATTCGATCTTTTTTTTATTGAGAAGAACCCCCCAGAATCTACATCTACAGAATCGCTATAATGGTTTACAATTTGATGACCTAAATTATGAATAGAATTGATGCAATAAAACGTCTGCGAGAAAAGCTTCGTACCGGAGGGGTTTCAATTGGGAGTTGGATGCAGATCCCGCATCCATCGATTGCGGAAATTATGGGACAGGCTGGCTACGACTGGGTTGCGGTCGATATGGAGCATGGCTCGATTGGTGCACACCAACTTCCCGATCTCTTCCGTGCATTGGAGCTTGGTAATACGTTGCCGCTTGCTCGTGTTGCTCGGGGTCATACTAAAGATTGCAAGCAGGCGCTAGATGCGGGAGCCGGTGGCATCATTGTGCCGATGATTGAGAGTGCGGAACAGTTAGTAGAAGTCCGTGATGCCTGCCGATGGCCACCAGCAGGAATGCGTGGCATTGGGTTTTCGCGCGCGAATCTTTTCGGTAAACATTTCGATGTCTATCGTGAGGAAGCGCAGGCCCCGTTATTGGTAGCAATGATCGAACATATCTCTGCTGTAGATTCTTTTAGAGAAATTCTTGGAGTCGATGGGCTGGACGCCATTTTAATCGGGCCGTATGACCTATCGGCTTCAATGGGACTTACGGCACAGTTTGATCACCCCGACTTTTGTAAAGCGATGGAACTAATACGCAGTCTTGCAGATGCGATGTCTATACCAGTCGGTGTTCACGTCGTAGAGCCTTCACAGACTCAATTTCAAAAGCGTCTGGACGAAGGATATAGATTCTTAGCCTATTCGATTGATGCTGTTTTTCTGACCACGCAATCATCTGTACCAGAATTAGGATGATTCACTTATGAAAGAAGAAGAGATTCGTCCCCAAAAAATATTCGATGAGTATTTATCGTTAGCAAAACAAGATACAGAGACTTACTTTAGTGAAGTCGAAAAGATCTCAAGTGTTTGTCTCGCTTGTGAATCTGTTGCAGATCATGCTTTTGATAAAAATGGGTTTTCTTATGAAGTATGCCCTAATTGTCAAACACTATTTGTTAATCCGCGCCCTGTTGCTTTGGCTTTTTCCAAGTACTATACCGAGTCACCATCTTCAAGATATTGGGCATCTACTTTTTATAAGGAAACTGCCGAGGCGCGTCGTGAAAAACTATGGAAGCCAAAAGCACACCTAATTCTCCAAACTCTTGAAAAGTATAATTCTTCTGAATACATGTTGGTCGATGTTGGTGGCGGTTTTGGACTGTTCGCTGAAGAGATTCGATCGCTATCAGGCAAGACTCCTGTTGTTATTGAGCCGGGTCCTGATTTAGCGGCTGCCTGTCGTGATAAATCTTTGCATGTTGTAGAAAAGTTTCTTGAGGATGTTGCTCCAGCCGATTTGCCCAGCGGTGCAAAAGCATTCGTGAGTTTTGAACTATTCGAGCATTTACACGATCCTTCGGCTTTTCTTGGCCAGCTCATGGAGCTTATGAACTCTAAAGACTTGTTCATCTTTACTACATTGTCTGGCGCTGGTGTTGATATTCAGACACTGTGGGAGGATTCAAAGTCAGTGATGCCTCCTCATCACCTTAATTTTCTAAATCCACGATCAGTCGAGCTATTACTGAATCGGCTTGGTTTTGAAAGTTTATCGATAACTACACCAGGCAAGTTGGATATAGATATTTTGGAAAATAATTTTGAAGCCATCAAAGACCGCTTCTGGCGTACTTTTATTGCAACTGCTTCGCCTGATCAGAAAGAAGAGTGGCAGGCAATGATCGCTGCCTCTGGTTGGAGTTCGCATATGATGGTGGTTTGTCGAAAGCCCTAAAGGAAGCCTGCGATTTCTAAAAAAACACGTTAATTAATATGTTTATAATCTACATAACCTCGAGTCTAAATTGATGAAGATACTAGCACTTATTCCAGCCCGCATGGGGAGCAGTCGCTTCCCTGGTAAGCCCATGGCAAAAATTTTAGGTAAGCCGATGATTGGGCATGTTTATGAGCGTGTCGCGAAGTCTTCTTCGTTGGATATGGTTGCCGTAGCAACTTGTGATCAAGAGATCTTTGACTATATAGAGTCCATTGGCGGCAAAGCTGTGATGACGGCAGATACGCACGAGCGAGCATCTGACCGTTGTGCCGAAGCCTTAGTAACGCTTGAGCAAGATCAAAATGCTCGCTTCGATATTGTAGTGATGGTGCAGGGTGATGAGCCGATGACGCATCCAGACATGATTACAGCGGCCGTTCAACCGATGTTGGATGACTCAAGTATTCAGGTGGTTAATCTCTTGGGTGAGATTAAAGATGCTGCAGAATTCGAAGATCGTAATTGCATCAAAGTTGTCTGTGATATTCATGGTAATGCGTTGTATTTTTCACGAGAACCGATTCCAACCCGTAGCAAAGCGGATCATGTGCCTATGGGGAAGCAGGTCTGTATCATTCCATTTCGTCGTGACTATTTGATCGAATACACGCGCCTAGATCCCACTCCACTTGAGATTGCGGAATCTGTGGATATGATGCGAGTTTTAGAGCATGGTATGAAGGTCTATATGATGCCAACTCGACACGAAAGTTATGCGGTAGATACGCCGGAAGATTTGCGGAAAGTAGAGCTACTAATGAAATAACAGCATGCCTGACACTGATACTCCAACAAACAGTAGTCAAGTAAGTGAGGTTCTAGTCTGGGACATAGAGGGTGTCCCTCCTGCGGATACTGGTTCCACGATACTCTGGCGCGCTTTTGCGACAGAAGCCTTGCTCGAATGCATCTCGATTCCTCAGTTAATTGAGGAAAACTCTGACGCGCTCAGAGCACGCTACCTTGCTTGGATCTATGAACTAGGCGAGATCGTAATTGATGGAAAACGGTTAGTTGATCATCTCGAGTTGCGTCCAGGCTTTAGTTACTGGTGGATGACGCTTATTGCAGAAAAATGTAATTTCGCTAAGTCGCCTTTGATTACAGATGCTATCCGTTTTTTTGCATTTGATGACTGGGTGCGGCAGGCTCCCGATATCACCTCGGTAACGCTGGTCTCCGCCAATACACCACTTCACGAATCCTTTAAATGTTGGTGTGAGCTAAAAAAAATCAAATTTGAATCGCAATTTATAATAACTACCTCTGAGCATAAATCATTACTTCGGCTTACGTTCGATAGACTTCCAGATTTAATTCAGGGGGGAATTGCATTGCTCAAATACCTGATTGAGCGTTGGCCCCTGAGGGGGGTCGGACTAGATAAATGGAGACAAGCATCGGGTCGTACAACTTTCATTTCATACTTCTTTAACCTGTTGCCTCAGGCAGCGCAGGCAGGTCAATTTGAAAGCCAATATTGGGCCAGCCTGCCTCAGGCGCTGGATGAAACTGGGGTGAATAGTAGTTGGTTGCATATCTTTGTGAAGAACCCTGTTGTACCCGACGCAAAATCAGCAGCTAAGTTAATTCAAAGATTTAATGGGAGCCGTGAAAGTCGACAAGCGCATGTTGTTCTTGATTCTTTTTTATCAACCATGGCAGTTGTTAGCTCAGTTCGAGATTTTGGCAAGTTGTGTCGTTTAGGTCGAATCAAATTAGTAACTGTGTTGCAATCTAGAAGTCTGACTGATCCCCGTGCTGAATCAGCGCTTTGGCCTCTCTTAAAAGAAGACTGGAATCGCAGTTTTTTTGGTGTGGGCGCAATGCGCAACTTATTGATGCTCAATCTTTTTGAGCGCGCACTAGCTTCTCTACCTAAGCAATGCAATGGAGTTTATCTCCAAGAGAATCAAGGTTGGGAGTTTGCGATGATACATGCCTGGCGAGTGGCCGGGCATGGAAAGCTGATTGGGTTTCCTCACTCGACTGTTCGGTTTTGGGATTTACGTTATTTTTCTGATCAGAGAAGCTATCGTAAAAATAAGTTAGCTATACCGATGCCGAATCTTATCGCAGTAAGTGGAGAATCAGTTCTAAATGCTTATCTTGAATGTGGCTATCCGGCAGAAGATCTCGTAGAAGTCGAGGCGACTCGTTATCTTCACTTAGATAAGGTCGATAACAAACAACTTTTCTCGACCCCCGTTTCTGGTGATCTTTCAAAACTCTTAATATTAGGAGATTACTTGCCTTCAAATACATCGCTGCAGATGCATCTCCTGCGAGAAATTGCGGATGATCTATCAAGTATCGAACTAACGGTTAAACCACACCCTGCCTGCCCGATTGTTGTTGCTGACTATCCAGAATTAAAGTTTGAGCTAACAGAGCAATCCTTGTCTGATCTGCTCGGGGATTTTGATATTGTCTACACAAGTAATGTTACTTCTGCAGCGGTTGACGCTTACAGTGCTGGCTTGACGGTTGTGTCTGTTCTTGATCCAAATACCCTCAATCTCAGTCCTTTGCGTGGTGTAGCGGGAGTGCGATTTGTTAGTTCGGCTGAGATGTTAAGTGATGCATTGCTTGAAGCTTACTCACAATCGGGCGATGTCTACGAAAGAGTCGATTATTTTAATGTCGATTCATCATTGCCACGTTGGCAGGCATTACTTACAGAATAGTCTTGAGGGCATTAGGTCTAAATAAGCATGAGTAATTTATCGATTTTCAAAAATTCCAAAGTATTGATAACGGGCCATACAGGTTTTAAAGGCTCATGGCTGAGTCTTTGGTTAGCTCAATTGGGTGCTGATGTTCATGGTGTTTCTCTTA
>Ga0181566_10002697_pt1 | contig 14595 bp, 9 predicted proteins | sample 101ome_15_FD_133762 | JGI IMG/M metagenome (GOLD analysis project Ga0181566, IMG submission 133762) | Coastal salt marsh microbial communities from the Groves Creek Marsh, Skidaway Island, Georgia - 101402AT metaG (megahit assembly) | ecosystem: Environmental > Aquatic > Marine > Intertidal zone... | reverse complement strand
TGTTTTTGTAACCAACACCAAAAGGACGAAATTCGCCATCACGTCCATAAGCAAACCCCGGTTTAAAATAATGGAAAATACAAAAAGTCACTAAAAACAGGGTAATTGCTAAAATGGTTTTATTTTTTCGTACAAACATTTTATTCATTTTTCTTTAAACACGTATATATTTAATCCATAAAATCATTGTCCATATCTTCTTCATAAAACCCGCCGTCAGCGTCCGTTCCGCGATAATTATCGAAATTCATTGCCTCGTCATCGTAAAATTCATTTGCTTGTGTTTCGTCCATTTCATCTAATTCTTGTACATCGCGTTGCACCGGAACGTCTTGGTATTCGTTTACGTCGACCATATTTGTCAATTGTTCAAATAATTGTTTGCGTTCTTCTTCATAACGATTGGAATCGTATTTGACCAAACCCTTTTGTAAACCCACGTTCCAACGGCCCATTTTCATCTTTTTCTTCGTGTCTTCTACTTTACGTTCATCCGGATTCAAATCACGCAAGAAATCCGTAATCAATTTCTTTTCTTTTAATTTGCCACGGATTACTTTCTTTTCGTTTTCTGCATAATTAATATCCATGACCTTCTTATTTTTCATATCAATGTCCAAGAAAGCCAATAACAAGGAACAAATGTTATGCTTCAATTCTTCTTGATCATCCATGCGTATGTCGATTTCAATGCGTTCTGCCGAAAATTCGGCCTGGGCTTCGTCTGCATAATCTTCTTCCGAAATACCCACAATGAATTCATCGTTATTTTCGCGAATCAGGTCGCGTCTACGTTCACGTTTCTCTAAACGTTCCATTTGAAGGAGTTCGTCGTTATCTGTCATGCGAATGTATTCGTAAAACAAGGAATAATAGGTATACGTATACAACATGTATAACGTGCGTTTGTTAAACAAGGAATAAAACGCCATTTCTTTCCCCTCTTGGTTTTCCTTCGTAATTGGTTTTTGCAAAGGAACCAAGTTCATAAACAATACCAAGTCAACTAACTCTTGTTTGACGCCTTCTAAAACAATGCCTAAACTTTTGTTTTCTTGGAATTTCGCTAAAGGTTTGTAATATTCATTGATGAAAAACAAAATATCGTTGTTATGGACTGAAGACAAGTTCATGTATTTTTGTTTGTTGTAATGCGGCTGTTTTTTGTTAACAATCATTTCGGGGAATGTTTTCGAAAAAGAAAACACTGAATTACGCATAAACAAGGCCACTTCAAACATAGCATTTTCGTTCATAGTGGCGTCGTCTTTGTTCCACATGTGAATATTGGCTAAATAATTCTCATAGGCCGTCCACTTTGAAGGTGATAATTTCGCATGTGCTTGGAAAAAGGAACTAATACGGTCTAATAAATTCGTATTTGCAATACTTAGCCAATTGTTTAGAGCATATACTTGTTCATTGTCTTCGTACACCATAACCTTGGGATTGTATTTCTTTAATACAGCGCCCAGTTTTTCGCGGAAACTATAGTTGAAAATGACATCTTCGTCAGTGCCATGGCGATCCTCTAAATAATGTAAAAAGTCGTTAAGACCTTGAATCTTGTTTACCCCGTCTTTGTGTAAATACGTTTGAACTAAATTACGTCGATTAATAATTGACATGAGTTGTTGTAAATGACTTGCACCAAATCGTTTTCCATGGCGTTTTAAGAAATCGATTTTTTCCATAATAGGTGCGTTTTTAGGATAATCAGGTATCTTTTCTTGGAAAAGTCCCTTCAAGTCCTCTGGAATGGGGCGCAAATCGTCTAAATTACAATAATGAATAAATGCCGCGTATACGTTAATTTCATAATGATTACTGGGTAGTTCATTTCCATATGTCAAACCGGTTTTGCGTGGGTCATATAAAAACGATGCTTTTGCGCGGTCTTTAAAGGTTTTGGAAATTCGTTCCCATGTACGAACCATTTTGTTTTGCTGTAAAATCAATTTGTTTTCTTCCTCAAAATACGATAATACACTAGACGAATTGCGATCATTACAACAGGCGTTTTCGGTAAAGTAGATTTGCGATGCGGTTTTGAGTAAAAATCCTTTTGATCGAACGATTTCATTGATTTCTTCAATAATGCCTAAACCATATTGTTGACTCTTGGTAGTGTAAATCGTCGCATGTTTTCGTTGATCTCGGTGTCCCTTAATTTGCAGTTCTACTAGCTCTTGGAAAAACCCGCTAGGGATTTCTTTCAGTTCTTTGGTAACTTGAAAAGGAATGACCGGTGGTAGAAATTGTTTCCACTGCTGAAGAGAAAGTTCCGAAGGTATGGTTTCGTCGGGATGGAACATCAAATATTCCGCTTTTTTGGTATAGGCTTCCATGTAATTGTTGTTTTTCAAAATCGCTTGTTGAATGATTTGTATCATTTGGTTTTTCAATATTTCCAAGGGAACTGGTTTAATCGAATTCCACGGTTTCGTGCTCTTGGTTTTCATTTTCATCAAAATACAGCAAATATAGTCCAATCCCAACGTGTTTTCCATGGACCCCTCTTTATTTGGAAATCCGTCAAACGAGCGAACACAACCCGGAAAGGTTTTGTGGATCTTAAAAGAAGGGATGGCTGTTTGAATGCTGTACAAAATAACAGATGACACGATTAAAATGATGGATTTATTACGATATACTTCATAAGGAGGTGGACGACGCTTTGTCTTCTCTTCCTTCTTTTTGGCGTCATATTCGTAATCGGTCTTGGAAGCAATAAACATAATACTAATTTCCTTGGACATACGTAATACTTGTTCTTGAATAGAGTCCAATGGAATACCAATGTTTTTAGCAATACCGCGATATAAATTAAAGATCATTTGTGTTTCTTCATCTTCAAACACCAATTCTTTTGTGGTTTGTTTGCCGACCATCATTTCCACGAATTTATTACCCGCGTCTTCTTCCAAGAAATCTGTAGTGGAAATTTTGAAACCCGCTTCGTCGTATTGTTCTTCTTGCACATTGTCGATTTTCCTCAAAACATAACCACTATATTTATCTACAATGCTGTCACCGTCGTCGCTCAGCGTGCCTTGTTTACGGACAATTTCGCCGAGTTTTTCCATGTAAGTGTTTGTAGATACAAAGGCTTGCGCGAGTTCCCATAAGAAAGTGGGTAAAAGCGGTGTATTCGTATCTTTGCAATACAGCATATAAGCATTTTCACCGAGTTGTTCGACCATGGGATCACGGCAAAAAAGTTCTACGAATTTGAGAATGTCGTTTTGTGTTTTTACGAAATCACCTTGCCCGAGTATTTTGTCGCGCACTTGGATATAAGGTGAGCGAACAACGGCGACTTCTTTTGCCAAACGACCGATGTCGTATTCTTTAATGGAATATTTGTGGCGTTGAATATACAAATACAAATGCATGGATTTCAGGAATTTAATGTCCTTTTCGACCTTGATTTTACGTTCTTCTTGGATATGTTCACTTGAAATTTCAAATCGATCCTCGAATTCATTCAATAGTTTCTGTTTGGCAAGAGACTTTAGGCGTTTTTGTGCTTCGCTTAGATTTTCGCAATTTTGTGTTCGCTGGTTGCGGAAACAGAGCTTATTCATATTACAAAACAAATCATTGTTGTCTAAAAACACGTTTTCATCGACTTCTTCGTCGACCACCCATTCGTTATTACCACGTTTGTAATAAGCCGTTTTACGGCGAATGGCGGATTCGCTTTCGATTTCTTGTTTCTCTTTTTCATTCATGTTTTCCTCTAAACGTAATGTTTTGGGTTCGGGTTTGATCTCGACGACTGCATATTCCCCATTGCGAACCATTTTTTTACCGGCAATCATATCCAGCGCAACTTCTTTTGCAAGTTTAGGTGGTATTTCATGTTTTTGTATTAATACTTCTTCCAAGAAATCGACAAAATCTTCGTCGTTGTATTTCTTGCGTTCGTCCTTGTAAGAATCCAGTAGTTTATAGGGTGTGTGATCATATTCGCTGTCATAATAAACGTCTTCTTTGCGGTTGTCTTTAAACAATGCATCTAACGATCCGTATTTCTTTGTTAAGACGTGTCGTTCGCAATCGCTTGCTTTGATTTTTTCGATGGCGCCCATGTCTTCTATTTCGCCTTTTTCCAAGACTTCCATTATTTTTTCAGGAACGACCAAACTATACATCATTAAATTGATCAAATCGTAAAAAAGGGTGCCGTAGTCTTGGACAAGCATTCTAGAAACAACTGAACTGGATGTCAATGACTCATAATGTTTTTGGCTTGAGCCGTTGTTTAGTAAGTAGTTTTTAACGAAGATTTCCAAGAAGTCGCTTTTTTCTTGGAAAATGCGGAAAATGCTGGCTAATAATGGTTCACTATTGTTAAAACGATGGGTTTTGTATACATTGAGTTGTTGATTGTGTTCTTCCTTGGACTTTCGGAATTTTTGAATATGTGTTTTCATGAAAAAGCGGAGTGAATTGTATTGGCTATAGTTCAATTCGTTTGTATACAAAAGGAAGGGTTCCAAGGCTTTTGTTCCACGGTAAACGGACAAAAACGAATAACATTCTTCTTCGCTATAAAGACGTTCTAACATGCGAATCATGACCTCTCCATTTGGGAAAACGGCTTGTAAGAAGTCGTTATAATTACCCTCGATTTCGTATTCGTCATTTTCAGCCTTAAAGAAATGTTGCACGTGTTTCTTGAATTCCCCCGTTTCCTTCCAAAATTCGTCTTCATTGTTTTCCTTCAAATCATCTAGTTCATTGTTCTTTATTTCGAGTTTGCGATTAAATAGGCGATACATTTGGAAAAAATGCGCGCCATATTGGACCTTTGTCAAAATAGAGGAAAGGGGCAATTGCACCTTGGAAAAATGCCATATTGGAAGTGGCAAGGTGAGCATCGAGCGCAATGTGAGCGAATCGTTCGGTGTCATTTGTTTTCGCACATACACTTTGCGACCTGTTTTTCCCAAGGTGGGTTCCAAGACGGTTTCCCCCAAACTGTATTTCTGAATAACGTATTGTCTTCGCGCATAAGAAACGCCGCCATCTCCCGAGCTTTCCACAACGGTGCTATAAAAATCCTCCAGGTTATTTACGATGGTTTCCAAGGAGCTTTCGATTTCCTTATTGGGCACCAAATAAGAATGTATGTTTAGAGGTTCTTCCATAGGAACGCTATAAGAATGTAATTTCTGGTTCATATTGGTATATTGTGGAATACTGCCCATTTTCAATTGATTGTTTTCGTATTGTTCTTGGATATTGGATTCTTCATTTAAGACTTCGCTTTCGTTTAAGTCAACAATGTCATTATACATATCGTTATTTGCCTCCGTATAAACCTTTTTGCGCAAAGAAACAACGGGAACAATCCATTTAAGTGTGTTTTTCAATTCCGAGAGATTTTTTACAAGGGGTTTGTAGTTTTTCCCTAAAAACGTATTGTTGATTACATTGCCGTGTGCGTCAAATCGCGAATATTGCTCGCGGAGTTCTTTGAAGCGTTCGATGAGTAAATGGATTTGCGCCAATACGGTGGGTGTTCTTTGTGAAACCGGTATTTTCATTAGCAATTCGTCCAAAAGATCGTTGACCTGGGTTTCCAAACTGAAACGCTGTTGATGTTCAGGCAACTCGACTTCTTGGACATATTCGCCCAATTCTTCGCCTATAATGAATTTTCCCGTTTGCAAATAGAGCTCTTGGAGTTCTTCATCGATGTTTTTGTCGGGTGTGACTCCCTCGGACAATTGAATGTCCATATCACCCGAATCGGTATATTCCATGGAGGCAGTGGGTTTGCTCTCGATTTGTTCCAATATTTCACTGACATCGCCGTCTTGGGTTTGTTCGCGAATATTTACTAAAGAAGAGATTTTCTCCAAAGACGCGGGTTTGGACCGGATGATGATTTCCTCCAAAGGTATATTTTTCGGAATGCCTTTGTAGGCAAAATCAATGTATATTGTTTGCATGTCGGGATAGGTGGTGATTTCAATCATGTCTTCTTCGAGATTGGTGATTTCACCGGTAATAACAACGGGGACGTCGGCTTCAAAACGAATATCGACCCATGTTTTCGGAAGAAGTTGGTGTTGTCTGGCATAGCCCTTTTCCGCGCTTTTGCTTACTAATAGGATTTGTTCAATACTTTCATTTGTCAAATTCCCATTTTCGTCTAAGTGGAGTTGGACCATTTCAAACGTGTGAATATTGTGCATTTCGATCAAATCGTTATCAATGTAACTAATGTAAAATGTTTCCTCGTTTAATTGCGTATCTCTAGGTGCAACGATCGAAACAATAGAACCCAGTTCCAGATTTACTTCTTCTGGATTTTCGGATGGTTGCATTTGGAATTCTGTTTCTGTAGTTGGATCTATCATGTATATAATATAAATATACATTTCATTTGTTCAATGGTGATCAAACTAATAATAGCGGCTAAACAAACCAATGTTTATAGGATTCTTGTGAAATGTTCAATAGGTAAATGAATTAGAGAAATGGTTTATTAGTTCATGTAATGACGACTTATAAATTAACCACGGTTCAACATAAAAAAATCATTGAAAAAGATTGCGATTTATATGGAGGCTATGAATATAAAATGTTAAATTGCGACGAAGATTATATTGCATTTAACGAAAAACGGGAAATTACCCAATGCCGTTCGGTTGTTTTAAGTAAACCCGAGGGACAGTTGTATTCATTTTCACTTCCACTGAAAACGTATTGCGCGAATCTCCTTCAAACATACCAATCTTCTGCTTATTGCGTCAATGAATTCATCGAGGGCCCGTTAATCCATTTGTTTTATGACTGGCGTAAACAGCAGTGGGAAATCGCGACAAAACGCGGAATCGGGGGTTATTATCCGATTAGCGATTTCGAAAACAACAAAAAACAGGAATATTATGTGCGCACATTGTTTTGTGATGCATTGTGTTGCGATAGTTTAATGCAAATGGCAAATCTAGATGAATTCTCAAAACACCATTGTTACAACTTCATTTTACAACATCCCAAGGTGAACGCCCATTTGACGTTAAAAAAGGTGTATTTAATAAACGTGTTTTCTCTTAATGCACATACAGCACAATACGTCGAACAAAGCGTATATATGCACTGGAATTGTTTTCATGACCATTGTATATTATTTCCCAGAGAAGTATGCATAGACGATTCATTCGAAACGTATAATGAGCAATATTTAGAACAAATGTGTAGGAAAAATGAAATCGCGGGTATTGTGTTTTACAATAAAAACAGCGGGCATTACGGAATATTTAAGCGAAAGTTGCTTTTGCTAAAACAAAGAAACAAATACATATGTCCGACGTCTTTGTTCCGTTTTTTGTGTATTTTAAAACTGGACAATTGGAAAGACAAACTACCTATGATTGACAATGTTTTTCCAAGAAAAACCTTTCGAAAATGCAAGGAGTTTTATGACGCCATGGTTTATGAGTTATATCAAGAATACATTGATATTTTTATTCACAAAAACCGAAAAAAAGAGAATTCGAGATTTGCGTTTTATTTGGCCGAAATGTATTCTCTTTATTATTTGACTTATTTAGGAAAAAAAATTCCGAGTTTTCAATTAAGTCATGTAAAGGAGTATATGCAAAACATGACTCCATTACAGCAGTATTATTTCGTGTGCACATTGTTTCGCGACAATTAGTAGTTCATGCAATAATGCGAATTATGCCTCTTTAGCTTAGTGGTAGAGCATCAGTCTTGTAAACTGAAGGTCGTGAGTTCAATTCTCATGAGAGGCTAGTGAGGGGGGATCCCTTCAAACATAACAATTATGCTATGTTTGAAGTGTTTATAAGGATAAAGTATTTAGGTCAATTTATAGAGTGCTATATACATTGGACAGTTTACTTAATATTTGCAAATATTTCGCCGTATGCTCTTTGTTTGTAGGACTCATTTGTCTTACTGGTTCACGTAACGTGTCAATTACACGTAATACTTCCCCGGAATTGGCTACTTTGTTTAAATCCTTCGAATAATCCTTGTCAAAGAAAAATTGGATATCTCCTTGGTCAATTTCGGTGGCATAAGGAGTATAAATATAATTCAACCATACTTTAATCAAAAGACTGGGGTTTGCCATTTTGATCATTTCGAATGACTTTTTAGCAGATGCAATATCCTTGTTTTCCGGGAAAATAGTGATAATATCTTGTAAAAAAGCAAAAAACTGCGTGTTGAATGTTTTAAGGACAGTAGACTTGTCGGTCATTTAGATAAATGTAATCTATTCTTTTTATATATATTATTTTATTATATATGAAAGTTTTTTGGAAGCAAAGTTATTTGAAATATATTATTGTTGTAATCATTTTGTTATTGATTTTGTATTTTTTGTATTACCACAAAACATTGGAAGGCGCAACCAGCCAAACATATGGTAAAACAGAGAAATGTGGTGAATTTACAACGGCAAATAAAAAACTTACACATGATTTAACAAACATTACACTAAATACAAGTCAATCTACCATTACGCAAAAAATAAAAACCTGCATGAATTTGATTAATAATATAAATAGCTATTTGCCTATGAACATTAACGATGTTATCATTAATCCCATTGAACAAATACCACAAAGCAAATCGGCAAATAAAAATCCATACATAAATATTAATGTAACACCCCCACCGCAAAATCTACTTGGAACATTGAATTTTGCAAATAGCACTGATTCGACTGGCACCGGCACTAGTGAAGCCAAAGGACCGTCTGGTGCACCAAGTCCAGCATCAAGTAAATCAAATCCAACGTTTACAAATGACGAAGTAACAAGTATCAATTTACCGATTGCTGGTGCAAAATGGACACTCGATATTGTATTACCAACGGGTATGCAAGGTCCTACAGGTGAACAAGGTGATCCTGGAATGAATGGAACGGATGGATCACCGGGTCTTATGGGTTCAACGGGTCAACGTGGGCCACCGGGTAGAGTTCCTGGTTCAGTAATGACAAATGAATAATTGTAAATACATAATATATAAAGTTATGTATTTATTATTCCTATTTAGTCTATTGTTAATAGTATTATTAATACTCTTTTTTAATACGAAAAAGCAACAAGACGCCCTTACTACTTACGAGCAATCGCAAATAGTAAAAATAGAAGAACATTTAGAGGATATTCAAAGTAGAATCCCCTATTTTACAATGGGCGTTATGGAATCTGGAAATGGATCAATTGCTCCTCGACTCGGCTCTCGCTTAAACAATATTATATTGGACTTTTATTTGCAGCAACCAGAAAAAGGTCCACAAGGAGCCGTAGGAAAAAAGGGGGAAAAAGGAAAAAAAGGTGTGCAAGGTCCAATCGGACATGTTGGACCCAAAGGTTATTATAACTGGTCCCAAGGGAAATTGTAAAGTGTATATGGTATAATTTTATATAATTAGTTTATAGTAAGTAATGGCAAATAGTTCAGAGTATTCAGGGTATTCACTATCTCCAAATGTATACCCTCCTATGGATTTTTCTATACCTGGTGGAACACCTTTAGGTGTTATTCAACAAATTAAATGTAAAGTATGTCCACCGCCATTAGGTCCAGAAGTCGCAAACCAGCAACTACAAACAGTTAACAAAATGATTAATGAACAGGCAAATGTAATTGAAGAATTGGAAAAATATATTACGGACTTGGAAAAACGTTATAAAATTCGATTCAATCCAAACGTAAATACAACATTCGGAACAGATACAATGGGTAATATTAGTGGTAATTTAGAAAATATTACTTTTAATCTTACAATTGTGCCAGGTGTAACTGGACCAAAAGGAACACAAGGCCCAAATGGTAATATGGGAAGAGCGGGTAGTGATGGTCCAATCGGTCCACGTGGTCCTACTGGATATTGGGGTAATATTGTGTAAATATTGTATTATATATAATTATATACATCAATTATATATAATTAATTATTTATGGGACAATCGAATAGTAGAGATGCATGTGGACACGGAAAGATGAAATATTTTTATAGTCAAATTGGTCATTGTGGTGGCAATCTACCCCCTTGTATGCCGGAAGTGAAGCCAGCATGGTATCAAACCATGACGGAAGCGCACAACGCATTTAACCCCGCAATGAAAATTCATGATACAACTCAACAAAACGGTAAAGGAAATGTTTCAACGTGTAAAAAGTCATTTTATGATATATACAACACATTTTACAGTAATAATAATAATTGGAAACAATTTTTTGACAAGTTAGGGTTTATGGTAACACCACCACCATCGGAAATTGGTCCAAAGAAAAATTACTATTATGATAATAGTTATAATATTGGGGCAGAAAATAATCCCTATATGTATGTACCTGACACGGGTAAAATATTAGGCTATACGCAGATAGGAGGAGTAGCGATTACACCAAACAACTGGAATACTAATGATCGTGCAAAATCGGGTTATTACAAACACGGTTGTGATAAATACTATTATACATCTACTCGCGGGCGAAATGCGACAAACGCAACTTATTATAAGTTTGCAGGTAACCCAATTTTCTTTTTTAAAAACGTTTCCGATGCACAAAAATATGGGAAAAACGGTGCATGGATAGGAGTAGCAACGTATAAGGACAAAACATATTATTATTATCCAGATCCGTCGAATGTAGTGATAGCAAATGGCGGTATTTCGATGGATGATATTATTGACAGTTCAAATAATAATGTAAGTAGTATTACTCCAAGTTTTATTTCGGCAGTAGAAGCATGTAACGATTTATCGAATAACATCGACAACTATGGTAATAATTTAGTTGATGGAAATAAAGGATTTTATGAAAATGCACTTTATAATGTGAGAACCACTTATGGTTTAATAGAAAAAGAAACCAATAATTTATATACAGCTGAATCTTTACCTCAAACACCGCCTAATTTATGCTATTTTAGTCCAAATCAAACTGAATATTATAATACTGGGAATGCAGATAATTACTTTTTTTCTAGTGATGTAGATGACTATTTATATATGTATAGTCCTGAATTATTAGAAACTGCGAAATTACAATGTAATAACCTAAATCAAACATTATTAAATGAAGCTAAGGCATGTTGTATAAATGGTAATTCAATTGCGGCTGCTCCATCTGGGACTAAATGCCCAGATACAATTTCAAACATACCTAAATTTGGTTGTAATATGAATACAACACTGTTAGATGTTAATAATAATTATGCAGTTGGAAACAGTATTGCAAATTGTAATTCTGACAATTATACTAAAAATAAATCAATATGTACTATTCCAAATACTATTACCGAAGGTTTCGATAATCAATGGAACAACTATCCAGAATTAAAACAAACTTTAGAAAAAATTAATAATACTTCAAATAATTTGGCCAATAATTTAAATAAAGTTCAAAAAGCCATTAATACTCCTTCATCTGTTGCGGCTTTTGGTAATGTAAAAGATGATTACAATGCACAAAGTTTGAACAATGTAAATTCGAATTTATCAAAAGCAATTAACAATATGGAATATAACATGATTTTCGCAACTGGAGGTGCTCCTGCCACAAGTAATAGTAAAGCTATTCCTGGATACAAATCGACACCAAACCTAACATATAACGAATTAACAGCCGACGTAAGCAATGCGCTAACATATAACGAGACCTCTGTAAATAATTGTAATAACCCCAAAAGTATTATGGCTTATAATGACCAAAATCAATATTATTTATCGTCCGGTGGACCCGGTTGTATTAATTACCAGAACTTATACCAAAATACATTAACAACATGCGATTATGTTGTGCAAGAAGCCAAAAATTTTTCATTGAACCCGAAAGATGTTGTCGATATTAACAATATTGATAGAGATATGAAGCATGGATTAATTGGGCGCACATTAAGCGACACGGAAAACGTATTAGGTGGATTAAATAAACGATGTTATAACTGGTATGTCGAATTTCAAAAATGGATCGACGATGAAGATCGTGCAGCAGCGATTCCGTGTGAACCTACCCGCCCAACCACAAATGAATTCGATAAGGAAGCACAAAGTATTGTGGATAAATGGAATGCCGAGGCAGGTGCATATTTAGAACAATTAATAAAACGTCTAAATACGATCAACGATTATGTTGAGAAATATCCAAATAATATTAATGTTAAATATAATGTGGTTCCAAATGGAACGCCAAACACCCCTTTTGCAATGTTAAATCCTTCAAACAACGGTGCTACAGGTCCAGCAAGCTACGAAATGGAAATGTATATACCAAGTGGTCCACAAGGTCCAAAAGGAGAAAACGGTGCACGTGGTCCAAATGGTCCGAACGGTCTTATGGGACCAACCGGCGCAACCGGTCCAGCAGGCATTAGTGAAATTCCGAACCAATATATTCCATATTTACAATAATGTGGGTATCATCATCTATATATTTATCTGTAAGGAATATATAGATAACTAATGAAAACAATGTCCTATGTGTTAATACTTATTTTGTTTCTAGTAATTGTATTTATTAATTCATATACAAAAGAAGGGTTTGCTGGAATAGAAGAAATAATGCAAAATAATATACAAGTAAATGCTATTAACAGTTATAGTCAAGACAGTATTCCACAAGAAAAATTAGCAAAATACGAAATTATATTAAAACACTATTTAGAATTGCTTCAAAATGCCAATGGGTCGTATTTAACCGTGGAAATTTCCGAACCGAAGAACGAGAGTGTGCAAAATAAATTCGAGGCTTCTCTTTCCTGTGATATCGGAAAACAGGTCTTAAGTATAAACGTTCCAGTTGGCGTCACAGGAGATAAAGGACCCCAAGGACCCCAAGGACAACAAGGCGATCAAGGACCCGAAGGTAATAAGGGACCTACGGGCCCCCAAGGGGATCTTATTACATTTCCATTATAATTTGGGAACAAAAGCTTGTTGCTGACCTTGGATTTCATCCATCCTTTGCTGTTGTAAATTATCCACGGTTACATCGCTTTCTACTTTATCCGGTGTATATGTATCTGGAGGTGTGTAAATACTGATTATATCTTCGTTGGCACTTACATAATTATATAATTGTCTACGACCCCCATTCCCCTTGGCACTCAATTCTTCTGCGGTCAAGTTATACATTGTATATGGTTCGGAATAGATATTTACGCCGCCGCTTGATGCATTTAAACTAGTTCCAACAGGCTCTCCTTGAAAGTTGGCTGATTTCTTTTTTCCTTCTTCTTGTGCTAACGGTTGGTAATGGCTAATAATATCATCGCCCAAAATGACTTTGTAGTTTTTATTTACCAACAATAATGCAGGAACCGATTGAATATGTGGCGGCATGACTACTTTTTGCCCGTTTTCGAGAACAATATAAATTTGGTTATTGTTTGCGTCTCTTTGTCGTTTGTCGATACAAAGAAAACTAATTTTGTTTGTCAAATTCGCTTTTACTAAATATTGCAAAACACGTTGGCTATGTTTGCAATAATTACTATAATACAAAGTATCCATGAAATTTGTATTATAATCACAATAAACGCTTCCGCGTTAAACGCTTTTTCCTAAATATTTATTGGATGCACATAGAATAAAGAAGACGATTCTGGAAGTAGAAAATACCATACATGATGGATGTCATTACAACAGAGTGAAGAAGCTCAGGAGAGAACTTCTTTGCGCTCAAAAGCATGACCAAACCTCCTACAATTGTAAGAACCAAGAATACGAAACCCAATACAGCCAACCAGTAGAACCAAAGGCAATACTCGCGACTTAAAGGACCAAACAAGTTACCGAAAACGCGATCTTCCATTTATAACATACCTCTATAAAAAAAGTTGTGTGTAACGTGAAATTAATATCTGTGTCTTTTATATACTTTATATATGTCAATTATTTACAAGTTAATTAGTGATTTTTTGAAAGAAGAGGGGTTTAAGGCATCTGTTATTTTGGGAACCAGTTTTATCAATAATATTATTCAAAGTATTGGATTTTCGCGAATTACAGCTATGATTTTGACAGAATTAAATAATAAAAACTTCAAACAAGCACAAATGTATTTCACGTATTTTATTTACTTATCCTTGATTTACATTGGTGTGTGTTTTATTTACCGTTATTTTCAAAATGGACTTTTGTCTAAATTGTATCAATGGACACGATATCAATTGGTCCGTATGTTATTGGTATCGAATGACGAAGAGTTTAGTAATGAAAACTTTACGTCCATGATTTCACCTATCAATCGTGTTAGCTCCACCACGTTTTCTGTGCTAAATGATCTCATTTCGTTTTATATTCCGAATGTTGTCTTTTTATTGGTATCGGTAGGTTACATTTTATATCAACACATTAGTATTGGTAGCATTTTCATTGCAGGAAACGCTGCGTGGATGTTGTATTTAATGTGGTATTGGAAACCATTGATTCAGAAAAACAAGGATTATGAGCAGCAAGTTAATCACACGGAAAAATACTTGTTAGAAATGCTAAACAATGTAGACAAAATCGTTTCCCGGGGTCAAACAAACAGCGAATTATCAATTTTGAAGGAAAAGAAAAATGAAAGTTCCTCTAAATC
>Ga0181566_10002695_pt1 | contig 14596 bp, 14 predicted proteins | sample 101ome_15_FD_133762 | JGI IMG/M metagenome (GOLD analysis project Ga0181566, IMG submission 133762) | Coastal salt marsh microbial communities from the Groves Creek Marsh, Skidaway Island, Georgia - 101402AT metaG (megahit assembly) | ecosystem: Environmental > Aquatic > Marine > Intertidal... | reverse complement strand
CGTTTTATTCGGAAAAGGTGTTTTCGTGCAAAACAGGTGTCTTGGACTATATTCAAGGCGATTTACGGAAACTCAAATTCATCGAAAACCTTTTTCGTAATAATGCAAATCAAATAAGCGAAGAAAGTTTGCACCACATTTTCCAGCAAAAATCGTGTAATGAGGATTCAAAAGAAATGACGAAAAACCTTTTCGTGAATTATATACCTTTTGAGGAACACAACATCAAATTGAACGATAATGACCGCACAATCGTAGCCTTGCTATATCATGAAAATATTATTGACATTTTAAACAAGAAAAAGGGCAATCACAACGACTTTTATTTGTCTTTCTTGGAAAACATATGTTTTTCGGATTATTTCGACCGAATTACTTTCCAAAACCAAATCTGGATTTTCAACGAAATGAGTTCGCTCATGAAAACGTTTTATAATAATTTCCTGTTTCACGATTACTTCAAAAAGGAAAAAAAAGGAACGTGTTTACTAAAGGAAGTTCGGTTTACAAAAGTATTGACCAAATATTCCACGGAATACAACAATTCATTGTTTTTAAACCATCTTTGTCAACAACTCAATATGGAGAAAAAAGACGTATATGCCTTGTTTCAAGAACTAAGATATACGTTTAAAGAAGGCGATGAGGACTTTTCCACGTTATTTGAACCAGGACAATCACTCGAACATTTATTTGACGGCTATGAAATCAGCAAATTAGATATTCGACGCATGTATCGATTTTTAGACAAAGTTGTCAAAAGAGAACAAACAATCGACGAAATCGAATAATGTCATATAATTGACTAGGTATGTTTAGCCTATTTCATGTATAATCTATAATATATACATGATCACGCACATAGCGAATCATTTTTATAATTATTCTTTTGTTTATTTCATCATAGTCGCCATATGTATCATTGGAATTTGCTATTTGACATCGCGCTACGAATCTTTTTCTAGTAAACCCACGGAAAAATCAACCAAAAACGAAGTAAAAGGACGCGGATATAGCGACAATAGCGCCCCTTATATTGAACCAATTTTTTACGAAAATTTCATTAGTCCCACACAAGCCCAAGAAATTTTAGACAAAGCCCATCCATTATTTAGGGAAAGTACCGTCGTATCTGGCTCTGACGAAAAAGTCCGAAAAAGTGAAACCGCGTGGCTTTCTAAAAACGAAACCCCTGTCAAAGAAATCGTGGAAAAAGTTTGCGAAATAACCAATATTCCTTTTTCGCATGCTGAAAAAATGCAAGTCGTCAAATACGGACCCGATGGCTTTTACAATCAACACTGGGACGCTGCATGTGAAGACAGCCCGGAATGTGTGGAATTCGAGAAAAACGGCGGACAACGCAAAATCACCATGCTCATCTATTTAAATGATGACTTTGAAGGAGGCGAAACCGAGTTTCCGAATCTAAAAACATCCTACAAACCCAAACGTTGCGGTGGTCTGTTATTTAGGAGTTTAGAGGAAGGCGGTGGACATAAATGTCATCCAAAAGCATTGCACGCAGGTGTGCCCGTGAAAACTGGACAAAAATACATATGTAATGTGTGGCTTCGTGAAACACCACACCAAGAATAATCGTTAGAATACCTGTATTTCAAACTACAGCTATTACATCTATGAACAATCAACATTTTGAAACCCAATATAGTGCTATTGTGGAACCAAAATACGGACCCCATCGCGATATAACCAAGGATACAATTCTCACCCATAATATTGGAACACCTCATTCTTATTCTATACCGAAATACAAACGTGTGGATATGACGCAATATCATAGTTATAGCATTGACCCGGTTGGATGTAAGGATGCGGACGACGCCTTTTCCATATATACAGAAAACAACAAAGTCTATTTAGCCATCCACATTGCCGATCCAACGGAATATATTGAACTCAATTCCGCTCTTTGGAAAGATATTGTCCAACGAACCACCACCAAATATCCCTCCAATCGCCCTCCGATTCACATGATGCCGCAAGACGTCTTGGAATTATCCAGTTTACAAGGAGACGAGCAAGGAACCACGAAAAATGCCATTTCCGTGGTTTCGGAAATAGATCCAACTACTTACGAACCATTACACGGAATTAAACTCCTCTTTACAACTATCACTGTAAAAAAAGACCATGCTTTTAGTTATCAGAGTGCATCAAACATGTGCGACACCCACGAAGTATTGAAAACCGCACTTTCCATTAGCGAAACATTAAAAGCCAAACGCTCACGCAAAACTACCGGTATCAAATTAAACGAAGTGTGTACTGCCTATCCGATTTACGAACCCAACGACGCTTATTTATACGAAGATTCCTCCAAAGAAAGATTAATGAAACAAATGATCGCAGAATTCGCGATTTTCGCCAATTCCTTTGTCGGCGAATATTTGAAAATCCATTTGAATGTGGGCATTTTCCGTACATGTAACGCAAGCGAATGGCTACAAACGCTTTATAGCGGCATTTCTGGCAACGAATTATTACAAGAAATCATTACCAACGGTATTAAAGCCGATTATATGGCGAATGTCGAATCACACGATTTAGTGGGTATGCCCGAATATTGTCACTTTACATCGCCCATTCGTCGACTGTCCGATTGCATATGTCATTATTTACTGAAATATATATGTTTTAAGGAAGATCACAAAGACCCACCGTTTTCGGATAATTTATTGGAACATTTAGCGGGAAAATGTTTATTAGTAACACGTGCCGAAAAAAAGAACCAATATTTAGATATCAAATTCCGGTTATTACAAGTCATGAACAATATGATTGCAAAAGAAGGAAACATATGCATTACGTATTATTTAACGGGATATAGCGGCCTGTTTTTGAATCTGATTATTTGTAAAATCAATGATTTTCATGTTCATATGTCCTATACATTACGTATACGCAATTTTACCAAAACGATTCAACCGAAAGAGAAATATAGCTTAGTTGTCGATCAAGTCAACTGTTTTCATCAATACGACGAACATACCATTCCACAATTAGACAAACATGTTTTATCCATATAAAATGCTTAAATAAAACAATCATAATAGTAGTACAATGGGTAACTTTTTTTCCAGCACAAATGAAGCTGAAGAACAAATAACCTGTATTATTTGTAACGCAAGAGTAGAGAAAGCAGATTATATTGATTTAGGATGTTCGCAATGTAAGAACCGAATCAAAGGTCATTTTCATAACGATTGTTTTCATAATTATGTAGACGAATACAACGGAATCTTTGTTTGTTTTGACTGTAAATACAAAGAAGAAAACAAGGAAACAAATAATCCCGTATAACAATAAAAATTTACAAATATACATTTTTATTGTTTTTTTTTGATTATATATTATCGATTTTAGGGAAATGAATATCCAGTTTGCCCGGAATCTTTCCTTTATTTAGCTGATATAAACAATTCATAAAATCTTCACCATATTGCACATATGTCTTTCGTAGGTCTCCAATATAATTACCGAAATTCTCAATACCATCGTCAGTCAAGTTATCATATTTTTGTCGCAAGTTTTCTATGTTGTCTGATTTTAGTTCTTTGTACATTTCCTCTAATCGTTTTTCTGAAATAATAAAACTGAACGATATATCAAATACCATGTGATTTTTTTGTTCTTCATCCATATTATTTACATTTCTCATTGTTCCAATACCGTGAATATGATTGTTTTCTTCGTTCCATTCCCAACCCGTCCAATATACAGGTTCTTTACACCAATAATATATTTGATCTGATTCATCATAACACAAAGACATCAAATAAATTTTACTATAAGCAAGTTCTTCCCACATTTTACACATGTTATCCCTCTCTTCTGTATCTACAATGGGCGCGTTTAGATTAAACTCCTCGATGTATTGTGATGCGTTTTCGTAATATGCCATTCTTAATTCGTTTATAAAATATACTGGTTTTCTATTTAAAATAAGCCTTTCAATTTTCTATTTTTTTTTGACAACTATATATATAGTATGCCAATCGACATCAACCTTTTAGGAGAAGATGGAAAACGCCTTTTTAAGGAATGGAACGAAAAAGTAAAGAAACACAACAAATATACTGTAAAAAACAAATACCACAAAGAACACAACATGGACATGTGGCACAAGGAATTAAACGACCTAAATAATTATTATCGTAAAGCCTTAAAAGCCATGGAAAGCGAAAAGAAGAAGGAAATGAAGGAATTAGAAAAGGCCGTCAAAGAAGCTGAAAACAGTATCAAAACAAAGAAACCTCGTTGTCCTAAAGGAACACGCAGAAGTAAGAAATCCGGAAACTGCGAAAAGAAATCTATGCAATCAAGAAAGCGTTGTCCCAATGGAACACGCAGAAGCAAGAAATCTGGTAAGTGCGAGTAAATGAGTGTAAAGATATATTAAATTTTAATTTTTTGATCAATATTTATCAATATTTATCAATAACCGTTGTTTTAAAAAGTATGCCAGTGACCAAGTAAGGGTCACAATTAGAACCTGGTCGACGATCCTCAAAATATCCTTTTTTATCTTTAAGCGTATCATTACCAATACGAATAGAACGTCCTCTATCTGCAATACCTACAGTAAAATTATGATAACCGGATGTTTCATGTTCGCCATTCATACGTTGGTCATTATCTTCACCATAGACGTCCATATGTTCTTTATGTTTTTTAGATAATTTATCGATAGCTTCATTAATAAATGCAATTCCTTCTTTACTACCTTTACCATTACGCATTTCCTTTGTGCTGTAATTTGCATGACATCCCGAACCATTCCAATCACCTTTTATTGGCTTAGGTGAAAGGTCTACTTTAACATTGTATTTTTCAGCAATACGAATCAATAAATAACGGGCAACCCATAATTGGTCACCTAGATCAATACCAACACACGTACCTACTTGAAATTCCCATTGTGCTGTTGCTACTTCTGCATTTACACCACTGATTTGAATTCCTGCATAAAGGCAAGCATTTAAATGTTCTTCGACAATTTCTCTGCCAAATGCATTTTCGGTACCAACACTACAATAAAATTGGCCTTGTTTTAATGAAGGGTCAAACCCCAATGGTTTATTTGTTATAGAATCAATTAAAAAATATTCTTGTTCAAGTCCAAACCACGGCTGTGAATCTTTGTTTTGTTCAAATAATTCATTAGCCCAGTGACGATGGCTATTCTCTAAATAACTACCATCAGGGTACTGAGTTTCGCAAAGAACTATTTTATTAGGATCTCCACGAAAAGGATCCCTGTAGATAGCACGTGGAATAAGTATAACTTCAGAATCGATTCCTTCTGCTTGATTAGTAGAACTTCCATCAAAATTCCAAATAGGTAAATCAGTAACATTTTTGACTTCTTGATCAAATACTTTAGTCTTTGACCTTAGATTATTATTACCATCAATCCATACATACTCTAAAATTGAACGGCGATACTCCATTGTATATATTCTTTATTATTTAGTTATTCTTTAACTAAATAATACTTTATTATACAAATACCACAAAGAAACCTCGTTGTCCCAATGGAACACGCACAAGCAAGAAGTCTGGTAAGTGCGAATAATTAAATTTTTTTGATCAATACTTTTTTTTGATCCAAAAAATAAGACACCAAATCGTCATTTTTATAATCATAAATATAGTTGATTTCTTTGACACCCGACGCCAATAACAACCGCGCACAAATCAAACACGGATAGTGTGTAATATAAGCAACACAATCCATCGACGAAACCCCACGTTTCGCACAATCACACAAAGCATTTTGTTCAGCATGAATCGTCGCTTGTTCATGTCCATCACGCACAATGCTAATATGATCACAACCCGGTAAAAATCCATTATAGCCTTGACTAATAATACGGTTATCCTTTACCAATAAACAGCCGACTTGTAACCGTTCACAAGCCGAGCGTTTTGAGGTCGCTTGGACAATTTCCTTAAAATACTCATCCCAACTAGGGCGTTTTAATGATTCCATTACTAATACATAATAGAATCATTTAGATTATTTTCGTTTCATACAATTGATGTTCTAAAAACAAAATCCGTTTTTGCATGAATTCGATTAAAGCACGTTGTTTTTCAAGCACACCAACCGTTTCCTCTAAACTCATTTCAAATGGACCATTCGGTCCATTACGAATAATCGCAGGCATCGCTTTTTGCGCTTGTTCTCGCTCTTGTTTCATAACATATAAATGTTGACACACGTCCTTTTTAAAAGCGGGTTTTCCCACTTCATAATGCTGCAATAATTCGTTCATATATTTCGTGAAAAAATCACGAATCATTTGTTCCTTTTTCAATCGTATAAAATGCGATACTTGCAAGGTGCTTTCCTTATGTAACGGCGACGGATTGGTCAAGAATTCGTATTTATTTACAGAATTGTGTTCATGTGCAAAGACTAATATTGTTTTGAGGGGATTCAATTGAACCATGGGAATGCTATAATTTTTCAAAAACATTCGTTCTTCCGCTAAACAGGCTAAATCATTGTAATGTGTTTCTTGTAATAAAGACTTGCGAAAAGCGAACGTTGCAGCAGTAGCGTGGTTTTTTCCATAAGGTCCGAATTTCATCATTTTGTCGCATTTGTTAAAGTAAATATACATTTCACTCGATCCTGCGATTTTCGCCTCGGGGTGTGCTTGTAATTTAGAAACCGCGTGCATGACTCTTTCCGGTGGATAATAATCGTCGTCGTCCATGTATACAATGTAACTCCCCTTCGCTTTTTTGTGCATAAAATTCCGTTTTTCGCCTAAGGCGAGCTTTTCCTCTAAACGATAATATTTGATTTGGGGGATGTTACTATCGATTATCAATTGTTCGATGTTGTCTGTTCCGTCGTCTACAATAATCCATTCCATACGGTCTTTTGGATACGTCTGGTTCTGGAAACATTGGATTAAAATGGGTATAAACGGGCGGCGATTATACGTCGGTGTACAAATAGACACAAAAGGGTATTTTTTCGTTTTCTCCATAAACTAAAAAATAGGGGGAAGTTTCTATTTTCCTTCTAAACGCAACTTATTTCTCGGTATTTGTTTCACTAGTAGTAGTAGTAGTGTTTTGAGGAGAAGCTTGTATATCACTTGGAACATCAATATAATTGTTACCGTCTGAAAACCCGGCTGATGATGGTTTTATTTCCACATTCAACGGTTTTGCTTCAACGTTGTTTGACGGCATTTCACTCGTAATGTATTTGTATTTTTGATAAGCCCATGTGATTAGCACTGCAATAATTAATACATTGATTAATATGAGCCATGTAAACAAATAAGTAAAGGTTTGTTTAATCGAACTCGACGACATGGCAGTGGCGCTGTATTTTCCAAAAATAGATGATTGGAAATCTTTCATATAGATACTAATACCGGCCAACAACATTAATATTATAACGATTTCAAACATATATGCGGTTCCCCAATCGGCTATTTTGGTCGAATAGTGCCACAAATAAGTGGGTATTTTATTCCATTGAAACGTGGGTGGATTTATACATGGGTCGTTCCATTTTAAACTGGGTCCCAAGTTCGCAATGTTTTCGCTAATTCCCGTAAACGTGCTCATGGTATTTGTTCCTTGGTAAAATAAAACACCTAAAAAGGAATACAATACTAAATAACCAAACACGAGGAAAATACCCAAGGGAACATTGACCGCGATTGTCCAAGCAGTATAAAAGAACATGGCAATGAAAAACAATGGGTAACCAATATACGGTGGATATTCAAAGCGAAGCAAGTTGCCCATTCCCGACTCAATAAAGTAATAACGTATTGCATAATATCCAGCGACCATTATTGCTAAACCGGATATTGTCGAAGTTCCAAACTTGTGATTCCATGCATTAATAAAATCGACCAACATTACGTATTGCAAATTCGCCGAAACGAGAACCAAAAACAGGAAAAACAGTCCAATGTAAATCAGATTATTCCAGGTTACATAATGCTTGATTGTTTTGGCAAATCGAATGATTAACCAATTAAACACTTCTAATACGCGGCAACCGGGTCCAATCATTCCATACAAAATTGTGCTGTAATTCATAATGTTTTTACAATCAAATGTATACCGCATATTATCCTCGTCTTTTAAGTAAAACGCTATGAAATACCAATTATACACAAAAATCCATACCATTATCATCATCAAGAATTTCTGGGTTTGGTCTTGGAATGTTTCGATTTCTTTTTCGGTGGCAGTGTTGTTTGTCAATGCATTTGCTACTTTCGTAATCACAATCGTTAAATTTTTATTGAACTCAATAATAAACAACTGAATGGATTTTTTGATTAATAGTAAGTAACTAAAAAACAGGCTAAAAAAATAACTAATCAAATTGCTGAGTTCACTAAACATTGTTTGTATCGTATTTCCTAATCCCTTCAAATCCAAATAATTCAAGTTCATGTTTCCATATACACTCACGTCTTCTGTTGGCGGTTTAAAGGCACCGTCTAAACTAGAATAAAAACTATTTCCTTTTGTGATGGAATCAATACCGTCCATTATAGATGTCAACTCTGACGAAAGATTTTCTCCTACTTTAGATTCACTGGCAAACCCATTTGACATGTTTTTTTCAAATGAAGTCATTGAACTCTTGGCTTTTTCGATTTCCCCTGCTAATGAACTCGGTGGGGGCGCGGTTCCAGGTGCTAAACCTTCGACGATTGTGCCAAATCCTTCTTTTTTCTTTTCTTTCTTTTCTTTCTTTACATTCTTTCTCCATTTTGCCATATTATTATAATAACCCTTATATATTAGTAATACATATATAACCCATTTGTAGGTCTTCTTTTTCTTTTCTAAATATTATGTAAATGGAATTAAATTGGATTCATAACCGCCCCAAACAATATTATTCAAAATGCGTCGAATTATTCGGCAAACCAACGTCTTTTTCCAAGGAAAAACATGGTTTCGCTTTTTGGAAAACACGAGGCTTATTTAATGAACACATATTACGTGACGAAGACGTGAAACACTGCGTTCCACGAAACCATCATGATTATTTTTATAGCAGTGTTCAGTTTTATATTCCTCCAAACAAAGTAATGGATGTGTTGCGCATTAGCGGTTCCATCAATTATGACGGACTCAAGAAAATGCTCACGGCTCGTTGTGGTGGCATTGGCGCCAATTACGCCACCCTTTATTTAGGAATGATGGTCGCTACTGGCGAATTGACCATTGCACAAGTGAAAAAAGACGACATGTATCCGAAAATGATCCGCGGCGAACTCATTCCTCATAAAAAACTGCATTCCATTATGTATGCAATGAAACGGGAAAACGCCAACACATACAAAACACAACTCCATGACGAATTCGCGCCTTATGCATTTCGAAAATGTTATACACCGCGTTCCAAGAAAAACAGAAAAACCAAGAAAAAGAGATCATAAATGATCTATTGATTCATGTATTTTTCATATGAAACACATGAATTAGCGCGCATACATCATACCGCAGTTTCCTCCGATCAAAGACATTATATTGTATCTTTCTTCAAACAAATACAAATTGTAATTGTAACTATAAAGTGCCCACGCTGGCTTTTGCGTAATGTTTACCGGTTCGCCATTTTCATCGCAATTTATTTCTAAATTACTTCCTTCTTCATCCAAAGGAGGCAAAAAAGTCGTAAATTCCAATTCCACGTTTTTAAACCGACTCATATTGATCGCACCCGAAGGCTGATACACATACGGACTCGTATCTAAGCAGAAATTATAACAATACAATCCTTCCTTTGCAAACCCCGCTGTGCGCGTATATTTCTCCACATAATCGTATACTTCCGAGGGCTGCGAATTTTCACGGTATTCTCCAGACAATATGATCGCACCCGTTTCCATAATTTCGTATTGATTTCCACTGTTGAAATTTCCCGTATAATATAACCCACTCGCAGGGTCAATAGTAAGGTTTTGAGGAATCGTTTCGTAAGCCCAATTACTATAATTCGTCCATTCGTTTCGCAAAAAAGCATCACTTCGTTGGAAATACCACATCCACGACGACACCATCCCATTGGACGACTCCAGTTTCACACGCGATGTGCCGACCACATCCAAAAAACTGTATTCAAATACATCTTTTACTAAATAGATCTGATCCTTTGCCGCAAATAATTGCTGCTCGTCTTCCGACAAGAAACAATACGTCGAAAGCAAATGAATATCCGCGTTCCAAGAAGTCACCTTGTTTTCGTAATTCACAGCAGACAAATCCGAAGAAGGGGGCGTTTGAAGGAAACGATACATTTGAAACTGATTCTGATTCATATCCGGTCGCACATACGGAAAATCATCGCCAAAATTAAATACGTCGCGCACACGAAACAATTGACTAATCGGACGCAAGGTAACGTTTACAAACAATTCATTGTATTGAAGTGCCACTAAAGGAAAAGCGCATTTGCTTTGCAACGTAAACCAGGTGTTTAAAGGTATATATAACGTATTTCCACGAATAGATGGTTCAGCGCCATTACTATTTGTTGTATGCAACGCATTCGGATATGCGTTTGTAGGATACGGCACGCCATTTGTTCGCCCTTTCCAATTTTTCGGATCCACATATTCCGGCACATTACCCGTCATTTGATTAAACAAATTCTTCTTTTCTGTTGAAAAATCCCTTTGCACCATTGCACTCAAATATCGCCCGGAATATTTCTGCAACATAACGGACCCACACGTAATCTCGATTTCTTCGATCATTTGTGCACCAATATCATCTATCCATTTGAAATCATAAGGCGACCATTGAAAATTGGTCTTTTCGCTAGGTTCCCAAACGGGACTCCAAATGTCCGGTAAATTAACGACTAAATAAGTATCCATCAATAAATCTGCATAACGTTTTACTTTAAACGTAAATTTAGAAGGTTCATTTAAGCGAAGTTCACGTGAACCGTCAAAATCCAATCGGAACTTTTGCAGACCAAAATTCGTGTATTTACTATAGGTGGTTTTGAAAAATGTCTTTGAAGGATTTCCTGTTAAAATAACATTAGCACTACCTTGTGAAATAATATTTAATAAACCTCCTGCCATAATGAAATATATATATTAGCTTCTTATATTTTTGTTTTCTTAAGTAACTTTCTTTATAACACTAGTATATATGGCCAGTTTTATTGATTATACATTATTAGGAATCGCAACAGCAATCATATTATATATCTTGATCCGCATGATTAATAAAAACATGGATAATAAAAAAACCGATAGTCCCGTGTTTAATGATACGCCCAATTCCGCACAAATAAAACAATTAAATGCAATTGAACAAAACACGCAAGGTGTAGCCATTCGTAATGCTGCATTCCCCGTGTCACAAGACAATTCGCTACGTAATTTTATTATTAAGTCATCATTTAATTCCGCGTATAGTGGCAGTTACATGAATCTGGAGATGATCAAATACGTATTAAAACGCGGTTGTCGTTTTCTGAATTTCCAAGTGTTTATTAAAGACAATACTGCCATTGTAGCGTATTCAAAAGAAGATTTTGAGGGTTCGTTTTCTTCAAACCCTCCTGCTCTTTCTTTAGGCGGTGTGTTTTCTACAATTAATATGAACGCATTTAATCAATATTGTCCGAATCCGAGCGATCCCTTGTTTATTCATTTGCAAATCATGAGTGATTTACCCAATGCAAATTCGATTGTTGCCGAAAACATTGCAGCTAGTTTTAAGGATAACTTGTATGCAGATCCAAACACCGGTTACGCAACTACCATTGATTTGAATGTTCAACTAGAACGATTGCGCGGAAAAGTCGTTATTTTAGCAGATGATTCGCGATTTACACCAACAAACGAAACGGACCCAAAACTATCCAATTACGTGAATTTAGTAGTAGGAAAAACAAATGTACGTTTAAATACAGAGAGTCAGTTAACCATTCAGCCCATTAATCCACCCAATCCGTATGTATATAATTTCTACATTGTACAACCCAATTTAGGGTTTTTCTACGAAATTGTAAATTCGGATGCCAATTATTTGATCGAAAATTACGGTGCACAAGCAATATGCCAAGCGTTTTATAGCAATGACACGAATCTTTTGAATTATGAAAAAATATTCAATGACAATAAAACGGCATTTGTTCCCATTTCGACTTATTTGACGTAATTCATATACAAATTCTAATGTATATGTATATGACAAAAATAATAAAAAGGAAACAAACAAAGAAAAACCAAAAGTTTAGACCAAAGGAATGTACCAATGAAATGAATTTCCAAGAATGCGAATTGGCTATTTTACGTCATGTGGTCGACGAAAATGAGAAAATCGCCGGTGAAAAGGTGGCCAGTAGTCCGGAAATCAAAAAAATGATTGAAATCGTCGAGGATTTTTTAATCAAGAAAAAACTCATTTGTTACGGAGGAACGGCCATTAACAATATTTTACCCAAAGAAGCGCAATTTTACGACAAAAATTACGAAATCCCGGATTATGATTTCTTTTCACATAACGCATTAGACGATACAAAGGAATTAGCCGACATTTTCTATAAAGCGGGTTATTTAGACGTAGAGGCAAAATCCGGTGTTCACGGCGGCACATACAAAGTGTTTGTAAATTTCATTCCCATGGCGGATATTACGTATATACATAAGGATTTGTTTCAAACTTTACAAAAACAAGCCATCAAAGTCGCCGGAATTTATTACACCCCTCCCGATTTTTTACGTATGGGTATGTATTTAGAGCTTTCTCGTCCGGCAGGTGACATTAGTCGTTGGGAAAAAGTCCTCAAAAGATTGAATTTGCTGAATGAATATCATCCCATGAAAGTCGAATATGATTGCCCGTCTATTGATTTCCAACGAAAAATGGACGACAATGTAGAACAAAATGAGGAAATTTATTATATTATTCGCGACACGTTCATTGATTTAGGTCTCGTATTTTTCGGGGGCTATGCAAGCACACTATATTCCAAAAACATGCCGAAACACGCCAAGCGGTTTATACAAAAAATCCCCGATTTCGATGTGTTATCCGAAGACCCTCAACGCAGTGCTACTATTGTCAAAGAACGGTTAGAAGACGCGGGTTTAAAGAAAATTTCGATTACGCATCACAAATGTTTTGGCGAAATCATTCCCGAACATTACGAAATCAAATACGGCTTGGACATTTTGGCGTTTATATACAAACCAATGGCTTGCCATAATTACAATACGATTACTGTAGACAAACGTGAGATCAATGTGGCTACCATTGATACCATTATGAGTTTTTACTTGGCGTTTTTGTATTCAAACGCGCCTTATTACTATAAAGATCGTATTTTGTGCATGGCGCAATATTTATTTGAAGTGCAACAAAAATCCCGTCTTTCTCAAAAGGGATTGTTAAAACGATTTGTTCCAAAATGCATCGGTATTCAGGAAACATTGGAAAGCATTCGAGCAAAGAAAAGTCAGAAATTCGCCGAACTGAAAAACAAGCGCGGAACGCGCGAATACGAAGAATTCTTTTTAAAATACGTCCCTGCCGATTTACAAAAAAAGAAGGAGAAAAAACCTTCAACAGAAGAAAAAAAACCAGAGGTAAAACCGTCTAACAATAAAACACGGAAGAAAAAAATGACTACCAACGTTTTACGCAAAATGCTTTTTCCACTATAAAAAAATCCATACAATAATATATGGATTTTTTGATTTCCCTTGGAAAAGGACTACTATTAGGCGGTTCTATATGTGTATTCGGCATGATTCTAGACAAAACCATTTGTGCTAAGAGCCTGAAAAAAATCGACAAAAAACTGTATGACAAAGGAATTTATGCGGTAAAGAAGAACATGATGATTGCCGGTCCACTTGCGTATGCTATGGTGAATCAATATTTCATAACCCCGGGGTATACGATTCAATGGTTCAATGTGATTTCCATGTTATCCATTCATAGTGTAGGTTATTACATCATCCATTATGCAATGCACAAAGTTTCCTTTTTACAACCGATTCATGAATTCCATCATCGTTTTGATAAAACCTTGGTGCCTAGTATTGGTAATGCAGTAAGTTTAGAGGAATTCTTTTTGGCTTATATGGCGCCATTTATTTTCGGTGCTTATTTGCTGGAACCCAATGAAATTTCCTTTGTTATACCGATTGGTATTATTGGATTGTTGAATATATTAATACACTGCCAAGAAGCAGAGCAATTGTCGTTTGTGAAATGGTGGGTATCTCCTAAAAACCATATTGATCATCATCGTTATCGTTATAAGCATTATGCTGCGCCTACTTTCAACTGGGATTATTTGATAGAAGGTTATTAGATTTCAACGAATCCGGAACCTTTTTCGCGTGACTCTGTTTCTATATAATCGATTGTTGAATCCCAGAGATTAAATGTGACGGGTTCGTGTATATATAAAGTGAACTTGTTTCTTTCGATGCTGTCTAGAAAATTACCCGGATTGTGGTATAATGGATTCACTTTGTAGTTGTTTTTTTTTATACCAATGAAGATTTAAAATGGCACGCACGACGGGCGTATAATT
>Ga0181566_10002688_pt1 | contig 14610 bp, 15 predicted proteins | sample 101ome_15_FD_133762 | JGI IMG/M metagenome (GOLD analysis project Ga0181566, IMG submission 133762) | Coastal salt marsh microbial communities from the Groves Creek Marsh, Skidaway Island, Georgia - 101402AT metaG (megahit assembly) | ecosystem: Environmental > Aquatic > Marine > Intertidal... | reverse complement strand
TCTGGTTCCATCCCATATGAGGCACTTTGAGCCGGTCACCCTCAATACGCATATTTGTATCAAAACGCCGCACGCTTCCAGAGACCATACCTAAACACGATGTGCCGCCATTCTCCTCGCTGTGTTCCATTAACACCTGCATGCCCATGCAAATACCTAAGAATGGTTTTTCCTGAGCGGCTTTTTTTAATACTGGCACCAATGCACAGGCCTGAATTTGCTTCATGCAATCTGCAGCCGCACCTTGCCCGGGGAAAACCACTCGATCAGCATTGTCAATATCTTCGGCACGCTGACATACCTCAATGATTTGTCGATCATTGCTAACGGCATTAAGTGCACTGGTGACGGAATGTAGATTACTCATTCCATAATCTACGACAGCGATTTTTTCCACGAGTGTTGGCTAATTAGTTGATCAAGTGAATAGAGGTAACTAGTAACTATATTATAGTGCGCCTTTGGTCGACGGTAATTGATCTGACATGCGCGGATCAATTTCACATGCAAAACGCAGAGTGCGACCCAGTGCTTTAAATATGGTTTCAGCAATATGATGCGAATTGGTGCCTTTGAGATTATCAACGTGCATAGTTACTTGGGCGTGATTAACAAAACCTTGTAAGAATTCGATTATCAAATCTACATCAAAGTCCCCAACCCGTGCTCTGGGATAATCGACCGCATAATGTAAGCCGGGACGACCAGAAAAATCGACCACCACCCTAGATAATGCCTCGTCTAGCGGCACATAAGCATGACTATAACGACGCACACCGACCTTATCTCCCAAGGCTTGTTTAAATGCCTGCCCAAGGGTGATGCCAGAATCTTCCACTGTATGATGCGCGTCCACCGCCAGGTCACCGACCGCCTTGAGGCTAATATCAAACTGTCCATGGCGAACAATTTGGTCCAACATATGATCCAAGAAAGGAATTCCCGTGTCGATTTGACCTTGGCCCGAACCATCTAGATTCAACTCGACTGTGATTTGGGTTTCTAGAGTATTTCGCTCAATCTTTGACGTGCGTGCTGTCATAATTGTATGTTCATCCAAAAATTCATATTTAAGAAAAGTCTATTATACCTCTAACCAGAACGTCGCGGGACCATCATTTGTCAATGAAACCTGCATATCTGCGCCAAAATGGCCCTGTTGCACATCTGGATGATGTTTTTGTGCGTAATCAATGAGGTGTTGAAAATATTGCTGGCCTGTTTGTACGCACACATTATGGCTAAAACTCGGTCGATTGCCCTTGTTGGTATCAGCTAACAGAGTAAATTGTGGCACCAATAATAACCCTGCTTGGATATCGCGTAGACTTTTGTTCATCTTACCTTGTTCATCTTCGAACACTCGATAATTCAAGATCCGTTCACAACAGCGTTCAATTTGTGCTGGCGTATCATCTACTTGTACCGCCACTAACACTAATAATCCCTGCTCAATTTTTGCCACACAGTGCTGATCAATATCCACCCGAGCCGCACTCACTCTCTGAAGTAATGCAATCATGCGTAACGATCAGCCAGTTCGTTGGTGGCATACACCAAAGCATTCACTATTTCCGCCTCCGTGGCAGAATGACCACTGGTCGGCGCAATAGTAAACTTTGCCTGCGGCCAAGCCCGATGTAATGCATAAGCTTGATCGATAGGACATACCACGTCATAGCGGCCATGCACGATATAACCGGGTACCGCCGCCAGTTTCGCCGCATTTTCTATCAGCTGGTTAGGACTCAAATAGCTATTATTCATAAAGTAATGGCATTCAATGCGAGCTAAACTGAGCGCGACTTGTGGATCACCAAAATGTGCTCTCACCGCCGCTTTCGGTATTAATGTAGATGTATTGCCCTCCCAAATGGACCACTCTTGTGCGGCTTTGAGTTGGATATCTGTGTCGTCAGAGGTTAAACGTCGATAGTAAGCAGCCACCATGTCATCACGTTCATTCTCTGGAATTACCGCTTCGTAGGCTTGCCAATAATCCGGGAAAATCTCGCTTGCACCATGCTGATAAAACCATTTAATGTCCTCATCACGACACAAAAACACACCGCGTAATATCAACCCCAATACACTTTGTGCATGTGCCTGCGTATATGCCAAACCCAGTGTTGATCCCCACGACCCACCGAAAACAACCCACTGTTTAATCTCTAAGTGCGCCCGCAGCTTTTCAAGATCATCAATCAAATCTTGAGTAGTATTGTCCTCAAGACAGGCATGCGGCGTCGAACGTCCTGCACCACGTTGATCTAACAGGATAATACGATAGCGTTGTGGATCAAAAAAACGCGGATGGTACGCCTCACAACCCGATCCAGGACCTCCGTGTAGAAATACTGCCGGCAATCCATTTGGGTTGCCATATTCTCCATACCATAATCTATGCTGATCAGACACACTCAGATAAGCCTCATTATAGGGCTCTATTTTAGGATAAAGTGATAACATCGTGTTTTTACTCAGGCCTTATTTCACAGACACAATATCATGACAGATAAAATTTCCAACCAGCCATCATCCACGCCTCGATATAGCTATCAACAGGCGCCGAAAGCACTCTACCATCTCGCCGGTCGGGCGATTGCTGACTTTCAAATGATCAAACCCCATGATCGTATTTTATTGGGTTTGTCTGGTGGCAAAGATTCTCTCAGTTTGTTGCACATTTTACTGCATTTTCAGCGTCATGCCCCGATACCATTCGATCTTGGTGTAGTCACTGTCGATCCCCAATCAGATGCATTTGACCCATCCCCGCTGATACCTTATCTGAAAACGCTGGAAGTCCCCTACTATTATCAATCCGAACCGATTTTGGATTTAGCAGACAAACACATGGATAATGATTCCTTCTGCGCTTTTTGCTCACGCATGAAACGCGGCATTATTTATTCCACCGCACGCCGTGAAAATTACAATGTCATCGCTCTGGCACAACACTTAGATGATTTAGCTGAAAGCTTTATGATGTCCGCCTTTCATGGCGGGACGCTCAACACTATGAAAGCACACTATGTCATTGATCAAGGAGACCTGCGCGTTATTCGACCCTTGGTTTATATACGTGAACACCAAACCGACGCGTTCGCTCGTAATGCTCAACTGCCAGTTATCCCTGAGAATTGCCCAGCTTGTTTTGATATGCCTACCCAACGCCATCACTTCAAAGGCATCCTGCGTACAGAAGAGAAAAATAATCCTCATTTATATCAAAATCTATTGAGTGCTATGCGCCCTTTAATAGAACGCAATAATCAATCTCCAAAGGATTAAAGGCGCTTTATCCATACACCATTTCGCTATCACAACATGGCAACAAGCAGATGATTACTGGCCATGCATTCAATACTATTTAGTACTATTTAACGCTGTTGGAATCTGTTCAAAGTCGGTATAACCACTCGGTGAGTTCATACTAAAAAATATGAAATTTCATAGGATTATTGTTGTTTTTATATCTGACCTACGTATAAAAGCTTAGCCCATCAAGCCCAATGGATAGCTGCTATATCTGTTAGTTGCATAATTAAATTATCATACATATTTACTAATTTCACGTCTATCCTATGCGTATGACCACACTAGCAAAGCGCATCGCACAGGCTCGTAAAAATCTGGGTTTATCCCAGAAAAGACTTGCCGAGCGCCTGAATATATCACGCAGTGCTTGCGGTCACTGGGAACGGGGTATTGCAACCCCAAGTACTGATCACTTGCATACACTCAGTCAAATCCTCGATATTGATATTCATTGGCTAGTCACCGGCGAGCACTATAATAATCCGATTCGAATCAATGAAACCTCAGTAGTAGAATATGAAAATATTCAAGATCAACAGCTAAAAGAAATCATCAGTATCTTCTTTCGTTTATCAGCCGAAAAACGCCGTATTATTTTAGATCTATTACGCCAACTTTAACCTCAAGCTCCACTCTATTCACATCACCTGTGATACCCATCTATTGGCAAAGACTTGCGTGCCACAATCATGGCTTGGTTGCGCCAACCAAGTTGTTGATTTCCCTGATTGCTCTCCTCTCTATACACCAGTATTTGCATACCTTGGCAACGTGTAATGAGTTCGTTGCTTTGCAATAAATAATTTTTGTTGCTAGGGCCTATGTCAGGATCTTTATCTGCCACAAATGTCTGATAAAACAAACAGCCACCCGGTTTGAGGCTGTCAATCAAGTAGGTAAATGTTGGCCGATGTAAGAAATGGCTCAATACCACCACATCAAAACGATCACGCTCTGGTGGATGCTGTTCTATATCTCTCACTGCAGTGTGCACCACCACTTGCAAGCGATCTGCTTGCGCATGACACTTGCCAAGCGCCACAGGAGAGATATCCCAAGCATGAGTCTGCAAACCTGCCTGAGCCAGAAGTATGGCATTAGCTCCCAGTCCACAGGCTAAATCCACAGCAACACCCGCGGTCGGCAGGAGATGTTGATTCTCCAATAACACTTCGCTGGCTTGAACTGCTTGAGTCGAGGATTGGTTGTAGATGTTATCCCATTTTTCTCTAGCAGTACCCATGGCTGTATTAACGACGCCAAAATACCGGAGTAAAAATTACCAGCAAAGTAAAAATTTCTAAACGTCCCAACAGCATACCCAAACACAAGACATATTTACTGAATGTATTAATATCAGAATAATGATGTGCCACCTCACCCAAACCTGGACCAAGATTATTCAGTGTCGCTGCCACCGCTGAAAAAGCGGTTACCTGATCAATACCACTGGCAAGTAGCATTAACAGCATAATAATAAATACCCCTATATAAGCAGACAAAAAGCCCCATACCGCCTCAATGACCCGATTATCTACCGGCTTTTTACCCAGCTTAACCGCGAAATGTGCATTCGGATGAACAAGACGCTTTAATTCTCGTAAACCTTGTTTGAATAACAGCAGCATACGGATAACCTTCATGCCGCCTCCCGTGGAACCCGCACAACCTCCGATGAAACTCAACATAAGTAGCAGCACAGGTATAAAAGTTGGCCAAACAGAAAAATCATCTGAAGTGAACCCTGTTGTTGTGCCTATCGATACCACTTGGAATACCACGGTAGTGACTTGATCGAATAAAGGTCCGCTTAAGGTATTATGAAATTTGACAACACTTAAAATAATGATCGAGCTTGCCAACAAGACTAGGCAATACATTTTAAATTCATCATCACGCCAATAATGAGGTAGAGAACGATGACGCCATACCAAAAAATGCAAACCAAAATTAGCGCCGGATAGCAGCATGAAAATAATCGCTATCCATTCGATGAGGCGACTATCAAAATATTGCAAATTCAGATCATGAGTAGAAAAACCACCAATGGCGATGGTAGAAAAACTGTGACTAACCGCATCGAATACTGTCATTCCAGCCAGCCAATAACTCAACGCGCATAAAATCGTTAACGATAGATAGATATACCATAACGCTTTAGCAGTTTCTGTAATGCGTGGAGTGAGTTTATTATCTTTCACCGGCCCGGGAGTCTCGGCACGATATAACTGCATCCCCCCCACACCCAACATAGGCAAAATAGCGACTGCAAGCACAATAATCCCCATCCCACCTAACCACTGTAACTGTTGGCGATAAAACAAAATCGAATAAGGCAGTTGATCTAATTGTGTCAGTACCGTGGCCCCCGTAGTGGTTAGACCAGAAATAGATTCGAACAAACTATCGACAAAACTCAATGCCAAAGCGTTAGATAGGAAAAAAGGAATCGAGCCGAATAAACCTAATACTGTCCAAAACAATACAACGATGATGAACCCATCGCGTAGTCTTAGATCAGATTGAGCATGTCGTAACGGATACCACAATAAGAAACCCGTCACCAAAGTTGCTGAAAATGCCATAGCAAAACTATTAACACTATCACTCTCATCATAAAAAAGGCCCACGCCCACGGCCGGCAACATAGTGATACTGAATATCATCAGCAACTGACCTAAAATGCGAAGAATGACAAATGGTTGCATAAGCTAATCTAGTGACCAGTTATATAAAAGTTGCACTCACTTGGAATAAGCGTTCAACTTCACACACTTTATTTTTATCTGCCAGATAAATAATGACATGATCTTCCGGCTCAATGATTAACTCAGGTGTAGCGATAATCACCTCGTCTGCTCTAACAATGGCTCCTATACCAGCACTGGCTGGTAGCTTGAGTTCATGAATCTTTCTTCCCACTACTTTTGAAGTGCTATGATCACCATGCGCTACAGCTTCGATAGCTTCTGCATAGCCTTTACGTAATGAATGTACCGCGACCACATCACCTCGCCGAATATGAGCAAGTAGTGCACCAATGGTCACGTGTTGAGGTGAGATAGCTGTATCAATCATGCCACTCTCAACCAGCTCGATATAACTAGGCCGATTAATTAATGACATGGTTTTACGTGCACCTAATCGTTTCGCTAACATAGAAGACAATATGTTCGCCTCATCATCATTGGTAAGTGCACAAAACACATCAACGCTATCAATATTCTCTTCCATCAATAAATTTTCATCCGCTGCGTCACCCTGCAATACGATAGTCTTTTGCAATATTTCAGATAGAGACTTAGCGCGCTCGGCATCGCGCTCTATCAATTTAACGCGATAGTGTGGCTCTAAAATCTGCGCTAACTGCAATCCTATATTGCCACCACCAGCAATAATCACTCGTCGGTTCGGTTTATCCAAACCTTGCAACATAGTGGTAATATTTTTTGCCTTGGAAGATGCCGCAATAAAAAATAATTCATCACCTGCTTCCAGCTCTACATCTTGTTCTATTGTCAATAATTGTTGATGCCGGTACATAGCGACCAAGTTAGTATCCATATCTTTCATATCATCAAATATGGCGCTCACTTTTTTACCGATCAACATGCTCTTAGCATGCAAAGCAATCGCGATCAATTTAACTTTGCCATCAGCAAAGTTAAGTACTTGCAACGCACCTGGATGCTCTATTAGATTTTCTATGTATTTTGAAACAAGGTATTCAGGACTAATTAATACATCGACGGGCAAAGCTTCTTGCACAAATAAATCATCATAATCTAAATAATCTGTAGTTCTTACACGCGCAATTTTTGTCGGGGTGTGAAACAGTGTGTAAGCAATCTGGCATGCAACCATATTGGTTTCATCGCTATTGGTTAAAGCTACCACCATGTTAGCGTCCATTGCACCGGCTTGCGCCAGCACCGTTGGATGTGATGCATGTCCAACCACAGTTTGCAAATCGGCTCGATCTTGTATCTCTTGCAAGACCTTCGGATCGCTGTCTACTAAAGTGATGTCATTAGATTCATTCGCCAAACTCAGAGCTAACGATCCTCCCACCTGACCTGCACCTAGAATTATTATTTTCATATGTCTTTATTGGCTTTTATAAAAATAGTTCAAGCGGAGTCTTTTGCACCAATTCCCAATGAACGCAGCTTCCTATACAAGTGAGTTCTTTCCATCCCCACCCTATCAGCTAACTTACTGACACTTCCATTAACGATATTGAGCTGATGAACGAGGTACTCTTTTTCAAACATTTCACGTGCCTCTCTGAGAGGCAAATCAAATAAGTGCTCGACATCAGCATAGTGCATAAACGCACTATCAGAATTTTTAGGTAATACTTTTTCAACATCTTCAATGGTTATTTCCCCATTAGATGCATCTAACAGTAACTGCTTAATCATATGCTTAAGCTCGCTGATATTGCCGGGCCACTGATAATGCAAAAGCGCATTCTGTGCCGCAATTGAACATTTACTATAAGGATAATTACCTTGTGAAGAAAAAGTGTCAATCAGAGAATTGACAAGTTCAGGAATATCTTCGGCATGATCTCTTAAGGCAGGCACTTGCAGTGTAGTGAGTGAGAACACCTTTTGCATCTCTGGCACACAATCTTTTTCGTAACCTAAAGCCACTGATGCACAAAATCGGACATCAAAACGCTCAAACATTTTTAAAGACACCAGTTGCTTCACTAGGCCACATATACGATTTTGTAAACTAGCATCTATGGTGTGGATATCAGGCAAGTATACTGTTCCACCTTGAGCTTGTTTTATCGTATCTACAAACAAGGTATTAAAACGTGACCAATCATCGTCACTCAATGCGGTTTCAAATAAGGAACTCGTATCTATCATCATAAAAGGAGACGACTTGCGTTCACTGATTTGATGAATGTATCTCAATATAGTTTGACGACCTGAACCAATCTCACCAATGGCAACCAAGTGACTGTCAATACGTGCACAGCGCTCACATAACTCCAACAGACTTTTCATGACCTGGCTATTGCCCACTGGATAGTCTATGTGTTGGTCTTGACTACTAGTCGATTGATTGTGCTTTTTGTATTCATCTAAAGCAACACGAATGGTGCTAATCAGTTTTGCTGTAGTAAGGGGCTTCTCTACGAAACTAAACGCGCCTAATCGAGTCGCCTCAACCGCGGTTTCGACGGTACCATGCCCAGACATCATGACGATAGGGCATTTGACCATTTTGTGTTGTTGCCAATCCTGTAGCAAAGTGATGCCATCTTCCTCCGGCATCCAAATATCCAATAACACTAGATCATACTCCGCCTCTTGCGCATACTGTCGTGCCTTATTAGCGGTCGCGGCAGCATTCACCTGATAGCCCTCATCAGTCAAAATATCACTGACTAGATTACGAATATCTGGCTCATCATCAACCACTAATATGCGCTCATTCATTCACTATCATCCTCAATATTCTCTCTAGATTTGGCTGTCTGACTATACAATGGAAACCTAATGTTCACTATGGCGCCACTCAACTCAGCATTTTCTATCTGGATATGTCCATTATGCTCCTCAATGATTTTTTTTACGATGGCTAAACCTAATCCATTACCTTTAATCTTAGTCGTCATGTATGGATCAAATATTCTCGACATCAGCTTTTGAGGAACGCCTGGACCATTATCAGTAATCTTAATGCCCGCGTATTTTGTATTCGCTAACTGACGTGTGTAAGTATGAATATTCATAATCGATAACTCATGACCTGGCATTGCCTCGATAGCATTTTTTACCAAGTTATGCATGACTTGACCAAGACGAGTAGAATCACCACGTATCATCAGCGGTTGCTCTATACAATCTAGGTCGATGCGTACATGTTCCTTATCACCCTTGTATAATTCAACGATATCTCTGACTAGTATATTCAAATCCAAAGGATGTGGCTCCATCGTCGGCATACGTGCATATTCTGAGAAGTCATTCACCATATGCTTCATTGATTCAACCTGCTGCACAATGGTATTCGTTGCTCGATCCACCAATTCGGATTGTTCATCTTGTAATGTGGGCAATATTTTTCTTCGCAGCCGCTCTGCAGACAACTGGATTGGGGTCAGTGGATTCTTGATCTCATGAGCTAGTCTTCGTGCCACCTCTCCCCAAGCGGAATCACGCTGGGCTTGCAAAAGTGTGGTCACATCATCAATCACTAGAACAAAGCCTCGTTGAGACTCTACCTCACTGGGTAGACTGACACTCTTACATAAAATAGTTTTAGTGCCCTGTGGCGTAAACACCTCAAGCTCTAATTGCCAATCCTGCTCGGCACATTTAATTTTTTTATCCAGCTTCACACAAAAATCTTTCAAAAATGCATGCGTCTCACCTATCTGCATAATTTGTTTATTTTCAAATTGACTAAGGTCGATATTCAGCACTTCACTAGCCGCTGCATTACTTGTTTTCAAACTATATGAGCTATCCAAACTAATGACACCAGAGGACAAATATTCAAGTATGGTTTGTAAGTATGTGCGCTGATTTTCGATGATGCGTTGATTGATGATGCCTGTATCTCTTGCCACTGCCAGACGCTCTGTCATGCGATTAAATGAAATCACTAACATGCCTAAATCATCATCTTTCGGCACAATAAGTTTCTTTTTGTACTCACCTGCTGCCACCGCTTTGGTCCCTTCTGCCAATTCCTGAATAGGCGATACTAAAACTCTTGACCAGTAAAACGCTGCAAACACCGCAAATAAAGCCCCCAATGCCAACACCAATGTCAAAATCAAAATAAAATTTTGCTTAAGCGGTGTCCTTAAATAAATTAATTCATCATATTGACCGAAAGCTTGCTGCACATTATTGGCCAATGTGCCGATACGATCAGATACAGGATATAGAAACTGCACAAATCGATTGCCCCCTGTGGGCACTGATGAGGCAATGGGATACACCATGCGTATTTGTAGGCCCTCATCCAAGGTTGGCTCCACAGCAATATAACGCTCCCCTTGTTTAACTAGTTGCAGAACACTCTCGCCAGGCAAACTGGGCACCTCAGTAGTCGGTTCACTATGACCTGAGGCCATCATCAGATTATCCTCATCGAACAGAGCCACTTCACTCACATCTGTAGAGATTAATAATTCATTAATAATGAGAGTAGCGTTGAATTGATCAACTTCTGAGAATTCTTCAATCCTTGGTTCCACTTGTTGGCGCAAAGTTCTTATATGCAGATCCAGAGACGAGCGAGACAAATCCACTGCATCCTGTAATGCATTTTCCACTTTGACATCAAACCAACTATCCACACCACGTTCCAATAACCAAATAGAAAAGGTGTAAACAATAAACACTGGGGTACTAGCCGTCAGTGTAAATAGTAGAACTAATCTCAATGTCAGCTTAGAGCCGGTATCACGACGTCGTAAACGTCCAACTAAAGTACTGATGTTATGCACTATCAGGGAAACAAAGACCGCCAATAAAAGTGTATTTATCGGCAACAGCCAATTATGTAATCGACTGAAATAAGACACACTTTGAGTGGCATCACCCATCAAGAGTATGGCGCCCACAAGAGCAGCGAATAGAGTGATTAGCAACCAGCGGCTGCCGAGTACTTCACGTCTTACATTGGCCATACTGTCCACCCTGATGAAGGTCGCCAATCTTTAGAGAGATAACTTTTAACTCGCAACGGCAGCGGCAGTGCCTCAGTCAACAATCGTACTTTGGCACGAACATATACCGACTCTGAGAATTGTGTGACTGAAATTGGGCCAATTCTAAAATCACACAAGCGCGTTTGCTGATAAAACACTGAAAACAAATCTGGATAACTCCTATCCTCACCATTCATACTTACCACAAATTGTTTGCTCAGAGCATGATATTTAATGGAAAAGACTTTTTGATATCTTGCCTGCACTTGATTGAACCAATTAGGCGTGTTTTCTATCAGCTCCAAGTCGGTGACGAATGACATCATAATGCCATTGGCTAGAGCCTCTTTGACCTTATCATGAAGATAGTAACTAACCTCGCAACTCACGTGGATAGATTGCTCGTATTTTTTCGTGACTAATTTTTCAATTTTAATCTGTGCATCCGCATGCACAGTGCACACACTCAGACAACCACCTATTAGCAACAACAATATGTAACGTAATAGAACCATTATGACGGATCACCTAATTGTTGATCGAGAACTGCATGCACATGAGCAAATTCTGGCCCACTCATAGCTTTACCTCCCTCTAAAATGACTCGCTGTAAACTCACACAACCATGTCCCGTAGCCACCCAGAAACCCCTTTTATCTGCTCGCACAATGGTGCCGGCCGTCGCCGAGGGATGCTCGCAATCCTGCACCTGTGCGGACAATACCCCCAAGCGCTTACCCTGCAAGTAAGTGTAGGCACGCGGCCATGGAAAGAAAGCGCGTATTTGTCTGTCGATATGCACAGCATCCGCACTCCATTCAATCAAGCCATCTGATTTCTGCAACTTGCCACAATATTCAACCTGCTGAAGATCCTGTGCGACCGCCTTAACCCGCTCATCCACCACGCGCTCAATGGCGGGTAACAAACACTGTGCACCCATATCTGCTAAGCGATCGTGGAGACTTTGAGCGGTATCTTGTGCCTCAATAGCACACTGAGACTGATACCAAATATCACCTGCGTCCATTTTCTGTGCCATTTGCATAATTGTCACACCACTGTTGTCATCACCATGCAAGATGGCATGTTGTATGGGTGAGGCTCCTCGCCAGCGCGGGAGTAATGAAGCATGAATATTGATACAACCATATTTAGGCAAAGCCAGCAGCGGCTGTTTAAACAATTGTCCATAGGCCGCCACTATCATCAGATCACAACGCAATTCGCGCAAATACGCCATGGCATCTTCATGATTAATGTTTTGCGGTTGGAATATCGGCACGTTAGCTGCATTTGCCGTCACTTTAACCGCACTTTCGCTGATTTTACGCCCTCTGCCCGCTGGTCGATCGGGCTGTGTAATGACACAAACACACTCATGTTGACTGTCCAACAGGCATTTTAGTGCGGGTACGGCGAACTCGGGGGTGCCTGCATAGGCGATTCGAAGGGATGTGGTTATGATTTAATAGCTAGCCTGTGCTCACTCTTGACTAGCGAGCCCCATGAGAAGACTGTGATCGTGGTAGATCTCCGGTCTTTTCCATTTTTAGTAACTTACTCTTAATTCTCTGGCGCTTTAAAGGTGACAGATAATCAACGAATAACTTACCCTCCAGGTGATCCATTTCATGCTGGATACATACTGCCAACAATTCCTCTGCCGCTAATTCGAAAGATTCACCATGCTCATTCAAAGCCTGCACCGTGATGGTCTCCGCCCGCGTCACATTTTCAAAATAACCAGGTACAGACAAACAACCCTCCCGCATTTGTTCACTGCCATCGGCACTAATGATTTGAGGATTGATGAGACACAGTGGTTGATCTTTATATTCTGAAACATCGATAACAATAATCTGCTGCTGAATATTAACCTGTGTAGCTGCTAATCCAATACCGGGCGCGTCGTACATAGTTTCAAACATATCTTTCACCACTTGTCGTACATTATCGTCCACCCGTGCAACTGGCTGGGCTTTGAGCCTTAAACGCGAATCTGGAAAGTGTAATATCTCAAGTAGTGCCATGGAGGTTTTATGTTCTTGGTCAAATTAACTGGTCTGTTGGACAACGCTGCTTCTTAAGCCACATTGCCATAAACAGGCATTTTAAACCATCATCAACGATTATGCAGGGTTCTAATGGACAGACAGCGCGGGCCGAGTAGGATTTTTTTAATCATCGCATTGATGATCAACGTGATGGCTCACTCCCATCTCTTACCAACCTTAAATGCTCATCACCCAGATAGCTACTTCGTGAAAGAAGGCGACACGTTATCGGATATTTCCTGCATTTTCCTCGAAGATCTATGGTTATGGCCGGAATTATGGCGAGCTAATCCGCATATTCATAATCCGCACCTCATTTATCCTAGTGATAACGTGCATGTTGTTTCAAACAGCAACCGTCAACATCCACCCTATTTAACACTGATCAGAGACAACACAACCAACCACTCAGGCGCCTCATCACATTCTCCCAATAACGTTATTGAGACGGATCAGCATCCATTGCCTATTATACAGGCCTTGTCGCCATTATTATCCCAACCCTTGTTAATGGAGACCTCACAATATGCGCAAGCTGCACAAATTATTGGTGCTCATGATCCGCGTTTAATGTATTCCCAAGGTGACGAAGTATATGTCACTGGCAACGAGGCACTCCCAAAAAATCAGATCTATGCCATTGTTCGAGCACACCACCCTCTGTTTGATCCTGTCACCGATGAACTCCTCGGTTATCCGACTCTACATATTGGTGAAGGCATCATCACGCGCAGTGGTGACATTGCTAGCCTCAAAATAAACAACAGTTTCCGCGAGGTGCTGCCGGGTGACCGATTGCTGAACATTGAGAACATTCAACCACTCCTAAATTGGCCTACTTCGGTCACGCATGAGCAGCTAGATGCACAAATCATTGCTCTGCCAGAGGCACTCTCGCACGTCGGTAGTTATCAAATAGTGATTATCAACGCTGGCCACCAACATCAATTATCACCCGGTCAACTGCTATCGATCCGACGCCACATTAACCCTAGCCATCTCAATAATATAAGGCTGCATAAAACTAACACTAAAACCTCTTTTGACCTGCCATTTTCCACACATAAGACTCTTGGTACTGCGCTAGCGTTTCGAGTATTTGAAAGAGTGAGTTACGGTCTAATATTAAGCGCCAACCCCGCATTGCCTTTGTTGGTGCTCGCAAGTGCACACGACTGGGAGAAAGCAATTGCTACCAACTGAGTTTGCAATGCGCGCAGCTAGGCTTTGTGATTGTCAGTGGTCTCGCTTACGGTATCGATAGTCATGCCCATCGCGCTTGTCTGAACTCGGAGAGTTCCAGCCCAACCCTGGCCGTGCTTGCCAATGGGCTGGATCAAATCTACCCGCCACAACATCAAGCCATGGCTGAACAAATACTCAATGAAGGCGCACTCATTTCAGAATATGTTCCTGGCACCCGACCATTGCCTCAGCATTTTCCACAACGCAATCGCATCATCAGTGGCTTGTGCATAGCAGTGGTGGTGATCGAGGCAGCTTGAAAAAGTGGCAGCTTGATCACAGCACGTTTGAGTATGGAGC
>Ga0181566_10002679_pt1 | contig 14626 bp, 25 predicted proteins | sample 101ome_15_FD_133762 | JGI IMG/M metagenome (GOLD analysis project Ga0181566, IMG submission 133762) | Coastal salt marsh microbial communities from the Groves Creek Marsh, Skidaway Island, Georgia - 101402AT metaG (megahit assembly) | ecosystem: Environmental > Aquatic > Marine > Intertidal... | reverse complement strand
TTTCACAGATTCTCCCGGAGTTTGCTTACATTCATATTTATCCACGGTGTGTTATCTACCCAGATAATTAAAGTAAAACAAGACTGTTGCAAATAAGACCCAAGTGGAACTAAGAAGAGAAACACTGTTTCCCACACACATATACATAGCAGAGGATGTGCTTGAACCCACAGAACTAGACACCATAGAGAACAGTCTAGCACGTTGGCCTGGCAACTATAATCTACACCTTGAACCGCAAACACAACCCTTGTGTAAGCGTGTGCTACAGATAGCAGACACTGTGATAGAGCAAAACTCATGGAGCGTGGAGGGCAGAACACTCACAGGCATGTGGGCCAATCTTGATAGACCCGGAGACGTGCATCTACCTCACACACATTCAAACTGCATACTCAGTGGCGTATACTACATAGATGCAGAAGAAACTTCATCAATTGAATTTTGGGATCCTAGACCCGCAGCTCATGTGCTGCATCCTAGAACCACAACCTATACACGATCAAACTCAAAGGTATGGGCTGTAGCACCCACGAACAATTCAGTGGTGATGTTCCCCAGTTGGCTACAGCACTATGTTAAAAAGAACGAAACGAACAGAACGAGACTGAGCATGGCCTTTAATATACAGTTAACGGGATTGGTTGGTGATCCTGCACAACTACAGGCTGCAGAATTTTGAGCAAACTGCCGTTGACAACCACACCTTTTGCTTGTATACTATACACATGGAACTAGTAAAGATCTTGCTATACATGACAGGACTACTCGTGTTATTCTATAGTATACCCCTTGCACTGTTGTTGATGTGGAACAGAGAAGTGCCAAAAAGCCGCGAAGCGGTAGCGGTAGAGCCCAAGGCTGCGAAGCAGCAAGCGCGGAACGCTTGATTTGGCCAGGAGAATTTTATGCGTAATCTAAAACACTATAGTCTTACTCTACTATACTATATCTCTATAGTAGTCCGTGGCGTGCTAGTAGTAGTGCTTAAACCCTTAAACTTCACTGTAGAGCTACTCTACTCAATAGTGTCCGAGTGGGAACTCGACAAACCCGTATATAAGAGCAACACTGCGGATGAGGATGAACATCTAGACTACTTAAACGCTGAAGATCCTTACTATACCAAGCATCACATTAGTGTTAAGCGTTACACTAAAAAGCAACATATTAAAGAATAGACACACTCAGTAAATATTCTTATGCGATATTCATACAATGTATACAGTGGTGATGGCACACTCGTAGAAGAGAACCTTAACAGTGAGGAAGAAGCACAGACTGTTATAGCACATCTACGTGATGCGGGAGTAGATACCACTGACTTTACTATACAAGAACAGGAACACTATACTACCACAGGCTTGGGTAGAGACCCTGATCTACACTAGCGTTGTGTAGAGGTTACTGTGACATATGGGTCAAAAAATCTAATTATTTGGCTCAAAAAAATCAATTATATGGTTCAAAAAAATAAATTATTTGACTCAAAAAATTCAATTGTTTGAATCGTTTGGTAGAGTATTTTATTAATGCCTCATAAACCATGCTCTTATGAACCGTTTGGACATAGTTAAACTATACCAAACCTTGCTCATATGACTCAAACGGCATAGTTTCTAGCATATTTCCACAGTAAAATCAATGACTTATAAACAGTAACCCCATGCTAGTTCACGGTAAAAAGCCACATCTACACATAGGCCCCGCTGCAGGATCGCGTGCATGTGCGTGCATGTGTGTATACTATAGTGTATACTGTCGCTATATACGCTCAACCGTATACTGTTCCCTACACTGTGTCAATCAAGAGTGGCCTTAATGACTCTATCAACTACTCTTAATAGTGTCAAGAGGTCTTAACGGCGGTCTACACCTTCTACACTCTACACTACACTGATCTCTACTACTATAATATAGGCCCCGCTGCAAGGGTTGTGTGCATGTGTGCATATACGTATATACATAAAGTGATCATCTAGGTTACTGTCAAAATCAACATCTTTCAAACACAAATCCCTCTCTATCAAGGTGGGGATCAACACTCCCTTTAATGGCAATCAAGGATGGGAATCAATACCATCAAAGGGGCATTTAATGGTTGACGGGTGGGGTCAATGGTGCTATATTAAGTATAACAGTTAACAAACTGCCCGTAGCTCAGCAGGATTAGAGCAAGAGCCTTCTAAGCTCTGGGTCGGGGGTTCGAGTCCCTCCGGGCAGGCCACTTTTGCGAGCGTGGCGGAATAGGTAGACGCAACGGACTTAAAATCCGTTATCCGTTTGGGTGTGTGGGTTCGAGTCCCTCCGCTCGCACCAAATCCTCCCTGTGTGCATGCATGGGGAGGGTGGCCATAACATGAAGGACTATACATGGCACGTAAGAAAAAAATAGCAGTAGAGGGTCACACCGAAACCCTAGAAGAATACCTGGCCAGAGGGGGTAAGATCACAGTATGCCCACCTGGTGCTAGAACCGAGGATCTTGAACCTATGGGCAGCCCTAGAGGCTATGGTAAAAGGCGCAAGAAGACGAGTGCTGCTGCTGCAAAGAAGAAGAAGTAACACTACAGTGCAGCACTACATGCTGCACAACATTTTGGTTGCAATTTTGGACACACGAGTGTATACTAGTAGTAACAATAAAGGAGCGAACACATGTATACAACACTGCAACAACTATACGCTGCATTTGCAGCAACACCACTACAGCAACGTTATGCATTCTGCATGCAGCATGCAAACTACAACTTAACTTACAATATAAATTGGCACAACTGCGCAGCGTATTGGAAACACTACGCAGCACAGTAAGCACTACGTAGCAGCACATGCAGCAATTGCATGTGCTGTGTTATTTTGGCTTGACATTTTGGACAAGCGATGCTATATTAATACTACAATTGTAACAAAGGAGCGAACATGAAGAACATAGAATACGGCTATTGGTGGAACTGCGCAGCATGCGGTGCGGAGAATGCATATGGCTTAACAAGTGACGAAGCAGCAGCATACATTGCTGATTGGGAAGCGGACAACAGTGACGCAGTTGCTGAAGGCGAAACAGGCGAAGGTGCATGCGACTGGTGGTATAATGTAACAGCAGAAGAAAACGATGCACACATAGAAGAGCAGCACAAGTGTTGGAAGTGCAACACAGTTGCAGCACGCAGCACACGCACTACTAAGGCACGTTTTTTACACAGTTTAGTAGATAATTTGGAAAATAATAGTTGACATTTTGGACAACTTATGCTATATTAATAATACAATAAAAGAACGGAGCGAACATGACAACATACACAGGCACTAACACTACACTACTAGCATACGAAGCAGCAACAGACTACGCAGAAGATAGCGGACTAACGAACACACAAAAAGAACAGTTGCTACAAATAGTAAACAAATACAAATTTATTGACGGCAACTACAGCAGCACAATGATACAGGGCGTAGGACATGCATACTGTGACAGTGGCATACTAAGTGACGGATGGGCAGTTGAGGACGTAGAAATACTAAGCGAATACTTGCGAGACACTGTTGCGAGCACAGTGAACAAGAAAAACAAGTATGGCGTTGTAGACGAGACTAGTGTGTTTTATGACACGGACATTGTGAACTGTGTGGGCGACAGCATAATAGAAATGCACACAGATGGCAAGCGTAAAGCACGTTGGGACACACTGTATATAGACGAAGTGCATGCTATGTTAGGCAAGCAGCAAGCGTTTGACGCATTAGAAAACGCACTTGGCTATGCGTGGTTTTTAGAAGCACACATGCAAGAAAAACAAATAAAAATGCAAAAAACTAGTTGACAGTTTGGAAAAACTGTGTTACATTACACACATACTTAAACAAAGGAGCGCACTATGCAACAAGCAAACAACACTAAAATTAAAGCAGTAACTACAGTAGAAGGGGAAGCGTGTGCTACGCTGCATATTAACTTAGCAGCACACAACTTGCAAGTAAACGGACGTAAAGTAAACAGCATTACTATGTATGCGGACGCAGAGTGCTGTGGGGACTTAGCAGTTAACTGGGAAGCAGAGGACGACAGTAACTACAAGCACAACACTGCGCTGCTAATGCGCGACATAGACGACAGTAACAACAACACTGCTACAATGGGTGCGTTTTACTGGGAAGGGGAGTTTACTAGCACACTACAACAGTTGCTTGTGGAGCACGGGTTTAGCACAGCAGCAGCACAGGATGTATGCACAAGCGAGTGGGGCATGCAGGATGTGGGACGTGCGAGCTATGATGCTTTTGCACTAGCAACGGAAATACTTGCTGCACACAACATTGCATATGAGGAAGCATAACAAGTATTAGCATGTGCTGCGCAGCATGCGAGTGTTGCGCAGCATACAGTGCGGCCCCGCTGCACACATTCGTAACTTTTTGTGTCTTTGTGTTCTTTCAAAATTAATTTTAAAAAACACTTGACAAATGCATTCAAACTGTGTATACTATCAAGTATAAACATTAAGGAGCGTTCAACATGTTTTTAATCTACGATCAAAAGACCACCAAGATCCTATCAAGAGAGGGTAAACGTTACTATCAACGTGCAGAGTATAAGACCATGGCAGCAGCACAAGCAGCACTTACTCGCATGCAGAACAAGTATCTCAAGAACAACGTGGACGCAGCAGAGGGTCCTCTCTACACTGCTGCAATTGCAGAGGCGGACTATTACAGTAAGAACATCGAGAAGTTCGTGACCAAGAAGAACATGATGTCAGGAAAGGAATACGTAGAGAGTGTTAACACTCCAAGTTACATGTCGCCAGCATCGGAAGCATACTGGAGCATGTAGAGCATGCTGACCCCGCTGCAGGGGTCAGGTAGGTGTGCTGCGCAGCAATGTCGCTGTAGCCGAGTTGAGGTAGAATAGGATTCAATCAACAGCAGCATCAACAGAAAGGAGAAACATCCTTTAAAGGACGCAGATTAATTTAACGGATGGGGTCAACAGCAGCATATAGTGCTGCTGTTTTCTTTTCAACACCTTCAACACGCTGCGTGCAGAGGTGGGGATGCAGCGCATGCATTAAGCACACGCTGCTGCTGCTGCGTTAAACGTTTACTATGCCCACGCTGTTTTCATTTATACACTGTAGCAAATACTTGTCCGTGTGTGCGTGTTGCAAGTAACTGTTAAACATATTTTCAATATACTGTATTTTTAAACTGCTGCACATACGCTGGTCGTGCTGCAAACGTGCAATGTTTTTTGCAAGTTGCTGTATTTTAGTTACTTGCTGTTTGTAATACGGCGGCTTTTTGTTTTTTTGCATTGCTGCATTTGCTGCTGCAACAACTGCATTATACTGCGCAATTTGTTTGCTAGTAAACTTGTTAAGTTGTGCTGCTGTAAGTTGCTTGTAGTTTTGTGCTGTAATTTGCATATTATACGCTCCGTTTTTGTTAACTGTTATTATAATAACACATTTTGGAAATTTTGCAACAAAAAAATGCATATGCTGCAAACTTTTTTCCACTACATCTAGCACCGCATGCTACAGTAACCTACAATATATTGTGGCCGGGGTCTCTCGGTCACATGCGTCGAGAGGCGCCTTTGTGTTCTTTTGTTCTCTTTTTGGAAAATAGGGGTTGACATATGTGAGCGGTGACCTTATACTGTAAGAACAATAAGGGAAAAGGAGCGTTACATGAAAGCATTTGGTTTAAGAAATTATCTAGACACGTATAATGCGTGGCAGAAGATCTTCGATAAGGATCATAAGACTATTAATATAGGCAACATGACCCAGAAAGATGTTGACACTATAGCAGGCAGGCTTGACGGAGACATGAGCCCAGAGAACCTACACTGTGATGGTGAGATCACACATGCGCAGGCACGTGCCAAGGCAGACTACTATATGGAAGTCTGGGAAGACCTTAAGGATGTGTGCCGCCAGAAGGGGTTCAAGATTCCCCAAACATGGGAGTTGGAATATTAGGGGTTGACAAATAAGTTTGTTGATCGTATACTGTATAAACAATGAAACAAAAGGAGCGAAATATGTCAAAGAAAATGCTAGTCAAGTTCAAAGAAAGCGGCTTTTACAATATCCGTGGTAAGGCCACAGATGTAAAAGGTTTAGAGTTTCCGCTGGTTGAAGACTGGAAGAAAGGCGCTGACTTGGTAGGCTACGTCACAGTAGACGGTTCATACCAACCAGGCTTTCCAACTAGAAACATTAGAATCAAGTGTGATCAGAATGCATTCACACTGATTGACGAATCCAAAGCGGCTGTGAAAGCAGAAGAAACAGATGAGCAGATCATCGAAAGACTCCGTAAGCGATTCGATATCCTAGAAGATATGACCCAGGCTACCAAAGAAGGCACTGTTAGAGCAATGATTGTCACAGGCCCTCCAGGTGTTGGTAAGTCGTTTGGTGTTGAGAAGACACTGAACAAAGAAGACTTGTTCAATGTTATGGGTAGTCGCAAGCCTAAGTATGAGGTTGTGAAGGGTGCAATGTCCGCCATTGGTCTATACTGTAAGCTCTATGAGTATGCAGACAAAGGCAACGTGGTGGTGTTTGATGACTGTGACTCCGTGCTATTGGACGATCTGTCACTGAACATCCTTAAGGCGGCATTGGACAGTTCTACTAAAAGAACAATCCATTGGAACACAGATAGCTCGAAGTTGAGAGCAGAAGGCGTTCCTGGATCGTTTGAATTCAAGGCTGGTGCTATCTTTATTACCAATATTAAATTCGACCATGTTAAGTCGAAGAAGTTGCAGGACCACTTAGCGGCACTCGAAAGCAGATGTCACTATATTGACCTGCAGATGGATACAGAGCGAGAGAAGGTGCTCCGTATCAAGCAGATCGTCAAGGATGGAATGTTGGATAGTTATGACTTCCAAAATGGCGAAGGTGAAGAGGTCGTTGGTTTTATCGACGATCAGAAGAAGAAGTTGAGAGAGCTGTCTCTCAGAACAGTGTTGAAGATCGCTGATCTTCGTAAGTCGTTTCCAAACAATTGGAAGGAAATGGCTGAGGTCACTGTAATGAAAACAGGACGATATGCCGCTTAGGTATATTTTGGACAAACTGGGGCTTGACTTTATGGTCAAGTCTCAGTATAATATAAAGACGCTGAGGAGACAAATCGACCCCAGCATTAATAAAGGAGAAGTTATGAAACTTATTAATAAGAAAACTAAGACCTTTAAAGTGTTTTCAGCACTATATAACGGTCAATCACTAACAGCCTCTAAGGCTAAAAAGATGGGTGTAGGTAACCTATCTGCAGAAGTATCTCGTATCAAACAGAACGGATATGCGGTATACTCAAACTCAAGAACAGCAGGCAATGGTGTTCGTGTTACTGAGTATGTTCTTGGCAAGCCTTCAAGAGAAATTGTTGCTCTTGGTTATGCGGCTAAGGCAAAAGGTTTGACTCTAGAAACTATCTAAGGGTCTACACTCTACAAAACCACAGTTCCGATTCGCTCCCGGATAGTAGGTTTTGGATAGGCACTCATAGAAGTGCCTATTTTTTTGGCCAAAATAATCCAAAATAGGGGTTGACATTTTGGATAATAGACCATATACTGTATATAACAATTAGGAAATAGGAGCGAAATATGTCAAATTTTAATTCAAGAGACGAGGCTTTAGAGCTAGTAGAGAACGGTGTAGTGTCTGCGGAGGCTATGCTGACTATGGCTCTTAAGTATATGAGCACGGATGACGTGGCAGATATGCTGGACTGTAATGAGCTCAGCAAGAGGTTCTCTGACGAGGATGACTACGAAGATGATGGTCAGCCTACAGAGTATGAGGAGTGGATGTCATTTGACCCTGATTGTTAAATTAGGGGTTGACATCTGCATATAGTGATGTTATTATTATAATACAAACTTAGACAAACAGAAAGAGGTCAAAAATGAGCGATATGAGTATAAGGCAGGTTGGGCCTAAATCAGCCAAGACATCGATTGCATTCGCAATCAAGAAGAAGCGTCCTATCTTTTTATGGGGCCCTCCAGGGATTGGTAAATCCGATCTAGTTAATCAAATAGGTAATGATACGAACCGAGAGGTTATTGATGTTCGACTAGCCCTTTGGGAGCCTACGGACATTAAGGGTATTCCTTACTTTGATTCCAATGCAGGAACAATGACTTGGGCACCTCCGGCAGAATTGCCTACGGATCCTAAGTCGACAGCGATCCTGTTTTTAGATGAGTTGAACTCGGCTCCACCAGCGGTGCAGGCGGCGGCCTATCAACTTATTCTTAACCGTAAGGTTGGAACTTATGTATTACCTGAAGGCGTCGACATTGTGGCGGCAGGTAATAGAGACGGAGACAAAGGTGTGACATACAGAATGCCTGCTCCGTTGGCTAATAGATTTGTTCACCTTGAGATGAAGGTAGACTTTGATGACTGGCAGGACTGGGCTACCCTTAACGGTATCCACCCTGAGGTTGTTGGTTATGTAGGTTATGCGAAGCAGGACCTTTATGACTACGATCCTAAGAGTCCTTCGAAGTCATTTGCAACTCCTCGTTCTTGGAGTTTCGTATCCGACTTGGTTAGTGATGAAGAGATTGATACAGAGTCACTAACGAATTTGGTATCAGGTGCTATTGGTGATGGCCTGGCTGTGAAGTTTATGGCACACCGAAAGATTGCATCTAAACTTCCTAAGCCTGATGATATCCTTGACGGTAAGGTTAAGGACCTTGAGGTGAAAGAAGTTTCAGCGATGTATTCGTTGACAGTAGGTCTTTGCTATGAGTTAAAAGAACGAGCAGAGAAAAAGGTTGAAGGTTGGGACAAGATGTCCGACAGGTTCTTTGAATACATGATGAAGAACTTTCCAACAGAACTCGTAGTAATGGGTGCCAAGACGGCGCTTACCAACTACGACTTGCCACTAGACGCTTCTAAGATGAAGTCCTTTGATGAATTCCACAAAAGGTTCGGCAAGTATGTGATGACGGCTATGGAAAGCGATTGACCTCGACCATAGCAATCATAGGGTGCAGGGGGTCTAAGCCTTGCACCCACCCCTAATAGAAAGGACTATATGGAATACAACGAAGACAAGGTCAAAGCATTACAGACAGCAGATAAATTTAAGATCACAGCCGAATGGGTTCACGATGAATATCAATATCGTCCTAACCCTTACATAGACGAGTTCGAACACGGTGTAAACGAAGGCTGGTTAGTTAAGATAAACGGTGTAAGGTTCCCTAGACCACAATACAATTATGATAATGACACATGGGATTTCACCTACTTATATGTCAATTTTGGACAGGACGATAAGGGCAGAAAAGAGGCTGTAGATTATGCTATAAAAGACGCCAATTTACCTTATAAATATTTCATAAAATAGGGGTTGACAAATTGGATAAAAGGCAATATACTATAAGAACAATAAGGGAAATGGAGCGAAATATATGAATGAGATCGAAGAAAAACTTACTACCGCAAGGGTAGGTCTGCTATTGAAGACTCCGTTCTTTGGCAATATGGCTACAAGGATGAAGATCATAAATGCAGATGACTGGTGCCAGACAGCGGCAACAGACGGCAGAAACTTCTTTTACAATACAGAATTCGTTAAGAAGTTATCCACAAAGAAATTAGAGTTCCTCTTTGCACACGAAATTGGTCATTGTGTATTTGATCACTTTGGTAGAGCAGGTAGCAGGAACAGACAGTTATGCAATATCTCCCAGGACTATGCAATCAATCAGATCCTTGCAGATGAGAAGATAGGTGAAGTGATTGACGAAGTTCCTATTTGCTTAGACTCACAATACAGAGGCTTGGCTTGGGAAGAGATCTACGACAAGTTATATGAGAAGGCTGAGAAGATTTCTATGGAGGAACTTCTTGAGCAACTAGGTGAGCAATTAGACGATCACATCAACGAAGATGGTAATCAGTCTAAGGATGGCAAAGAGAACAAAGATGGTAAGGGTGTAAAGAGACCTACTATCTCTAAAGAAGAAAAGCAGAAGATCAAGGACGAGATCAAAGAGGCTATGATACAGGCGGCTTCGGCGGCAGGTGCAGGTAAGACTCCTGCGGCAATTCAGAGACTGATCAAGGACTTGACTGAGCCTAAGATGAACTGGCGTGAGATTCTTAGAATGAACATCCAGAGCATCATCAAGAACGATTATTCATTTACAAGACCTAGTCGTAAGGGTTGGGGCACTGGTGCTATCCTTCCAGGACTAAAGAACGATGAGACAATTGATGTAGCCATTGCGGTTGACATGAGTGGTTCGATAGGCATGGACGATGCTAAGGTGTTCTTCTCAGAGATCAAAGGCATCATGGAACAATACGAAGACTTTAATGTTAAGGTATGGTGCTTTGACACAGAGGTCTACAACTATGCAGAGTTCTCGCAGGACAATGTAGATGAATTGCTTGACTACGAACCTAAGGGTGGCGGCGGCACAGACTTCGATGTGAACTGGACATTTATGAAAGAAGAAGGCATTGAGCCTAAGAAGTTCGTTATGTTCACAGATGGCTATCCGTGGAGTAGTTGGGGTGATGAAAACTATTGCGACACTCTGTTTATTGTGAAAGGCAATACGACAGCACAGGCACCATTTGGACAGACAGTAATTTACGAAAAGGATGCCGCTTTACACGGAGAATAAGTGGTTGACATTTTGGACGAAAGGCAATATAATATAAACATAAACTAAGGCAAAGGAGCGGATATGATTAAACATGAAGATACACTCCAACAGATAGGTTGGAACGGTGATGGCAACATCAAGTGGGAGGCAAAAGGTTATCGCAACGAAACTATCGACCTCCACATCAAACGAAACACTCGATGGAATGATGACAAGTCTGAATGGAAATACGACATTGAGATTCCTCGTTGGGGTAGAGAATACGACAATGTGAGCGATGTCGAAGCCCACGAACACAATTACAAAATCTATGGCTTGGCACTGGCCAAACTAAAAGAATATAAAAGTCGTGAAGACGAACTCGAAGCAGAATACCAAAAAGGTGAAGCGGCTCGTAAGGCAGAAGAAGAACGCAAGGCCGCTGAGAGGCAGGCTAAGATCGATGCTGACAAACCCGTAGGGCATAAGTTGGCTAAGATGATCTGCGACAATATGGTCAAGCAAGCCAGAGAGACTATGCAAGACTCTAAGGAGATCGTGTTTAAGACTAGAGGTGATCATCACGAAAACCAAATGCGATGTGTCTATACCAATACAGGCTTGACGCTATTCAACATAGGTTGGGGCAGGGTATCGCGTAAGGATGCAATGGCTAAATTGGCTGACGCATGGATTAACTCTGTAGACACAGGTGATATCAAGGACGAGATCCCTGATGCTAGATTGGCAGGATTTATGATGGGCGGTAAGGCGTAATAGGCTAAGACCCCGCTGTTAAGAGCCCCTTTTTGGACACCAATTAGGGGTTGACAGATTGTTCTTTTGGACATATACTATAAGAACAATATAGATAAGGAGCGTTGAATTATGAAGGCATTTGAACAGGCAGTTGAAGCGATAAACAGAATTGATGATCCGAACGAGATCAGAGATCTATTTGATGCGATTAGGTTACGTCAAACATTCCTCGGCAACAAGACAATCAGAAAACTGGCAGTGGGCGACACTGTATCCTACGATGGCCGTAATGGCTATACCAAGGGCCGAGTCAAAAAGATTAATCGAAAATACGTGGTAGTGGACACTCCGAATGGCAGTTGGAGAGTTCCTGCAACCATGCTAACCAAGGAGGAGGCTTATGCTTAAGATGTTATTGGGAGCGGCCATTGTGGTCGTCCTAGTAGGCTATGGCGTAATTACACCGGATACACTAGCCGACTGGGGAGATACAGTAAGGCAGTGGATCAATAACGGTGCATCTGCTGTGAAGGATGCAACTGATGGTAATACACTAGAGCAGATCAAAGACAAATTAAACGGTTAATTTTTGGTTGACAATTTGGCAGAGAGATGCTATTATATAAACATAAACTAAAACAAAGGAGCGGTAAATGATGGAATTGGTTTACAAAGACGCCGAAGTGACAGGCACAAGTTTGCAAGGGCATATTAAGGCCACATACGATGACTTGGTTAAAGCATTCGGCAAGCCGGCTTACGATAGCACGGAGCATGGCGAAAGCGACAAGGTGCATACGCAATGGGCACTGGAGTTTGAAAACGAGGAAGGTGATCTCGTTGTTGCAACCATTTACGACTGGAAAGAGGATAATGCTTATAACAGTCGTTATGGAACATACAACTGGCACATTGGCGGCAATGATTATCAAGCGGTTTCCGCCGTGTATGATTATGTTGATGTGAAGGAGGTTGCTAATGCCTAATTGGTGCGACAATACAATTTCTATTTCAGGACCTGCCGAGAAGGTAAGTCAGATATATCAGCAATTGAAGACAGATGATAGCATAGGCCTATGCCAAGCACTGTATCCAGCGCCGAAGGACATGTTCCACGGCAATCTAGGTGAGAAGGAACGCAAGGATTGTGCTGAGAAGGGAATCCCTAATTGGTATGACTGGCAGACATCGAACTGGGGCACCAAGTGGGATACAGCCGATGGTGACTGGCAATATGAAGAAGCAGGCGATGGTGAGGCTATCCTATCAGGATCATTCCAGACAGCCTGGGCACCTCCGATTGGTGTCTACGAGCATTGTGATGAAGCACACGAAGACCTATACATTGAGGCAATGTATTATGAACCAGGGTGTGCATTCGCAGGCAAGTGGGACAGTGGCAACGGTGATGAACATTACAGCCTAGAAGGCACCAAAGAGTCTTTAGAGAACGAACTTCCAGAAGACCTCAACGATGCTTTTGGTATCACAGAGTATATGGAAGAAGAGCCTGAAGAACTTTCAGAATGGATGCGTGAAGGTGCAGAATCGAAGAAGGAGACAGTTGATGTCTGACGCACCAGAAGCGAAACGAAGATTCACTTATACACTCAATGTGGAGTGTGCAAGCGAAGGGAATGCAGATTTGGAAAGGGTAGAACATCTACTAGATCTACATTTTCAAGACTTGGTTATGGACGACGAGTTCGTTAATGAACTCGATGAAAAGCAGGCAGTCACTATCCAGGTCATACCCAATTTTGGACAAAAATAATGGTTGACATCCAATCCAAAATTGTGTATACTAAGATTGAGCTTAGAGATCTAGGTTCATTTATTAACACAGAGACACAGTCTCAGAAAGGCACATAGAGGTAAACATTATGGCAACAAGTAAAAAGTTTTCAGTAGTTGGGGTATCAACTCTGAATGGTAAAACGAAGATCAGATTCGCGAACGATAGTATGAGGATCAAGATCTTAATCAAGAACGGTCACACAGATGTGGATATGATCAACCTTGATAGGGAGATGTATAAGTGGGAAATCGCTGAACATCTAAAGTCAATTGATTTTGCGAAAGGCAATGCGGCCACACAGGCAGCGATTGACTACATCGCTAAAAAGAATCCTAAACCAGCAGAGACTGGTGTGGATGCTCCAGTTTCAGAAGAAACTGTAGAGCCAGTGGTAGCATAATCCGATTCGCTCCCGGAAGCGACCACTGATTACTGGGTCCCTAGCAATAGCCCTCAAATTTGTTGCTAGGGGCCCTTTTTTTTGGTTGACACTTTGGATAACCTATGCTATATTATAAACATAATAGAAATTAAGGAGCGTTATGATGTTAGAAATTATTGGATTTATCGCAGTTGCATATTTGATCTTCAAGTTTGCGCCGGCGATCCTAGAAGTTGGTTTTAAGTTTGCTGTGGTATGCTTAGGACTGGTTGCGTTTTTATTCCTCATCAGCATTGTGTGGGGACAGTTGATAATCACCTTTTCATAAGGAGAAGACAGTGGTATTAATTAAAAGCAAAAAAGGAATCCACACCCTGCGTAATGCCCAGGCATTACGCCCATTCAAACCCGTAGGAAAGCCAGTGGACTTGAGTGCATTCATTCGTCCGGTGACTACTACATATTCAGCAAAGGAAAAATAATGTCAGAACTTTTAGAATTCTTAGAAGATCTCAAGTCAATCCAGGCACTGCCTGAGACAATGCAACCTGCGGCTGTAGACCGTGCAGTGGAGAAATATCAAACTCGCTTCACTGATTACGAAGCAGATATGGAACGCCAATATGAGCTGTTCTTTGGTGGCACGGTATTCCAAGCACCGATTTCAGCACAGAAGGCAGCCGCTGACATGATCAAAAACCGCAAGATCAGTGGTTAAATTAGGGGTTGACATTTTGGACAATCCTTGCTATACTGTAAGTATAAACAATAAAGGAGCGAACATTATGAACTATGCAATTCACACCCAACACTTAGAAAACTACGGTGCTCACGCAGAGGACGGTAAGTTTTCATCTAACAACCACTATTGGAAGATGAAGGGTGGAGACACCTACATCGTTAGTGGGTTGGACCGTGTGCAAGATGCGGTTGCGTTCGTAATGGCGGCGTTCTCGGACAACGGCATTGGCTGGAAAGAGTTCCCAGTAGAGTGGGAAACAGAGGCTGATTGGTTGGCCAAATTAGAGGAGGACGATGA
>Ga0181566_10002673_pt1 | contig 14650 bp, 10 predicted proteins | sample 101ome_15_FD_133762 | JGI IMG/M metagenome (GOLD analysis project Ga0181566, IMG submission 133762) | Coastal salt marsh microbial communities from the Groves Creek Marsh, Skidaway Island, Georgia - 101402AT metaG (megahit assembly) | ecosystem: Environmental > Aquatic > Marine > Intertidal... | reverse complement strand
AGTATTGATCATTAGCCACCGTTCTCATAATGCCACTCGCTGCGGTCAATACCTTGTGGTTGCCCTTTTTATTGACTTTGTGGTCGTAGATGTAAATATCACTGAGCTGCTCTTCACCATCGCCTTGTTTTTGACCAATCTTGATGCTGTATCCTTCAAATCCGTTGTAGAAAATACCTGGAGTAATGTGGAAGGCAGGCTTGCTCTTTGCGATGTTGATTAACAAACTTTGGCCCTTCAAATTGGCCACTGGAATGACATTATTATAAAAATAAAAGGCCCCAAAGGCGACCAGAACATTTAAAATGATCAAGGATCTGATACCCCTAAACAAGCTAATACCCGAGCTTTTCATAGCGGCCATCTCATAATGCTCACCAAAGTTTCCAAAGGTGAGGAGGGAGGCAAAAAGAACGCTCACAGGAAGTGCGAAAGGAACCACACTGGCCGCCCAATAGAGCATTAGTTCGAGAAGTACATACCATTCGATGCCCTTGCCCGCAAGGTCATCCACGTATTTCCAAACCATTTGCATCAAAAAGAAAAAGACCATAATTCCCACGGTAGGAAACAATGGCCTTAGATAACTCCTTAAGACGTACCAGTCTAATTTACTCATTGCTATAGTCGGTAGAAGCCTTCAAACTCTTTAGCGTTGATGTTAAACATGTCCGCGTTTAATGGAATGTCGGTTTCGTATGCTTTTACTGAAAACGTAGTATTGATGCCATTAGTACCATATTGCGTGTAATTTTCTAACAACAAGGCTTTTGTATCAACGCCAATCATTATTTCCTTCACTTCTTCACTAGCTATAGGCTTAAGAACAACGTACTGGATACTCTTTCCATTTTCCACAGCTTTACCGGCCATTTTATAACTGTAACCACTTTGATAGTTCTTGAGAATATCAGCAGGACTCAACGAGGTTTCCTCACCAGAGGCAGCTTTTTCAATCTCTTCATCTTCTGGATAAATTAAATAGGCATTATTTCCATCCGATAGGAACTCGAAAGCATCGGTTTTGATGCGTACTTTCTCGCCAATTGCGTAAAGTTCTCCGGTAGAACTGCGCTCCTTCATGCCGCCATTGCTCGGTGCGGCGATTGTGTTGGTAAAGGAAATATGTTGTGTTTCAAGCGCAAGGGTAGTTTCGTAAACCTTGTTCAATAAAGATTTCGCTTCTTGATGCGATTGGCCCATTGCAAGGAATGGGAGTAGTACTAGTGCTAATATTCTCATGGCTGCGAATTTACACATCTCCATTCAATTTTTGTTCCAAAGCCATTTCATCGGGTACAAGAACTTGACGCGCCTTAGAACCTTCGAAAGGACCTAAGATACCAGCGGCCTCAAGCTGGTCGACAATTCTACCTGCGCGATTGTACCCAAGTTTAAGTTTTCGTTGAATCATAGACGTTGATCCCTGCTGGGATTGAACCACAAGACGCGCGGCATCCTCAAACAATGCATCGCGATCAGATGGATCAATATCTCCAACGCCACCACCTTCTTCACCGACATATTCAGGTAGCTGATAAGCGGTTGGGTAGGCCTGTTGATTTCCGATGAAATCACAAATTTCCTCTACCTCTGGCGTATCTACGAAAGCACATTGTAGGCGTACGAGATCGGACCCTTGGGAGAAGAGCATATCACCTTTACCAATCAATTGGTCAGCACCGCCCGCATCTAAGATGGTTCTAGAATCAATCTTCGAAGTCACGCGGAAAGCGGCACGGGCAGGGAAATTCGCTTTAATAATACCGGTAATTACGTTAACGGATGGACGCTGCGTGGCTACAATCAAATGAATACCGATTGCTCTGGCAAGCTGGGCAAGTCGGGCAATTGGCATTTCCACCTCTTTACCTGCGGTCATAATAAGGTCTGCAAACTCGTCTATTACAAGCACTATGTATGGAAGGTATTTATGACCTTCTTCAGGGTTCAGTTTTCTAGAAATGAACTTTGCATTGTACTCCTTGATATTTCGAACCATAGCCGATTTCAAGAGCTCATAGCGGTTATCCATTTCGATACACAAGCTGTTCAAGGTGTTGATTACCTTGGTCGTATCTGTAATGATGGCTTCGTCAGAATCGGGTAAAATGGCGAGATAATGGCGTTCAATTTTGTTGTAGAGCGTTAATTCTACCTTTTTAGGGTCAACCAAAACGAATTTCAGTTGGCTTGGGTGCTTTTTGTAAAGCAACGAAGTTAGGATTGCATTCAGACCTACAGATTTACCCTGACCAGTAGCACCCGCCATGAGTAGGTGAGGCATTTTAGCCAGGTCAAAAACAAAGTTTTCGTTGGTAATGGTTCGCCCCATAGCCACGGGCAATTCCATTTTTGCTTCTTGGAATTTCTTGCTTGCGATGACTTGGCGCATGCTTACCATCTGAGGGTTTGCATTTGGTACCTCGATACCAATGGTCCCCTTGCCTGGGATCGGTGCGATAATACGGATGCCAAGCGCAGCAAGACTTAGTGCAATATCGTCCTCAAGATTTTTGATTTTCGAAATTCGAATACCCGCTGCAGGGACAATCTCATACAAGGTCACGGTCGGGCCTATGGTAGCTTTGATTTCTTTAATCTCGATGTTGTAGTTCTGTAGGGTATCTACAATTCTATTTTTGTTGGCCTCAATTTCTTCTTTGTCAAAGGTGATTTGGCCATCCCCGTATTGCTCAAGTAGGTCAATTCTAGGTAATTGGAAACGACTTAAATCTAGGGTAGGGTCGTATTCTCCAAAATCCTTCACCTTCTTATTTATGGCTTTGTCATCTTCTATAGATTCTTGATGGACTTCAACCGTCACATCGATCTCATCTTCTTCGGGTTCGACAACTGGTACAGCCTGAGGAGCGATATCCATCGCAGCATATTCTTCTTCAATGTCCTCATCTTCAGTAGCTATTGACGGCTCGCTAGAAGTAATCTCCGGTTCAGGTTCTATGGTGGGCGCTACTTCTGGAGCCGTGTCAAATGTAATCTCCGTAGCGTCTTCGTCGGTAATCTTTTCCTCTGAATCCGATTTTAAAGATGGGGATTTCGTGGGCAGAGCGACACGTAAGGTTTCAAGTTTTCGAACTAAAATGGTGTACAACAAGAGCGAAACAAAGAGTAAGAGTGCAAGGCCCTGATGCCCCATAATTAAAGCAATACGGTGGTACACATGGTATCCCGACAGACCTTCATAAACTGACGCATTCTCTGGCGCAGGATAATTCAACACCAAGGAGATCAACAACATGAAGTAAGTGAAATGAATGATGAGCTTGCCTGGCTTTATTCGATTTAAGGCAAAGGCCGTTTTTAAACCTAGAAGTATGAACCAAATAGGTATGAGTATGCCTGCGATACCAAAACCTTTCAATACAAAGAGGTAACCAAGACGATGTCCCAACAGACCAAATACATTTCCCACGGCATCCGCAGATGATAATTCCCGCAATGGAGTGGTCATCAAATCATAATCTTGCGCAAAGTTTGAAATGAAGCTCAAGGATGAAATCAAACCAAAGACCCCAAAAAAGATTGATAAAACAGAGGTGAAAACTTTAAATGTTGGGTCGCTAGTTACTTCCCGAACCTGAGCAAGCACGTCTTGGAGAGTGCTTTTAAGTTTTGATGGACTTTTAGGTGTCTTCGCCTTGCTTTTTGCGGCCATATTGATTCAGGATGTTTTATTCAAAAATAATGTTCTCAACATTAGTAAAGTAGGCGCCGATTATAGCGTTATCAACACTTTTAAGTCCTATTTTTGTGGCTTAAACCCAATTACATGCAGATCCAACCGGAAATTCATAACGAATACGGAAGGTTGCGTAGTGTGGTCGTCGGAGTTGCTCGCCGTATGGGGGGCGTTCCAACACTAGAGGAGTGTTATGATGCACGCAGTTACGAAACCGTCCAGCTTGGGAGCTATCCCAACGAAGAAGCGTGCAAGGCACAAATGAAAGGATTGATCGAAGTATTAGAGGGTTTAGGAGTCGAAGTAATGCGTCCGGAGGTTATTATTAGTCTTAACCAAGTATTTGCGCGTGATATCGGCTTTGTTATCGAAGATCAATACATCATTCCAAATATTATCGAGGACAGGTCCCAGGAACGCGATGCAATGGGAGCTGTTGAGGCGAGAATACCTTCAGCGAATATCATCATGATGCCGTCGGGTTGTCATGCGGAAGGTGGCGATGTTTTGGTGCACAATGACCACATCTTTGTAGGGGTCAGCAATGAAGACGACTTCAATTCTTACAAGACAGCTCGTACGAACTATGCAGGTTATGAGTATTTGATGGATGAATTTCCCGCTAAGGAATTTAAGGCCTTCGAATTACTGAAAAATGATATTGATCCTAGATCTGGTTCATTGCATTTAGATTGCGCTTTTCAGCCTATCGGGGGTGGTGCAATATTAGCCCCACATTTATTCAAAAATGCTGCTGATGTTAAGTGGCTCGAGAATCATTTCGGAACATCCAACATTTTTTACTGTGATGAGGACGAGGCTTATGATTTGACGACCAATGTATTCAGCGTAGGCCCTAATGAAATCATAATTCCGTTAAAAGCCAAGCGACTATCACTTTGGTTAGAGAAGCGTGGATTTACAGTTCATACCATCGCCTACGATGAAATAGTTAAAATGGGAGGTTTACTCAGATGCAGCACTATGCCAATAAAGAGAAGTCATGACTAAAAATGCGAGCAACGACATATTAATGGTACGCCCGATCAGGTTTGGAATGAACGCCCAAACTGCGGTAGATAACTTTTATCAAAACCAGCAGGCCTCCAAAGGTGCTGAAGATCAGATTGCGGCTCGCGCTGAATTTGATGCTTTCGTAGAAAAGTTGCGTGCAGTCGGTGTCAACGTGCATGTGCTTGAGGATACTGAAACACCGCATACACCAGATAGTATATTTCCTAATAATTGGATCAGCATGCATGAGGATGGAACAGTTGTTCTTTATCCGATGAAAGCTGAAAATAGACGATTGGAGCGTCGCTCTGATATTTTTGAGCACCTTAAAAGTTGGGGGTTTGATTTCAATGTGATTCACGACATCAGTGCCGCTGAAGCTGAGGGAACGTATTTAGAAGGTACAGGGTCAATTGTTTTTGATCATGATTCTCGCATCGCCTACCTCGCAGAGAGTCAGCGTGCAGAATCTGGCCTTTTTAAAATCCTTTGTGAAGAAATTGGCTATACCCCGGTCGTGTTCAAATCCTTTCAACAAACACCAGACGGACCTCAGCCCATCTATCATACCAACGTGATGATGTGCGTTACCAATACCTATGTTTTAATTTGCTTGGACACCATTCACGATTTAGAAGAACGTGCAGCAGTTGTTGACGCAATTCATGGAAGTGGTAAGGAAGTCTTAGAAATTTCGGAAGACCAGAAAGTTCAGTTTGCAGGAAACATGCTGCTCGTTAAAGGGGCCGAGAATGTTTTACACTTGGTGATGAGTGGAAGTGCCTTCCGTTCCTTGACCGAGGCTCAGAAGGAAAGAATACAAAGAGATCATCAAATTATTTATTCGGATTTGCCTACCATTGAAACCCTAGGTGGGGGAAGCGCACGCTGTATGCTAGCCGAGATTTATTTGCCAAAGAATAACGAATGACTTTAGAACAACACATTTCTCAAGTACTGAAAGAACGCTACGACCTTGAAGTAGCCGTAGAGCTCCAAGAGACTCGCAAAGAGTTTGATGGCGACCACACACTTGTAGTATTCCCTTTTTTGCGTGCAGCGAAGGGCAAGCCCGAGGAAGTTGCAAGTACAATTGGTCAGGATTTGAAAGATCGAGGAGCAATAAAGGAATTCAATGTTGTGAAAGGCTTCCTCAACATGGTCATGGACCAAAATGTCTTCACAGATGAGTTCAAAGCGTTTTGTGAATCTAACAACCTTGGTTTACCCGCTGCAGGTTCAAAAGGGAAGTATATCGTTGAGTATAGTTCGCCGAATACAAATAAGCCTCTTCACCTAGGTCACATTCGTAATAACCTTCTCGGTAGCAGCGTTGCTACAATCCTAGAAACTAACGGTGTAGATGTAATAAAGGTGCAAATCATCAATGACAGAGGTATACATATTTGTAAATCCATGTTGGCATGGCAGGAGCATGGTAATGGTGAAACACCAGAGAGTACTGGCATGAAGGGCGATCACCTTGTAGGAAAGTACTATGTGAAGTTTGACCAAGTCTACAAGGCTGAAATCAAGTCTTTGATGGATGGTGGCATGGACGAGGACCAAGCGAAAAAGCAAGCGCCTTCGCTTCTTAAGGCTCAGGAAATGTTACTAAAGTGGGAGCAAGGCGATCCAGCGACAATATCACTTTGGGAAACAATGAATGGTTGGGTTTACGATGGTTTTAATACTACCTACGAAAAACTTGGCGTAAGCTTCGATAAGAATTATTACGAAAGCCAAACATACGTTCTAGGTAAAGATGATGTGCTCAAAGGTCTTGAACAAGGTATCTTTTACCAGAAAGAGGACGGATCCGTTTGGATAGACCTTGAAGGAGAGGGACTCGACCATAAGCTGGTGCTTAGAAAGGATGGCACCTCCGTTTATATGACCCAAGATATTGGAACAGCTATTCAACGTTTCAAGGATTTTGAGGCCAAAGGAATGACGTATGTCGTCGGTAACGAGCAGGATTACCACTTTAAAGTATTATTCATAATTCTCAAGAAATTAGGTTATGAATGGGCAAATAGCTTGCACCATTTGAGCTACGGTATGGTTGATTTGCCATCAGGAAAAATGAAGAGTCGCGAGGGCACGGTTGTAGATGCTGACGACCTCATTGACTCAATGGTTGCAGATGCTGGAGCAATTTCAAAAGAACTTGGGAAGATTGAAGGAATGGATCAAGCAGAACAACAAGCTCTTTTCCATACACTCGGGTTGGGTGCATTGAAATACTTCATTCTCAAAGTAGATCCTAAGAAGCGTATGCTTTTTAATCCTGCCGAAAGCATTGATTTTACCGGAAATACGGGGCCGTTCATTCAGTATACGTATGCAAGAATTCAAAGCTTGCAACGTAAGGGGCCAGAGGGATTGAGCTTTGATTGGAACACCTTGGCGACTAACAGCGAGGAACTGACCCTGATGAAGGCAATCTTAGCTTACCCATCCACGGTTGCTCAAGCGGCCGAAGCATTAAGTCCGGCGGTATTAGCAAACTATACCTATGATTTGGTGAAGAAATACAATGGTTTCTACCAAAACAATAGCATTTTAAATGCGGAATCGGATGAACGAATAGCGTTCCGATTGTTATTGAGTAAAAAAGTAGGAGAGGTAATTGCCTCTTCAATGAATTGCCTGGGCATCCGGGTACCTAATAGAATGTAAAAGTTATGAGTCAGTCCATTCGAGAATTAAGCCCTAAGAGCGTTTGGAATCATTTTGCGGATCTTAATGCCGTACCTAGACCTTCCAAAAAGGAAGAGCGCGTAATCCAGTTCATGGTTGATTTCGGAAAGAGCCTAGGCCTTCCAACGGAAGTCGATCACATCGGTAATGTTTTTATCAGAAAACCCGCAACAACAGGGATGGAAGGTCGCACACCAGTGGTTCTACAAGCCCACCTAGACATGGTGCATCAAAAAAACAATGCGACGAATTTCGATTTTGATTCTGAAGGGATAAAAATGTACGTGGATGGCGATTGGGTAAAAGCAGAAGGAACCACGCTTGGTGCAGATAATGGTATAGGAGTCGCGTTTATCATGGCAATGCTATCTTCAACAGACATACCACATCCACAGATAGACGCATTATTCACCATTGACGAAGAAACGGGTATGACCGGAGCGCTCGAATTAAAAGGAGGGATGCTCGATGGTAAAATTCTACTGAATATTGATACCGAGGACGATGATGAGTTAACCATCGGTTGTGCTGGAGGTATTGATGTAACCGCAGAATGCGAAGTTCCCATGGAACCAGTTGCAGGAGATTGTGTGGCACTAGAAATAAGTGTTAAAGGCCTTTCAGGCGGTCATAGTGGAATGGATATTCACAAAGGGTTGGGTAATGCGAATAAGTTGATGAACCGATTGTTTGATTCACTTGGTTCTACAATACACTTAAGCAATTTAAATGGGGGCGGTTTAAGGAATGCTATTCCAAGAGAAAGCGTTGCCACTGTTGTCGTACCTAATAACGATTTGGAATCTGTTAAAGCGAAGATTGAGGAATTAAGTCAAACCTTTACGGCAGAGCATCAAAGCACAGACCCTGATCTTGTTATTACAGTAGAGCAGGTTGCATTACCTGAATCTGTGGTGGTGGATGAATTCAAAGAAAAGTTTATCAGTGCAGTATATGCGTGTCCTAATGGTATTTACCGAATGTCACCGGATATCGCTGGTTTGGTTCAAACTTCGAATAATTTGGCTCGTGTAGTATTGGAGTCAGGAAAGCTTACTGTAATGTGTTTGACGAGAAGTGCTGTAGAATCAGAGAAACACGATCTCGCGAGAGCAATTACCCGTACATTCGAAAGCATGGGCGCTCAAGTTAGTCTCAGCGGTAATTATCCCGGATGGACCCCAAATCCCAAAAGTGCCATATTGACGATGATGCGCGACCTCTATGTCGAAATGTTCAACGAGCAGCCTAAGGTTGCTGCTTGCCATGCAGGACTCGAGTGTGGTATTCTAGGTACCAATTATCCTGAAATGGAGTTGATCTCGTTTGGCCCTAACATTCGTGGGGCTCACAGTCCTGATGAAAAATGTCAAATAAGTTCCGTTCAGAAGAGCTGGGATTTCTTCTTGAGAACATTAGAAAATATTCCAAACGTATAAGGCATGTTTGAAAATTTAAGTGAACGTTTAGAAGGTGCCTTCAGTGCACTAAAAGGGAATCATAAGATTACCGAACTCAACATTGCTGATAGTGTGAAGCAAATTCGCAGAGCTTTAGTAGAGGCGGATGTCAGCTTCAAAATCGCCAAGAGTTTTACCAACAAGGTTAAAGACAAAGCCATAGGTGAAGGAGTAATCAATGCGGTTAAGCCTGGCCAATTAATGGTCAAAATCGTACGTGATGAAATGGCTGAACTTATGGGAGGCCAAGCCGAAGGGATAGACCTAAATGGTTCACCTGCAGTTATTTTAATGGCTGGTCTTCAAGGATCGGGTAAAACAACACATAGTGCAAAATTGGCCAATTACCTCAAGCGTAAGAAAACCAAGAAGCCATTGTTGGTTGCCTGTGATGTTTACCGTCCTGCGGCCATTAACCAGCTGCGAGTATTAGGTGAGCAACTAGGTATTGAAGTCTACTCTGAAGAGGGTAATAATGATCCAGTGGCTATTGCTACCAATGCATTGACTCACGCGAAAAGCAACGGATTCAATGTGGTCATTGTGGATACCGCGGGTCGCCTCGCTGTAGATGAAGCTATGATGAAGGAGATTGGAAACATTCATAAAGCCATTACGCCTTCTGAAACATTATTTGTAGTCGACTCGATGACCGGTCAAGATGCTGTTAATACTGCCAAAGCATTCAATGATGTCCTTGACTTTGATGGTGTTATCCTCACAAAACTTGATGGTGATACGCGCGGTGGTGCGGCATTAACCATTAAGTCTGTGGTCAACAAACCTATCAAATTTGTAGGTATGGGCGAGAAGATGGATGCTCTTGATGTATTCCATCCAGACCGTATGGCGGATCGAATCCTCGGAATGGGAGATGTGGTTTCCTTGGTTGAAAAGGCTCAAGAGCAGTTTGATGAGGAGAACGCACGCAAGCTGAGTAAAAAGATTGCGACAGATGCCTTTGGTTTTGACGACTTCATGGAGCAAATCCAACAAATCAAGAAGATGGGCAACATGAAAGATCTCTTAGGCATGATTCCAGGAATGGGTAAAGCCATGAAGAATATCGACATAGATGATGATGCATTCAAGCATATTGAGGCAATGATTAATTCTATGACGCTAGAAGAGCGACAGAACCCTGATATTCTCAATGGCTCTCGTCGTAAACGCGTTGCCTTAGGATCCGGACGCACCGTTCAGGATGTTAATCAACTGCTCAAGCAATTCACAGATATGCGAAAAATGATGAAGATGATGCAGAGTGGTGGTGGTAAAAGAGGAATGATGAATATGATGCGCGGAATGCGTTAAAGGAAAGCTATGGTAGTATTAGACGGAAAAGCCACATCGGCTAAAATCCGCGCAGAGCTCGCGGAGCAGGTAAAAGAACTCAAGGCAAATGGTGGCAAGGTCCCTCATCTTGCAGCTGTATTGGTTGGAGAAGATGGAGCCTCTAGAACTTATGTAAACGCGAAGGTTCGTGATTGCGAAGAAGTTGGTTTTGGTTCTACGCTGATAAAACTGCCTACAGAAACAACGCAAGAGGAACTTTTAAAAGCCATCAATAAGCTCAATAACGATGAGGATATCGATGGATACATCGGCCAACTACCATTACCGAAGCATATCGACGAGACCGCTGTACTCATGGCGGTAGATCCGAAGAAAGACGTGGATGGCTTCCATCCACAAAATGTTGGTAGAATGACCTTAGGTTTACCCACCTACATCCCGGCTACTCCTATGGGTATTGTTGAGATTCTTCGTCGCTATGAGGTGCCCACTGAAGGTAAAGATTGTGTAGTTATCGGTCGTTCTCATATCGTTGGTTCACCAATGTCAATCCTGTTGAGTCAGCACAACTATCCCGGCAACTGTACGGTTACATTATGCCACAGTCGCACTAAGAACCTCGAGGAAATATGTCGCAAAGCAGATATCATTGTTGCCGCATTAGGTCGACCAGGTTTCGTAACTGCGGATATGGTAAAGGAAGGCGCTTGTGTCATAGATGTAGGAATTACACGCGTTGACGATGCTTCGAAAAAATCAGGTTTTAGACTTTTAGGTGATGTGGATTACGAAAACGTTGCTCCTAAATGTAGTTTCATTACTCCAGTACCTGGAGGTGTTGGTCCGATGACGCGAGCTGCCTTGATGATGAATACAATGAAGGTCACAGAATTGGGTAAATAAAACCTAAAATGAAGGACATTACAAGTTCAAAATCCTTTGCGCAATCCGATGTTAGGAGTGGATTAGTGGTTCCATTGATGGAGCAATTCTACACGATTCAAGGGGAAGGTGCACATACTGGAAAAGCTGCATATTTCATCAGAATAGGTGGTTGTGATGTCGGTTGTCATTGGTGCGATGTGAAGGAAAGTTGGAACCCAGATAGTCATCCGCCAACACCCATTGAAAACATTGTCTTAGAGGCGAAAAAATATAGCGATACAGTCGTTATCACCGGTGGCGAGCCACTGACTTGGAACATGAACCCATTAGTAAGCGCGTTACAGTCGGAAGGTATAACCGTTCATGTAGAGACTTCAGGCGCTTATCCTTTAACCGGGAATTGGGACTGGATTACACTAAGTCCAAAGAAGACTGCTCGTGTTAAACCTGAATATTATTCCGCTGCTCATGAGCTCAAAGTCATTGTTTACAATAAGCATGATTTAAAGTGGGCTCAAGAACATGCTGATTTGGTCGGTCAGGATTGCGTTCTGTATTTGCAACCAGAATGGAGCAAGCGAGAAGAGGTCATGCCAATGCTTGTTGATTACATTTTAGCTAATCCAAAGTGGAAGATTAGTCTACAAACACACAAATACTTAAGAATCCCCTAGATGGCTAATTTTTGTTCTGTTTCGCAGGCAGTTGATTTGCTTTTGTCTGGGGGAATCGTTGCGCTTCCCACAGAAACAGTTTATGGTCTGGGTGCAGATGCAACTGATGAAAGCGCTGTAGCTAAAATTTTCGAGGCTAAAAACAGGCCTGCTTTTGATCCATTGATCGTCCATGTGCCCAGTATTGATGCAGTAAAGGAGATCTCAGAATTGGATGAACGGGCAGAAGCATTATTGCTTGCATTTTCTCCGGGTCCTTTAACTGTAGTTTTGAAGAAAAAATCCATCATCCCGGATTTGGTGACTTCTGGCCATCCCACAGTTGCAGTTAGAATTCCTGGTCATCCGGTGATGCTGGATGTCCTGAATAAAAGTGGATTATTCATTGCAGCCCCTAGCGCAAACCCCTTTGGTTATACTTCTCCGACCACTGCCGAGCATGTGGCAGATCAGTTGGGTCATAAGGTAGATGGTATTGTCGATGGCGGCCCATGTCAGGTAGGGGTTGAAAGCACCATTGTAGATCTATCTGGAGAACAACCCAAAGTGTTGCGCTTAGGAGGAATGGCATTGGAACAACTCAAATTAGTTTTAGGAGCTGAGTTGCCCGTACAAACTAGCAGTTCAAAACCCAATGCGCCCGGCATGCTTAGTGCACATTACAACCCAGGTACTAAAGTGATATTGGTTGAATCAGTAGATGAGATTCCTAAAGATTTGGCCAATGAATGTGCGGTACTGGTCTTTGGTGAGGTTCGATCGCTACATACGCAGCAATACAACCTAAGTCCTTCAGGTGATTTTCAAGAAGCTGCTCGCAACCTATTTAAATTGCTGCGCTCCCTTGGGAAGATGTATGTAAGGATCTATGCGGTAAAACTACCCGAAGTCTCATTGGGCAGGGCCGTAAATGACCGATTGAAAAGAGCATCAGTAACCTCTTGATTAATAAAAAGGTAAGCCTGCCTTTTTATTGAAATCTTTGTTACATTAGAGTATGAACAAAACCATACTCATTTTACTCCTTCTTTTGGGGGAACTAGCGCATGCTCAAATCCAAGGGTCTATTGTAGATCAATACGGTGATCCTATCATCGGTGCGAGTATCAAAGTCCTTCAAAATGGTGAAGTCAGCAACATTGGTACTGTGACTGACTTTGATGGTAAATGGGCGTTGAAGGTTTACATTACGGACCGTCAACCATCAGTTCAAGTTCGTGTATCAAGTATGGGGTTTGCTTCAAAGGATGTACGCATCACATCAACAGCACCTCAACGCATCGCTCTGTCGCCGGATCAGAATGTATTGAACGAAGTAAGTATAGTTCAGCAGCGCTTATCCGAGAAACAGCAAAAAAGTGCCCTTACCGTGGAAAGCATGGATGCGTTGGCCATCAAGGAGAGTCCTAGTGTAAGTTTTTACGATCATCTAGGTACGCTAAAAGGGGTAGACCTCACTAGTGCCAGTATTGGGTTTAAGATAATCAACACTAGAGGATTCAACAGTACATCACCAGTCCGCTCACTTCAATTGATTGATGGCGTGGATAATCAAAGTCCTGGACTAAACTTCTCGCTGGGTAACTTCCTTGGCGCGCCGGATCTCGATATCGTAGGCGTTGATGTGATCGCGGGCGCTTCTACGGCTTTTTACGGCCCAAGTGCTTTCAATGGTGTTATTTCAATGACTACCAAAGACCCGTTCCAATTTACTGGCCTCAGCAGCAGTCTAAAAGTGGGTGAGCGCAACTTAACTGAGGTTTCGGTGCGTTGGGCAGAGAAAGTCAATGACAACTTCGCCTACAAAATCAATTTGTTTGCCTTGAAAGCAGATGATTGGGAGGCCGGGAATTTGGACCCCACAGATATTAGCCGCGATGGGATTACAAACCCAGGTGGTTACGATGCAGTAAACCGTTACGGCGACGAAGATTGGTGGGATGATGGCGGTGATTCTAAGTACTACGCTGGTATTGGTCGATTCTACCGTCCAGGAATCGAGGAGAAGCATCTTGTGGACTATGATACTGAAAACATCAAACTGACATCTGCACTTCATTACAAGATTAAGGAAGATTTACGTGCCATTTATGCAGTGAACTTCGGTTCGGGAACCACAGTATACCAGGGTGATAACAGATATAGCTTAAAAGACATTTTGTTTCTTCAAAACAGGGTGGAGCTTCGCAAAGACGATAAGTGGTTCATTCGTGCCTACTCCACACACGAAGATGCGGGCAATAGTTATGATGCCTATTTTACAGCATTGAGAATGCAGGATAGCATCGCCTCAAATCAATTTTATAGTAACTACTATAGAACCTTTTGGCAGATGCTCAACAGGCCGCAGGTAAGAGCCTTGCCAGGTGCTCCCGCGAATAGCCTTCCGATGAATGAATACCAGGCCATCATGGACTCATTGATTGCAGCTAATCTTGATTTCTTTACGGAACTGCATCGAAACAACCACAGTAACGTACTCTACGCAGCAGGTTCCGCAGCTGGCTATACCACAACGGAGGAACTCGAGTATTTTTCTAATCAGCTTACTCCAGGTACGCAAGCCTTCAATGATTTGAAGAATCATATTACCTCCACATTATTCACCGAAGGAGGAAGTAGGTTTTATGATAAATCGGCCCTTTACCACACCCAAGGAGAGCGCACGTTCACGACTGAGAAAGGCGGCACCTTACGTGTTGGTGCGAACTACAGACGATATACCCCAAAAAGTGCGGGTACAATATTCTCAGATACCGCAGGTACGACCATTACAAATCAAGAATTTGGTGTTTATGGGGGGTACGAGCATGACTTGATGGATGATCGCTTGAAATTAAGTCTTACTGGTCGCGTAGATAAAAACCAAAACTTCCAGCCGTTGGTTTCGCCTGCCGTTTCAATGGTTTATAAGT
>Ga0181566_10002662_pt1 | contig 14670 bp, 14 predicted proteins | sample 101ome_15_FD_133762 | JGI IMG/M metagenome (GOLD analysis project Ga0181566, IMG submission 133762) | Coastal salt marsh microbial communities from the Groves Creek Marsh, Skidaway Island, Georgia - 101402AT metaG (megahit assembly) | ecosystem: Environmental > Aquatic > Marine > Intertidal... | reverse complement strand
TGTGGATAGTCGTGAGTTCCGTCAAAGCAACGTGCGTCATCAATTAAAATTACATGCTCGTTAACCGCATGGCTTAGAATGGCCTCAAGTTCCAGGCTCACCGGGGATTCCTTTTCGCCCCGGGCGGTTATGCCCCCGCTATAATGCCCATCAAGCCAAAAGAGGGCCGGCTTAATAAGTGTATTTAGTAGCTTCGGTATTTCTTCTGTTGAGTCGCCTAGTATCAGGTTAACTTTGCTGAATTGGGCAAAGCGGATCTTGGCTTGTTCAAATAGCTCCTCCGATAATTCAATGCTTGTGCAATTCACCTCTTCACGTGCTATATATTCCAGAGTATTGCCTTGGAATGTTCCAGTCTCGATAAAATGACCCAATTTGTATTGCCTCAGATAGGACCTCACGACATTCATTTTGATCGCGTGCGGAGCAGGTGACGGACAACCTTTCCCAAGCCATCTGGCTATTGCTGGAAGCTGCCGCAAATAGTTAAGCGCATAGTATACTCCGATACCTCTGGCTAAATTTCTTAAACTTTCTTTCATAAGAATAATGAATTATAGAATGTGATAATAGGGATTATCGAAAGTGCTACTTAAGGCCATTTTCACGCCTCACATGACTAGGTTCGAGCTTTTTTATCAGGCGAGCTGGTACGCCTCCAACCAAGCTATCTGGCGGCACATCTTTGTTTACTACTGCACCAGCGGCAACAACCGCACCGTCATGAATGGTAACGCCAGGTAAAATTATTGCTGCGATTCCAATTCAGACGTCCTTTCCTATTTCCACATCGCGGTTGATGCTCACGCTAATGACTGGCAAAATATTCGGGTCGTGCGTTGGGGTTATCACCCTGACACCTTCAGCAATGGCACATCGATCTCCAATTATTATTTGGCCTCGGCTGGAAGCTCTAAGATAAACGCCAGGGGCAATTGATACATCTTCTCCGATATATAAATTCTCCGGGTGAGAAATTATCACTCGTGGGTAAATTGAACTCCCAGACCCAAGCCTACCCAACTTTTTTCTAAAATAAGAATTCCTGACATTACGTCGCACCAATGCAATCAGGGCTATGATTTTTTTGAACAAATTCATACAAAAACAGTCATTGTCATGCCCATGGGATTTTTGGGTAAATTAAGGGCGGCCATGTATTTTGAATCTTTTCACCTTCCATGCAATCTCTGAGTAAATGCCCCAGAAAATTGCAACTGGATAGAGTAACCATATCAATGGTTTTTGAAAGTCTGTACTTTTTCTACTATATTGGCTTGGTATAGGCTGAATGAGTATATTTTTGGCAATTATCATTTTCTTTCGCCAAGTTGAGTTATGAACTTTTATAGTCGCTATCATTTCACCGTATGATTCACTGTGTAGACGCTTATAAAGGATTACGCTAGGTTCACTTCGGATTTCCATTTGGCTAAGAAGCACATAAAGATAAACAGTAACGCCTCCTAGGGGTTCTGACGCGACCCAGGAAACGCCGATTTTTTTTAATATCTTTGTTGGCATAATTCCATAAATAGGATTACCTTTACCCAGAACACCGGGTTCAAGATAAAACTTTATTCGCCTATATGTTTTTGGCCCACAGTATTCCAGTTTTCTATTATTAGCCGGATGCTGGATTTCATTTTCGTTACTATCTATCGGTTTGTACACGCCAGTCGAAATGCACTGGTACTTCTCTGCGATCGGTAGTAGTCGCTTAATCCAGCCTGCATCCCATATGTCATCTGCTGCGGCCCACATGAAATAGTCACCAATAGCCAAATCCAGCACATTCTGGAAGTTAGCAACCGGTCCTACATTCACAGACTGGCGTATATATCTGATACGGCTATCATTTTCTGCATATCTCCGGCAAATTATTTCAGTTGAATCTGTCGAAAAATTATCTGAAACAATTAACTCAAAATCTGTAAATGTTTGCGACATCAGTGAATCTATTGCCCGCTGAATATATTTCTCACCGTTGTAGACAGGCATGCCAATACTTATTTTGGGGGCAAAGGGCATAACAAGAAATTCAGGACGCTTGGCTGAAAGTGAAAGCTATTGCTTTTTTAATGGAATTTTTAAATTCGCATTTTACATACGACGCAAAATATATCGAAGCTAAAATTATCAAAAATCCGGCAACGATTAATATCAGGCACTGGCCAATCAGTCCCGCTGGTATCGGCATCATGTGCTTTGCCGTCAATGCAATCACACCAGAGGCAAGGATAGGCAACGCAACATCCTGCCAGTACCACCGCAACTTCTCTAGAGGAAGAACTCGTTTGTATAAAAAATGAGAACCGACAAAAAAATATCCTGCATTTAGCGAAACCCATCCCCAGGCCGCCCCTATAGCGCCGTACCGAGGCACTATCCAAAGCAACAAAGGAAACAGCATTGCTACTGCTACACAGTTGATATAAGTCACCGTTCTGGTGAAACCATGTGCTAACTGCATCTGCCCCGGTAACCACATTAACCCATTAAGTAATGTGCCAAGAGAAAGCACAGATAAAATAGGTGAAACATTCAAGACCAGGCTGTCATCTCCTGTCCAAACTTTGAGTAATACATCTGGAAAAAAAATTAGAAACATGGCAGCAGAACCCATAAGCACCGAAATTATCTGGGCTCCCTTGTGAAATGTTTTTGACAACGCAAATATGTCACTACGCGTTACGAGCTCAGTGAATTTTGGATAAAATGCCTGGGAAACAGGACCAGCCAACATATATAGGACACTTGCGACCGTTGATGCCAAGGTGTAATAGCCAAACATCTCCAGACTAAGCAACCGCGATAGAATAATTTTGTCAGTTTGAGTTAGCAATGTGGCGAGCAACAGGATAATCATCATACCACCAGCGAAACGCCATACATTCGACAGTGCCTCCCAGCTAAATCGGGGATTTCTTGCAGGGTCAGGCAGGTATCTATAAAGGAAAATCATAAATATGATTATGGATATTAAGGAAACTATGCCCTGCCATACGAAAAATGCTTGAATAGTACTGGAGTAAAACACCAGAACAAGAACCACACCACCACCTCTAACTGTAGCGACGACTGAATTCAGGAGATTAAGTAGAACCTGTCGTTGCAGCCCTATGATGCAACTTTTATAGATATTTTCCACGAATCGTAAGCCACATACACACCCCATGATTGTAAGTGCATGACTAATGGTATCGACGGAAAGCTGCTGGGGATGCAACCAATTTGTCGCAAGTTTTTTTGACGCCCCCCATAAAACAAATACAACCAGGCATGCAATGACAATGGCAACTATCTCTATACTTCGTAATAAATCCCAGATTGATTGCTCATTATGTGCACCGCCAGTATATCTGGCCATTTCCCGGCTGAGCGCCGGAGACATACCCATATCAAGCAGGACCAGCCCAGCCTGTAGCGTAGCGAAAACACCAATGAGCCCATAGGCTTCAACGCCCAGATATCTGATATAAATTGGAATAAACACTAGGCCCATGATGGCCGTCCACCCCTGCCCCAAATAATTAGCAATCAGGTTTTGTTTTAGCATTTTCGAAAAATATTGGAAGGTTTCGATTGTTCAACGAATTCTTTTCAAAAATCCGTCAGGAGCGACCGTGACTAGTAACTTGTGATCGATATCTTTATCTAATTCAAATTCGTCATGTGTTTCAAGAAATTTGTGTACGGCAGTTTTAGGGTTGTTGCCTGGGCACCAAGGTCTGTACGGATACATATCATCTGGCAAATCTTCAACGATAGTGTCAAAGACGATACAGTAGCTGTCTACCGAAGTCAGGGAGGCATAAAACTCAAGCTCTGCCAGCACATGATCATGGGTATGGTTGCTGTCAAGCATGACTAATACCCTGGCATAGTTTTTAGCGATCTCCTTTACCTTGCCAGCAATAACGGCATCGATACTGGACCCCTGGATCATTTCTATCCAGTTGGCCATGGGATGCTTTTCGATTGCCGTCCTGTTGTGGGACCTGATGTCTATATCTATTCCCAGGACCTTACGCTTAGGAGCCGAGGGGTCGAAGGCCGCTCCCGATTCGATGGCATCGCTTAACTCGATAAGCGCCAGCATGGAGGCACTCAAGATCAACGACCCCCCATGAGCAATACCCGTCTCTATAACAAGATCCGGGCGAACTGACCAAATCAATTCCTGAACTGCAACCATATCCTGCGGATACTGGATGATTGGCCTGCCCAGCCAATTGAAGTTATAGGAATACTGGTGCCTGATGGTTTCCTCGCTGAATTCGCGCGCAGCATCCAGCAACTCCTGGTTTGCCCCATATGAATTCACCCTCTCCTGCCTCTCAGCCAGGAATTTCAGCGCGTCATCATTATCGGTAGAGACTTCTTTTCCCATTTTCAATATCCTGATAACTGAATTTGTAGCGTGTTGATTCGGCAATTTCATCCATGTAATTCGAATTCATTACATAAATGATCCTGGATTCATCCAGGGTATCCAGTATGTCAGGGGATGACACCTGGTAACCTGTCACTGGCATGTACTTCCCCTGTTTTTCCCTGTCTATATCTATGACGTATTCAACTTCACAGCCTGCCTTGGATAAATGCAGCAAAAAAATGACCCCTTTGGAGCCCGCGCCCCAGACGACCATTCCTTTCTGTTCGTCCGAGAACCCGCTGATGGCATGATCGAAATCTTCCGGCACTTCCACACTGTCCAACTTGTCGAACACCGGACCCCTGAGGCTGTCCAGATGCGCAATGCAGTAAAGGTACTGCCCGCCGAAAAAGTGCCCGGCATCGACCACCTTGCCGAACATGCTGTAAAAGTCCCTGAGCCGGAAATAATTGACATGCTCATAGAAAATATCGAACCAGGCCCTGTTCGCCAGTATCCAGTCCAGGCACGGCACTTCGATGTACACCAGGCCCTCGCCATCGTTCGATTCCCTGATTTGTTCGAGGAAATGCAAGGGATCCTGAACGTGCTCCAGCACGTGCCTGAGAATCAGGCCCCTACCCTGCAGATTCATGCTTTTCTCGAACAATCTTTTCTGGATCTTCGGATTATTCCCCTCATAAGTCGGGTCAAATCCGGTCACGTCAAACCCTTGTTTCAGCAACGTTTCGAGAAAAACGCCTTTTCCGCAACCCACCTCGACTATCCCTGTTTTGCCCATGTTTTTTTCTATTATAGCTGCCACGGATTGCATGTGGGATTTGAAAACGCCACTGGTGGTCTGGTCATTGTTGTAGGCAGGATCGTAAATAACCAGGTCACTCTGGAAGGACGCGTTGTAAACCAGCCCGGTGCGCTGGTTTTCAACCAAGTGCACATCTCCTGTCTGGCACTGTCGTGATTCTTCAGCCGACGAATACAGCCGGTTCTGCAACACCGGCAGTTTTAATGATGTGTACAGCAGTTTCTCATTCATTATCTTTGAAATGCGTGATTACAGTGACGGGTTTCCTACCAGGCTCGCGGGATCCAGGCTGTTATCCGGCCTTGCGCCGAATTGCAGCAGGTCTTCCCTGCCGTATTCCCGGGCAATGTTCAACGCCAAATTCCTGATTGTGTCGCCTTGGCCGGTACAAATGTTAAGGGGGCCCTGAAAATCCTCAAGGGCTACACGTGCAATTTTTTCACCTGCGTCCCTGACATCCATGAAATCCCGGACCTGGTTTCCTTCACTCAACAGTGCTGGCTCCCCGTGTTCGAGTTGCCGGCGAAGATAGGCCACAAAACGGCGCGGATCCTCTCCTTCACCATACAAATAAAAGAGCCTGCACCAGGCGAAGGCTATATCCTGCAATCCGAACCAGTTGGCCAAAATCATGAAAAGCGATGCCTTGGCAGCCGCATATAAAGTGGATGGCTGCAAAGGGGAATTTGTGTCCAAGTATTGATCCCCAAGGGCATACTCGAAACAGGTGCCGAGTCCCACAAATTTGCTGACACCCTGTCTCGCCGCAGCCCTGGCCATGGCCATGGTACCTTCCAAGCAATGAAAATTATCGGTCGCATCCAGGTATTTCCCCGGTTCAACAAACCAGGCTGCATGGATAACAGTGTCCACACCCAACAGCAAATCCGCCAGCCAGTCACTGTCGGCGTCGAATAAATCGGGAGTCACGCGAACCGACTCAATACCCGGCTGGGATTCCAGTTCGGGCCGGGGGGAACGGGCCACTATCCGCACCTGGCATTGCCTGGCCAGCAGGGCACCCAGAATTTGCCTGCCGATAAAGCCTGTTGCGCCTGTCAATAATATAAGTTTGCTCAAATTTCTGTTATTTCCGGAACGGCTTTTATAAAACGGGCACCCGGCGATACCACGGGGCCTATGATCGACTTGATTTCTTCAGCAATATTCCAAGGCAGTATGAGCAGGTAATCACACGCCATCCCTTTAAGGGCATCGGGATGGAGTATCGGGATATGACTGCCGGGCAGGAATTTATCTTGCTTGAATGCGGCTGCATCAAACACGGCCGGAAGCAGGTCAGGCTTGATACCGGCATAATTCAGCAAGGTGTTGCCCTTGGCAGCGGCACCATAGGCCAAGACCTTGTAACCTTCCTTTTTCTTTTCTAGCAAAAAGGCCAGCAAACCGTTCTTGATAGAATCAACCGCATTCTGGAAAGCGCCATAGATTTCCGTGCTTTCCAGTCCGTAGCCCAGTTCTTCACTGATCACCCTGGAGACATTTCCTGTTGTCGGGTGCGATGCATCCTGCTGGCACCCATAAATACGCAGGCTGCCGCCATGTGTGGAAATTTCCTCAACATCATAGATTCGCAGCCCGCAGGCGGAAAAAATCCTGCTAACCACGGATAATGACAAGTAGGAAAAATGTTCATGGTAAATGGTATCGAACTGGTAATAGCGCACCAGGTTCATTAAATGGGGAAATTCAAGTGTTATCGTTCCTTCCGGCTTCAGCGCCAGCTGCATGGCCTGGGTGAAATCATTGATATCTGGCACATGCGCGTAGACATTGTTGCCGATGATCAGGTCAGCCTCCTTACCATATGAGATCAGCTCTTTCGCCAACGCAACACCAAAGAACTTTCTTATCACTGGAATGCCTGCCGCTTCCGCGACTGCAGCGGTGCTTTCCGTCGGCTCGATGCCCAGGCACGGGATCTGAGCCTCGACAAAGTTTTTCAGGAGGTAACCGTCATTGGACGCCAGTTCAATGACATGCGACCCCTCTGTCAGGGACAGTTTATTGGTGATCATCTCGCAATAATCACGAGCATGGCGTAACCAGGAGGTTGATGTACTCGAAAAATAGGCATAAGAGTCGTTGAAAAAATCTTCCGGCTGATTGCAATCCTCCGTCTGGACCAGCCAGCAGTGCCTGCATACCATGGTTTTTAGCGGATAATATAGCTCCCCTTGGTGCAGTCCTGCTTCATCAAGATAGGCATTGGATGGCGGCGCAAAACCCAGATCCACGAAAGTCTGATACAGCTCGGCATGGCAATGGCGGCACTTCACAGTACTACTCCGTAATAATTTTCATTCAAAGGGGTGAAGTTCCTGTCCCGCTCTGACAGCATGCTTACCGGGAGCGGCCAGTCGATAGAAAGCATCGGGTCCAGGGGGTCTACTCCGTCTTCAGCCGTTTTTTCATAAAAGGCGGTATGCAGGTAAAGCAGTCCCACGTTATCCGTCAAGGTCTGGAAGCCGTGGGCAAAACCTTCCGGTATCAACATTGCCCTGTTATTATCGGCGCTGAGCACCTCCGCATGCCATTGCAAAAAGGTTGGCGATTCGCGTCGGAGATCCACCGCCACATCCCAGATTTCACCGGCCAGGCAAGTCACAAGTTTCATTTCCGCATGAGGGGGATGCTGGAAATGCATGCCCCTGACCGTTCCCCGGTCTGCGGTGTGCGTGTGATTGACCTGGCTGACCCTATCCTGCCAGCCTGCGTGCTGCAATTCATTGCAGCAGAACAATCGATTGAAAAAACCCCGCGTATCTTCATGGGGACGACGCCTAACAACTTTCAGTCCCGGTAATGGCGTATCCAGGATTTCCAGGCTGCTCATGGGGTCTGCTGGTACTCTTCAATATCCTGCTGGCACAAATCCCTGGCCAGGCGTCCTTCATCGTGCTGCCGGTACCAGTGGAAAGTCGCCTGCACTGCATCATCCAGCGCATAGCGATTAGTGAAATTAAGTACCTGTTTAGCTTTGCTAGTATCAAGGGTGAGTAATTCGGTTTCATGCATGTTGCCAGTGGCATTTCTATAATGCACATTTCCCCGGTAGTAACCTGTACGGGCCCTTTCAATGACATCTTTAACCGTGGCGTTGTTATCATCATCTGGGCCAAAATTATAGGCAGCGCTTTTCCCGGCATCTGACCATAATTGTTCTGCCAAAATCAGGTATCCACACAGGGCATCGAGCACATGTTGCCAAGGTCTTACCGCCCCCGGCATGCGGATTTCCAAGGGCTGCCCCTTTTGCCATGACTTGATGGCGTCGGGAATGAGCCTGTCTTCCGACCAGTCGCCCCCGCCAATAACATTACCTGCCCTGGCGCTGGCAACGGCTACGCCAATGTCAGCCAGGAAGGAATCATGATAGCTGGAAATGACAAGTTCGCTGGCAGCCTTACTGGCACTGTAGGGATCATGCCCGCCCAATCGGTCAGTCTCCATAAAGGGCTTGCCTGAGCCATTTATTTCATAGACCTTGTCTGTGGTTACCATTACCGCTACCTTGATTCCCGGGCAATGACGGATAGCCTCCAGCACATTGGCACTACCCATGATATTCGTGGCGAAGGTTTCCACAGGTTCGCTGTAGCTTTTTCTCACCAGGGCCTGGGCAGCCAAATGTATAACTATTTCCGGCTTGCTTGAACCAATAAATTCATTGAGTGCAGCCAACTCCCTGATATCGCAGACCCTGTGATCTATCAGTTGTTCGATGTTTGCCTCAGAAAAAAGGTTGGGCTTCGATTCAGGAGCAAGGGCTATTCCAGTGATTTGGGCACCAAGCTCATGTAACCACAAAGCCAGCCAACTTCCCTTGAATCCGGTATGTCCCGTGAGCAAGACCTTTTTGCCTTGCCAGAACTCAGGCCGGGGTAACATTACCAGTTTTTCCAGGGAGCAGAGCCAGAATCCCATAGAGATTCCAAGTGATTCATATCACGCAAAGTGTCCATGGGTTGCCAGAACCCCTCATGCTCAAACGCTCTTAATTCACCCGAGGAAGCCAATTGCGTCAAAGGCTGCCCTTCCCAGCTGGTCATATCACCTTCAATTAAATCCAGACAACTCGGCGAAAGTACAAAAAAGCCACCGTTAATCATGCCGCCATCGCCGCGCGGTTTCTCTACAAAACCCTTTACCTCTTCCCCATCTGTATCGAGAGCCCCGTAGCGCCCCGGGGGCTGTACAGCTGTCACGGTAGCCTTTTTGCCATGTTTTTTATGGAAAGCAACCAGAGCCGAAATGTCGATATCAGAAACGCCGTCTCCATAGGTAAAGCAGAAAAAGTCTTCATCCCTGACATATTCTGCAACACGCCTCAGGCGTCCACCTGTTAATGTATCATCCCCTGTATCCACCAGAGTCACTTTCCATGGCTCGGCATTGCGTTGGTGAACCTGCATATCATTTTGCTCCATATCAAAGGTGACATCGGACATATGCAGAAAATAGTTGGCAAAATATTCCTTGATGACGTATCCCCGGTAACCACAGCAGATGATGAATTCATTGACGCCGTGGTAGGAATACATTTTCATTATGTGCCATAAAATCGGCTTGCCGCCAATTTCAATCATGGGCTTGGGTTTCAAATGGGTTTCTTCCGAAATTCGTGTCCCGAGCCCCCCTGCCAGAATCACCGCTTTCATAACCTCATCTCCCCATATAACAATTCAGCTAGAAAAAATTGACAGGAAAAAAATTCAGCTTGTGACAAACAGTCTCCACTGTGACCGTCATTTTTCTCCACTTGAATTATTGACCTCTGCTTTCAGGTTTTCGATCTCTTCCTTGAGTGTTTGGTATTCCTGCTGTTTTCTCTCCAGGAAATTAAAAGTCACTTTGGTCTTTTCTTCCAATCCCTTCAAAGTCAGAAGATAGGCATAAGCCTTCTTGTTCGGATTGCGGCTAAAATTACCCACTTTTACCCAGCCCTTCTCAACCAACGCCTTCAAACAGAAATTCACCTTGCCCAGACTTAGACCGAGTGCTGAAGCAATCTGCCGCTGGTTCATTTCGGGATTTTCGTGGAGAAGTTTGAGGAGTTTGTAGCGGTTTTCTTCGCTGATGATGGGCATTTTAGATATTCTTATAAAAGACACGCTACCGCCCTACTGTTATAGGGCGGCAGCATATTTCAAGGAGAGATCGTTACTACAGGTACTACTTACAGAAGCTTGTTCATGTGATGAACAGAAAACAGTATACCTAATGTTCATGGCTTGAACAACACCTTTTTGCTTATGTTCAAAAGATGAACGCTATAGAGAGCAAATCGGTTAGGAAGGAGTTTAGGGGTTTTGTGTCACTGCATAGAATATGCAATGACTTGAATATATTAACTGCTTGATTTTACTTGGTTTAAAGAGATCTCGAGTTCCTGCTCTTTGCCCAGCAACTTGAGCAACAGCAAGACCCTGTCCTCGCACGTTTGTTCCTTGATGATCGCGCGAATACCCCGGAAATTGCCTTCCGTGATTTCTATTTCATCGCCTTTTTTGAACACGAAAGGCTTTTTTGAGGTGATATCGATGGTGTTTTCATCTACACACTGGCTTTTGAGGTCTGATAACAAACTATCAGGAACGATGGCGGGTAGTTCATTGAACCTGACCAACTGTGATACACCGCGGGTAGAGCGTATTTTCGACCAGTCGCTCAGGACGTCATCCAGGCGAATGAACAGGTAGCGGGGAAACAGCGGCTCTGTGACAGCGACCTGTTTACCCTTTCTTATCTTGAATTGCCTTAGCAAGGGCCTGAAGATGTCGTACTCTTGGTTGAGCAGGTGCTGGGCGGCCCGCTCATCCTCCCGAGGCTTGGTCATCAATAGGTGCCAGTTTTTCATGCTGTTATAAAATATATATTTCTATATTTATCAGTTAGTTGGGCGCCATATATAAAGTGAGTCAGGCGAAATATTCAACCCAGTACAGCCCGGATCTGTTCGCTGTCGAAGCCGCGCTGGCTGAGGAAGCGGTAGCGTTTTTCCTTTTCCTTCAGGTCGGCCGGCGGCTGATCCGGGAACTTGCGCTCCACCGCCGCGCGGCATAGTTCGACCCAGTCGATGGCGTCGTTGTAGAGTTCGGCCCGAATCAGGCTGCCGCTGACGCCCTTCTGCTCCAGTTCCATCCCGATTTTTACCGGGCCCATGCCGCGGCTGCTGCGGTAGCGGACGTAGGATTCCACGAAGCGGGCGTCGGACTGCAGGTTTTCTTCTCGGAGCTTTTCCACCGCCGGGTGGATAGTCTCCTGCCTGTCGAAGTCCGGGTATTTGCGGGTGAGCTTCTGGATCAGCTCGACAAAGGACTGCTCGCGGCGGGCCAGCAGGTTCATGGCTGCCCGCCGTACGCTGATCTCGGGTTTTTCTTCGGATTTCGGCAATCCTGTACTCCGCCGACAAATTTATCGGCGGATATCGACCCTTCGGGTCTCTTCCGCCCTACGCCAGTTTCACGTTCGGGGCAGATACAGGGCAAATCCGTGACATGCCGGATTTGCCTGGCATCCTGTCTGCTGTCTGCTGTCTGCTTCCAGCCTCCAGCCTCCTGTCGCCTGCCTCCCTACTTGGCTTCCGCCACCTCTTCCACCGCGTCTTCGCCGCCGTCGGCTTCCGCTTCGCCCTCCGCGTTCTTCTTCTTGGGCTTGGCAAGCAGCTTCTCGCGCAGGGCTACTTCTATGGTGGCAGCGGCTTCGGGGTTTTCCTCCAGCCAGGCCATGGCGTTCTTCTTGCCCTGGCCAATCTTTTCCCCGTTATAGGAATACCAGGCGCCGGCCTTTTCCACCAGGTCATGCTGAACGCCCATGTCGATGATCTCGCCCAGCCTGGAGGTGCCCTGGCCATAGTAGATCTGGAACTCTGTCTGCTTGAATGGCGGGGCCACCTTGTTCTTCACCACCTTGACGCGGGTTTCGTTGCCCACTACTTCGTCCCCGTCCTTGATGGCGCCGATGCGGCGGATGTCTAGGCGCACCGAGGCGTAGAACTTGAGGGCGTTGCCGCCGGTGGTGGTTTCCGGGGAGCCGAACATGACGCCGATCTTCATACGAATCTGGTTGATGAAGATGACCAGGGTGTTGGAGCTCTTGATGTTGCCGGTCATCTTGCGCAGGGCCTGGGACATCAGGCGCGCCTGCAGGCCCATGTGGGAATCGCCCATGTCGCCCTCGATCTCGGCGCGGGGCGTCAGGGCCGCCACGGAGTCGATCACGACCACGTCGACGGCGCCGGAGCGCACGATCATGTCACAGATCTCCAGGGCCTGTTCACCGGTATCCGGCTGGCTCACCAGCAGGTTGTCCACGTCCACGCCTAGCGCCTCGGCGTAGATCGGGTCCAGGGCGTGCTCGGCGTCCACGAAGGCGCAGGTGCCGCCCAGCTTCTGGGCTTCGGCCACCACCTGCAGGGCCAGGGTGGTCTTGCCCGAGGATTCCGGACCGTAGATTTCCACGACCCTGCCGCGCGGCAGGCCGCCAATGCCCAGGGCGATATCCAGGCCCAATGAGCCGGTGGAGATGGCCGGGACGGCGATGCTCTCGGAGTCGCCGAGGCGCATCATGGAGCCCTTGCCGAACTGCCTTTCGATCTGGGCGAGAGCCGCTGTGAGTGCTTTATCTTTGTTGGAGTCTTGTTCTGCCATTACCGGAATGAATCCTTGTATTTAATAATTGAGTATCTGAAGTTGTCCTGGGTCCTGCATGGGTAGCGCTAATAAAGTGGATAAAACAGTGAATAACTTGTTGATAACTTGATGCCGAAAATCGCTGAAAAATGCTTATAAAATGTCGTTTTTTTGTTCCGAATGCATTTCATTCATTAAAGCAGTTAACCGCTTTTTATGCCATATTAAAATGGCCCATTGTAGTGCTGAAAAAGTAATTTGTTGGAGGCCTTCGACAAGATAACGTAGAATCATTCACTGCATTAAAATCACAGCGCCAGCAGTCTTTTGAGCCAGTCTTCCAGCCAGCATACCCCCATGATGCAGCAGTACCTGAAGGTAAAAGCTGACCATCCTGACGAGCTGCTTTTTTACCGTATGGGTGATTTTTATGAGCTCTTCTACAAGGATGCTGAAGAAGCCTCGCGTCTGCTCGATATTACCCTGACAGCCAGGGGAAAGTCTGGAGGCTCCCCCATACCAATGTGCGGTATTCCCTATCATGCCGCTGACCGTTACCTGGCCAGGCTTGTCGAAGCCGGAGTCTCCGTAGCCATATGTGAACAGATAGGCGACCCCGCGACCAGCAAAGGACCTGTGGATCGAAAAGTGGTTCGTCTGATTACCCCCGGAACCCTGAGTGATGAAGCCCTGCTCAAAGAGACTCGGGACAACCTGCTGACAGCCATTTTTGCTGAAGAGGGACAATACGGGATTGCAACACTGGACATCAGCTCTGGCCGTTTTTTTGTCTTGCAGGCCAGTGATGACAAGGCTCTGTCCAGCGAAATAGGCCGTATCCGCCCGGCAGAAATTTTGGCTCCTGAAGCCCTTGTACTCCCATCAGATATCAGTACTCATAGTGGACTAAGGCGGCGTCCAGGCTGGGAGTTTGATCTCGACACCGCAACACATTTGCTGACAAGGCAATTCAATACCGATTCACTGGAGGGATTTGGCTGTGCACATCTCGAACAGGCCATACAGGCTGCCGGCTGCCTTCTCAACTATGCCCGGGAAACCCAGCAGACCGACCTTCCCCACATTCAAAGTATCAAGGTGGAGCAGTCCGAGGACAGTCTTGTACTGGACAGCATCAGCCGGCGTAATCTCGAAATCGACCTGAACCTGACCGGTGGAACGGAAAATACCCTGCTAAGTATACTCTCCAGGTGCGCCACCCCCATGGGAGCGCGACTCCTTGGTCGCTGGCTGCATCGCCCTGTACATGACCATGACCAGATACGACTTCGGCATCAGGCCGTCACGTCATTGCTGGCTGATTATCAATATGAAGCTATTCATGATGTCCTGAAACAGTCCGGGGACATGGAGCGTATTCTCTCCAGAATCGGACTGCGCAGTGCCAGACCGCGAGATCTGGATAACCTGCGCCAGGCACTCAACAGTCTTCCTGAGCTTCAGGCAAAGCTTTGTGAAATAGATTCTCCGAGGCTTGCGGCGCTGGCAGAACATATCCATCCCTATCAGGACCTGTCTAAACTGCTGGTCAAGGCAATCTGTGAAAATCCGCCCGTGGTTATTCGAGAAGGAGGTGTTATTGCCGATGGTTATGATGCCGACCTGGACGAGTTGCGTCAGCTCAGCAGCAACGCCGGTGAGTTCCTTAACAGGCTGGAGACAGAGGAAAAAGCCCGCACCAAGCTGTCCACTCTCAAAGTGGGTTATAACCGGGTACACGGCTATTACATCGAGATCAGCCGCCTGCAGTCTGATGAAGTCCCGGGCGATTACATCCGCCGCCAGACGCT
>Ga0181566_10002661_pt1 | contig 14675 bp, 8 predicted proteins | sample 101ome_15_FD_133762 | JGI IMG/M metagenome (GOLD analysis project Ga0181566, IMG submission 133762) | Coastal salt marsh microbial communities from the Groves Creek Marsh, Skidaway Island, Georgia - 101402AT metaG (megahit assembly) | ecosystem: Environmental > Aquatic > Marine > Intertidal zone... | reverse complement strand
CGTGGTGCTCATCATGTTTCTATAGTTGCTAACTCATACGTAGCAGCAAGATTTAATCTATCACTTGCTACTGCTTCTGGAACTGATGCTGCAACTGGCACTGGTTATATAATTGATGACACAGCTTCTCCTGAAGATGGTAATAAATGGATATTAGGTAGTGCAGAAGATAGTGCTAGCTCTATTAGTTATGATGTTACTAGAGAAATGTTATATAAAAATGGTTCTCAAATGAAAGTGTTTTTAGGTTATGAACTTGCACAAGAAGACGCAAGTATAAATTCTGGAGATACTGCTACATCTGTAAGAGACCAATATTTAGACAATGTATATGAATACCAGAAGTTGGTGAAAGCTTAATGTCAGTTACAGAAAAATTAATGACTCAAGGAAGTTTTACACTTCAATTAGATTACAACAAATTACCTAACTCTGTTCTCAATACAATAGATGCATGGGACCAAATAGTAATAATACCTTCAAGAGTTGAAGAAAATGAATTAGATGACGATGCTATGTTGGATTCAGCAGAGTATGTAGGTGTAGTTCAATCATTAGGATTAGGAGATGACGCAGTAGATATTGAAGGTGTTGGATTAGTAACTTATTTAGGTGACGGAGATGCTAGAGGTATGCCTGTATCAGAAACAGGTGGTGTTTCTAAATTAAGAAGTTATGAAAATAAATCATTGGAATTTGTTTTAAATAATGTTACAGATGGTACACCTTATGGTTTATTGCGTGATGGTGAAAGTGGAAATCTGCGTTCGATTACACCAGGAACTATAACTAACCCAAGTAAAGAACAAACAGATTTGTTACTTAATTTTGAAGGAACTGATGGTGCTAAAACAACTACAGACGCAACTGATAAGAAACACGATATAACATTTTATGGTAATGCAGAAATAAGTACTGACCAAGCTAAGTTTGGCAGTTCTAGTCTGTATCTTGATGGTAGTAGGTCATATATAGAAGCTGATTACTCTTATCATCTACAGTTAGAAAATGATGACTTCACTGTAGAATGGTGGGAGTATAGGGTGAATTAAAATGCCTCAATTCGATTTAGCTAACGCAAACTTAAGCTCAGATGGTCTCGCTGCTATTAAGACTAGAGTAGGATTCGTTCCTTATGTATATGACACAGGATATCCTCTTAATGGAGTTTACTTAGACAATGACCCAGTACCTAGTGGTTCTGATAACTTTACTGAATCTATAGGTGGACGAGTTCCTTTTGACCCTGATTTTCATTCTGGTGTGAGAGGTAACTTAGTAGTAGGTTATGGTCACACACACTTAAACGGTGGTGGTCAATATAGAGGTTCTGAATCTTTATATTATGATTTTTATAATGAAGATATACCTTTTCAAATTAACAGTGTAAATTATAACTTTCCAATTGAAAAAGGAGACAGTGTAGCAACTTCTGATGATGGTGGTCACTACTTAGATTCTAGTAATACAGAACAAACACTAGGTGTAAGAATTAAATATACTGGTGACGATTCAAGTAACTCAAATATGAGGTTTTCAGAGTCATTAGCTAGTACATTGTTATCGGCAGACTTAGTAGGACATATAGCTAAAGTTAAATCTGTATTTGAGGATTATGAAGATTCTTTCCCTTATGATAATACTTTAGCTCAACAACATTTTGACATGATGGTTGGCTTATGTTTTATGATTGGTAAAGAACCTTTTGCTGATTCTTTATTTGTTCATTGGTATAAACAAGTAGACGGTACAGCAGTAACAAGTTCATCTGATTTAAGTGATTACAACGATGCAGGATATTCTTTAATGTTTTTTGGTGGTAAACCAAAACCTGTTGATTATCCAAAAAATAATGACACTATAGGTCCTGCTGTAAATTTAATTCTTTATGAGCCATGGGTTACAAATTCAAATAAAATTACTTGGGAAAATATATTTGTTTGGGACGATGCAATGATAAAGCAAAGAAGAGCAGATATAGATGACTTATTAGGTACAGATAGTGCAGTAAATCCTACTGCTACACCATTAGACCCTAGAACTAATTCACAATGGTATCAAGGAACAGCTATACCGCAAGATTTTTTTGTAGCATCAGCAACCAATTTATTACCTTCTTGGGAAGAAACAGTAATATCAACACTTCCAGTTGGTAGTGTTACTAATACTATTGCTGAACTTATAAGATTAGGTAGCGACAGAATACCAGAGTGGTACACAGGTGATGCTTCAATATATGAAACAGAAGAAGGAAGTCTTACTTTTTATGAAGACAATCCTATATATCAAAAAAACTTTTCTGAGTTTTGGCAAATAAATAATAGGTGGTACACAGGTGCACAAACATATATAAGTGCACCAACTCAAACTACTAATGGAGCAGCAGTATCAGCACAGGGTGATGGTTCTGTTCCTGGATTTATATTTGGACTTGATAATGGTTCTGGAGAACTACAAGTATTTATGACTGATACATATGCAGAAAGTACTATTGATGGTGTTACTGGTATAGATAGCACCGTATGGAGCATTGCTAATGGTGTTAAATTAGGAGACAAAGCTGTAGGTCAATGGGTTCATAGAGCCGTAACTAGAAAAGGTAATAAGTTTACTACTTGGGAAAATGGTGCTCTTGTATCACAATGGATAGATGATAAAACTATAAAAAGAAATACATTGGATGCTAAAACAGGTGGAATAACAGATAGAGCATCTTTAAATTTATCTATTGGTAGAACACAACAAGGTAACTATTTTAAAGGTTATATTGACGGATTTAAATTTACTAAAGGTGAAGCTCTTTATGACACTGCTTTTACACCCTCTACTACTGCTCCAACTATTGATAACACTGCTAACAATTATAAAGGCACTCACAATGTTGAATCTGTTTTTTCTGCAATCAAAAAGGTTATGTCAATATTAGATACAGAATTTAGAGTAAATCATAACGGAACAATAGATGCAGGACCTAGAGAAAGTTTATTTGTTGGTCATGGAGATAACGACCCAAATGCAATAATTGTCAGAGACAGTTCTGGTGAAGACCCTGGAATAATAGGTTTAAATCCTGATGCTTTGACTACACAGTTTGAAGCTGAAGACTGGGTTGCTGGTGTTGAATACTTAGTTGACTCAGGTGTTGATGGTCAAAAAATTGACACAATAGAAAGATTTTTAACAGACATTCCATATTATGACCTACATGGCAATAAATTAATGAGAGTAGCATACGTAACTGAAACTGATACTAATACAAATATGGCTAACAAAAGAGCAGAGGCATATTTAGATGAATTTACTAGGGTTAAAAAATCATTATCACTATCTCTTGAGTATTACGATATCAAAGGTGATTTTGAAGTAGGAGACAATATATTTGTTTATGACCCAGAAGTTGGATTTGTAGACACTTTAGATAAAGCAGTTGCAGATGGTAGAACTAAACCGTATGAAGCAGTATGGCAAGGTCAAATAATTAACCCAGAAAAAATTAGAATTGTAGGTATTACATTTCCTATTGAAGAAGGTTTTGGTGTTTACTTAAGAAAAGTTGTATCTGCTAGTCCATTTAGAATTGCTTATATTGATTTAACAGATTATGTAGTTTGGGAAAGTGGAAATACTTCTTTAGAAGTTGGTGACTTAAACAAACAAATAGGTGACGACTTAAGATTTAGTAATCAACTATCTGGTACTGTTACAGGACAAAGGTCATATAAACCAGGGAAAGTTCTTGACCCAGACGATGTTGATTCAGAAGGTATAAGAACAAGTTCAAGTTTTTACACTGACGCTTTAGGAACACAACAAGCAATTATATTTATAGAGTGGGTTACTCCACAAAATACAAACAATACAGTTATTCAAAATGGTTTACATTATGAAGTTACTGTTGAACCAGTAAACCCAGATTTAGGAGGAGCAACTAGATACTTTGTACAATGGGGTAATAATAGCTTTACTGTAGAAAATTTACAGAAAGCTACAGACTATAAAATAGGAGTACAAGCAGTAACAACTGGTGCAGCTTCAGGATTTGTTTATGAAACTATTACAACAGCAGTAGATACAGCTACACCTAATACTCCAGCAGAAGCTACAACTATTGCAACAATACAGGGTGCTGTTCAGATAATACATCATTTAGGAGCAGCGACAGATAATTCTGGAAACCCAGTATCTTCTGTTACTAATTTTACACTACCTGCTGACTTGTCATACTTAAACGTATATGGTTCAACTACATCTGGTTTTACAGTAGAAGAAGCAACTAAATTAGGAAACATACCATGTGATGCTTCTTTCTTAAGATTAGGAATACCAGCAGTAGCAACTCTTAAGGGTGAATCTTTAGATAGTGCTGCAACAATGTTTTTTAGATTTACAGCAGTAGATAATGCTGGTAATGAATCTGCTGCTTCAACAGAACAACAAGGAAATGCAGATTTAGTTAAAACTGCAAATATAGACGATGCTGCTATTACTTCTGCAAAAATACAAAACTTAGCTGTAGGCACTGCAAAGATTGCAGACGCAGCTATATCAAATGCAAAGATTGCAAACACAATAGAATCTGATAATTATTCAGCAGGTTCTACTGGTTGGTCTATACAGAAAACTGCTGTTGGATATACTAACGGTTTTGCAGAATTCAATGACGCAATATTTAGAGGTAACATAACTGCTACTACTGGAGAAATTGGTGGTTGGACTATTGCTAATGATAAATTATCAGCAGGAAACCTAGAACTTGATGGTGGTAATACTACAATAAAAGGTAACTACTCATCTGGTTCACAAGGATTTATATTAAATAATGATGGAACTGTAGAATTTAATGATGGTACATTTAGGGGAGACTTGGTTGCAGGAACAATAGATATTGGTTCTAACGCTTTCCAAGTAGATAGTCAAGGAAGGTTATTTATGGGAGCATCTACTTTTGGCAACGCTAACTTTAGTGTTGATGCAAACGGTACAATGGTAGCTTCAGGAGCAACAATAGCTGGTACAATGACAATAACTTCAGGAGCAGTACATATAGGTTAAATTATGGCAATACATATTGATAGTGATGGTAATTTTTATTTTGGTGCTAGTGGCACTACTGAGTTTGATAGTTTAAGTTATACACCTGTATTTTCTGTAACAAAAGATGGTGTGTTAACAGCAAGTTCAGGAACAGTTGGAGGTATAGATTTAGCATCCGACCATATAAAATCTAGTAACTACAGTGCAACATCTGGTTCTGAAGCAGGTTTCAAAATTACTGATGATGGTGATGCTTTCTTTAACAGTGTTGATATAAGAATTAAAGAATCTGGTGCTAATGAGGGCGATGTTCCTCCTGATGGAACACAAAGTATACAAATTGGTTCTGCTCAAATATACGAATCTAACAACAACTTATATCTAAATTCTAATTCTATGGGAAATAGCATAATTATAAGTGTTGGTGATAAATTTATATTATCTGGTGCAACAGCAAGCCCTAACTTAACATTTGATGGTGCTAGCACTCAAGATATAGAATTTAATGCTGCATATATTGAGGATTATGATATTAGCGATGGAAGAAGTTATAATTCAAACGCATTAGGATTTATTTATGAATTGACTATATCAAATCAAAATGTAGATATATACAGAATTAACGCACAAAACAATGATGTTTATTTTTATGGTGATGTAGAAGTAGATGGACATATAGAGGTAAATAGCTTAAAAGTATATGATGGGTTTGGTTCTTCTGGTGAAGTATTAACTAGAACCACCAATGGTCTGGAATGGGCTGCTGCTGGTGGTGCTCACGCAGATAGTGACCATACAAGTTTTGCTACAACATCACAAATATCAAATTTTATTACACAATCTGATGCTGATACTAGATATGTTAACGAAGACGACCATACACATAGCAACTTAATAGGAGATACAGCTTTTAATAATCACGCTAACAGTTCTACTGCACACGGTACTTTTGACTACTATAGCTATTGGAGGCTTAGAGGAAATCCAGGAGGAAACCTCCAAGTTGCAAATGTAGGCAGTACAGGTTACGCTAGTATTTATGCTGGCACAAGTATGTCAGCTCAAATGAGTGGTACATCAATAACATTAAATAACACTGGTGTAACAAGTATTGGTCAATCTGGTAATGATGGTTTCGTTACAGCAGTTAGTGGCAGTACTGTAACAACTAGCCGAAGCTTAGGAACAGCAACTATAGAAACAGGACATCATTTATCTAATAGTTACGGTTCTGCGTTAGGTTCATCTTCTTTTGGAGATAAATGGTATAAGTTATGGGCACATAATGCTTCAGATACATCATCAGATGAAAGATTAAAAGAAAATATAATAGATATTGATTATGGTTTAGATTTTATAAATGACTTAAGACCTGTTGAATTTGATTGGAGAAGTGTTACAGAATATTACTGTGAAGAACACCCTGAAGAAAAATATAACAAAGTAAGAGATTATTGTTTTTCTTGTAAAAAAGAAAACGACATTATCTATATGGATTACTTAAAAGAAAAAGAATTATTTGATAATGACTTAATAGAAGAAGAACCAACAGAGCCAACTTTTACGCCTTGTGTTATGTTAGAAAGTTCAAAAGATATGAACGATGGTAAAAAAACTTGGGGTTTAATTGCTCAAGAAGTAAAAACTGTTTTAGGAGATTATCAAAATCATTTACTAAGCCACGATACTGAAAGTGATTATTATGGGTTAGCTTACGAAAACTTAATAGCACCATTGATAAAAGCAGTACAAGAACTAAGCACACAGATTTCAGATTTAACTGCTAGAGTAGAAGCATTGGAGGGATAATGTCAGAAGAAAATAAAACCCAAGAAGACTGGAATACTGATTATTTATTTTTTAATCATGAAGCCAAAAGAGACTATATATTAAACAGGATGTTTGAAGTTGAAAGACTTCACTTTGAGCTTATGGTAGATAAGTATGAAGAAGGTCATAGCGAATTTGAATCATGGAAAAATGCAGCTATAGAACTTAAACAAGAATTAGAAAGACTACGTTTTTTATATAAACAATATGGAGGTACATTAGGCAGCGAGCAACCCTACGATTTTAGATAATGGCTATTGACACTACACATGACGCTGCCCAAAGAATAGCTGGTTCTACTGACTATAACGACCATATATTTAGTCTTGATTCAAATGGTGACCCTTATGGTTATCAAGTATCAAATGCAATAGTTCATATTGATGACACCACTACTGATAGTAATGGTGATGAAATTGGTTATAATCTTTACTTAGACGCACAAACAATGATTACTGACGGTTCGTTAGTAATTGGTACTATTGCATCAAAAGAATTATATTTTGCAACTGATGGAACTATTCATGCTAAATTTACTACTGATGGCTACCTAGATTTATTAACAGCTAAATTAAAGTTAAATGGTAATACTGGTGCTGCAAATCAAGTAATTAAATCTGATGGTTATGGAAATCTAAGTTGGACAGATTTACCCACACAACAACAAGCTTTTGGAAATATTATTGTATCTGGTGATGATACTATACAAGCTGACCAAACAGGAGATACTCTTACATTCGTTGCTGGTACAGGAATAACACTTGATACAAATGGTAGTACTGACACTATAACAATATCTTCAACTGGTGGTGGTGCTTCTAATGCATTTAAAACTATTACTGCTGGTGGTAACAATATTGTTGCAGATAGTGCAACAGATACAGTAGAACTTATTGCAGGTTCAAATGTTACTATAACATCTGATTCAACAACAGACCAAATAACTATTGCTGCTAGTACTAGTGGAGATTCTAACCAAAATGCTTTTACTCAAATAGCATCTACTAATCAAAATACAATTCAAGCTAATGCTGAAAGTGATACTTTAACTATTGATTCTGATGATGAAAGTACTTTAGATAGTAGATATAAGTCTGACCGTGACCAAATAGATATAATAACCGACACTTCAACAAAAACTGTTAAAGTAAACAGTAAAGTACCTAAGACTTTATCTATGGTTGGTAAAGTGCCTGTAGTTACCAAATTAGGAGAAAACTCTGGAGTGCCTTTAAGAAATAAGTTTTTTAATGTAGCAACATCAGATGCAGTTTCTGGAGGTGGTGGGTATGTAGGTGTTAGTACAAGAAGTATTCCTTTGCTACAATCATCTGGAACTATTTTAGATGTTCTTATGCCTGCTAAATCAGACAACTCAACACTACAGCTTACTTATGTAGATAGCTCTGGTACAAGTGATATTATCGATATGGAAGTAGCTGAATAATGGCAGAAAAAACACCAGTAAGAGTTAATTATGACGGTAATGGTAATGCCATTGGCTTTGCTGAATTACAATCTACTGAGTTTATAGGAATAGATGATGGTGGTACTGGTGCTATTACAGCTTCAGGTGCAAGAACTGCACTAGGTATTGCAATAGGGGTCGATGTTCAAGGATATGATTCCGATTTAGCAACAATAGCAGGACTATCTCATGCAGATGGTGCTTTTATTGTTTCTAATGGTTCAGCGTGGACTGTAGAAAGTGGTGCAACAGCTAGAACATCTCTTGGTTTAGGTTCTAGTGATAATCCTACATTTAATGGTGTAAACTTATCAGTACTTGCTTTAGACAGTGTAAATGTATCAACAATAGTTGTATCTACTGAAACATTTACTTCCAATGATAATGATACATCTTTACCAACAACAGCTTCTGTTATTGATTATGTAACAGCACAAGTAGAAACAGCTAATGAGTTATCAGAATTAACTGATGTAACAATATCATCATTGTCTACTGGTGACATAATTAGATATGATGGTAGTGCTTGGGTAAATGAACCTTTAAATTTAGGAACAGATACAGAAGGTGATTATGTCGAAAGTATTACTGCTGGTTCTGGTTTAGCTATTGATATATCATCAGGAGAACAACAAACACCTACAATATCTGTAAATGTAGATGACAGCTCAATTGAAATAAGTTCAGACACATTACAAGTTAAAGCTAGTGGCATAACAAATGCAATGCTTACTAATGACAGTGTAACTATTAATACTAATTCACTTTCTTTAGGTGGTAGTTTAACTTTAGATACTGATGACATTGGCGAGGGTTCAACGAATCTTTATTACACAAATGCTAGGTTTGATACACAATTTGGAACTAAGGATACTGACGACCTAACAGAAGGTAGTACAAATCTGTATTTTACAAATGCTAGAGTCGATACAGAAATAGATAGTTATGTGACTGGTGGAACTGGAGTTACAGTATCATCTGGTGAAATAAGCATAGGTCAAGCAGTATCTACATCAAGTGATGTAACTTTTAATGACTTAACAGTTTCTGGTGATTTAACTGTATCAGGAACTACTACTACTGTTAATACAGAAACAATTAATCTAGCTGACAATACAATAACTCTTAATTCCAATGCTACTGGTTCTGCTACAGAAGATGGTGGTATTGAAATTGAGAGAGGTGACGACACTAATAAAACACTTATATGGAATGAAAGTACAGATAAGTGGACAGTTGGCTCAGAAACTTTTGTAGCTGGAACATTTGAGGGAGCATTAACAGGTAATGTCACAGGTACAGTTTCAGATATTTCAAATCATGATACTGGTGACCTGACAGAAGGAACAAATCTTTATTTCACAGATGCAAGAGCAAGAAGTGCATTATCAGTTGCTACAGGCTCTGGATTATCTTATGATAGCTCAACTGGAGAATTTGGAACTTCATCAATACCTAATGCACAATTAGCAAACAGCTCAATATCTTTTACAGATGGCACAACATCAACAAGTACTGCTCTTGGTGGAACAGTTACATTTACTGGTGGTACAGGTGTAACAATTGCTAATACATCTGGTAATTTTGATTTTAGCTTTGATATAGCAGAAGTTAAATCTGACATTGATGAATACGCACAAGATGCAATTAATGATGCATTTACAGCTGGAACTCAAACAAGAATTACTGTATCTTATGATGATGGTTCTAATTCTATTAGCTATACAGTAGATGATGATTTAGCTAATTATGATAATACAAACACAAACTTTATTACTTTAACTGGTATATCAGCAACTACAAATACAGGTGTAACTTACGATAATACAACAGGTGTCATAGCACTTTCCTCTATACCTAATTCATCATTAACAAATAGTTCTATGACTATAGCTGGAAATTCAGTTAGCTTAGGTGGAACATTATCTTTGGATACATCCGATATAACTGAAAACACAAACCTCTATTACACCGATACAAGATTTGATACAAGATTTGCTACAAAAGATACCGATGATTTAACTGAGGGTTCAAGCAATCTTTATTACACCGATGCAAGAGTAGAAAGCTACTTAAGTGGTGGAACAGGTATTGACTTTTCTTCAGGTGCAATATCAATAGATAGCACAGTAGTTACAGAAAGTTCTACAGATACTCTTACAAATAAAACTATTAACTTTGAAGGCAATACAGCCATTATTGAATATGCTGTCACAGTTTCTAACTCATCAGGTTCTAATAAATATTTACTAGATGGAGAAACATCTGCAAGTGTACAGTTAATACCTGGTATTACTTATAGATTTATACAAAGTGATAGTTCTAACTCTGGACATCCATTTGCTCTATCTACAACTTTAGATGGAACACATAATTCAGGTTCTGCATATTCTACTGGTGTAACAACAAATGGAACTGCTGGTTCTTCTGGTGCTTACACAGAAATAGTTGTTGATGGTGCTACAGCAGATAGATTGTATTATTACTGTACTGCACACTCAGGAATGGGTGGTGGTGTAATTGAAACACAAGGTAGTTCGATTGTAGAATTTACAGTTACTGTAGCTAATGTAAGTGGAAATAAATATCACTTAGATGGTGAAACAGCAGCAAGTGTACAACTTGTACCAGGTACTGTCTATAGGTTTGACCAATCTGATGCTACTAACTCTGGACACCCCTTAGTTCTTTCTACTACAAAAGATGGTACTCATAATAGTGGTTCATCTTATACAACAAATGTTATAACCTCTGGAACACCTGGCACAGCAGGTGCTTATACCCAAATAGTAGTTAATGCAGCTACTGCTGACACACTTTATTATTATTGTTCAGCTCACTCAGGAATGGGTGGAGATTCAGTAATATCTGTTCAAGGTGTATCTCTATCTGATAGTGATACCGATGATTTATCAGAAGGTAGTTCTAACCTTTACTTTACAAATGCAAGGGCTAGAAGTGCTATATCTGTTACAGATAGTGGTGGTGATGGTTCTTTATCATATGATTCAGGTACAGGTGTAATTACCTATACAGGACCAAGTGCTTCAGAAACTAGAGCTCATTTCTCAGCAGGTACAGGTGTAACTTTATCTTCTGGTCAAATAAGCATTGGTCAGGCTGTTGCTACAACAAGCGATGTTACATTTAATGACCTTACTGTATCTGGAGACCTCACAGTTTCTGGTACAACAACAACAGTTAATACTGAAACTATAAATCTTGCTGATAATGTAATACTTCTCAACAGTAACGAAACAGGAACACCATCACAAAATGGTGGTATAGAAATAGAGCGTGGTACTTCTACAAATAAAACTTTAATTTGGAACGAGACAGATGATAAATGGACTGTTGGTAGTGAGACATTTGTAGCAGGCACTTTTGAAGGTGACTTGACTGGAAATGTCACTGGTACTGTTTCTGATGTTAGTAATCACGATACTGATGATATTAGTGAAGGCTCCACCAATTTATACTATACAACATCTAGGTTTGATACTGCATTTGGTGGTAAATCAACAAGCGATTTAAGTGAAGGTTCTAATCTTTACTACACAACTGCTAGATTTGATTCTGCATTTTCTGGTAAGAACACTGACAATTTAAGCGAAGGTTCTACTAATTTATACTTTACTGATGAAAGAGTAGATGACAGAGTAAATGCCTTATTAACAGCAGGTAGCAATATAACTTTAACTTATGATGATGTAAACAATACACTAACAATAACAGGTGAAGTAGAAGATGATTTATCTAATAATGATACTGACGACTTATCTGAAGGTTCAACAAATCTTTATTATACAGACACTAGGTTCGATACAAGATTCGCTACCAAAGACACTGATGATTTATCAGAAGGTTCAACAAACCTTTACTATACAACTACAAGAAGTAATACAGATTTTGATACTAGATTGGCTACTAAGTCAACAACAAACTTATCAGAAGGTACAAATTTATATTTCACAAATGCAAGAGCAGATGCAAGAATAGCTTTAGCTAATTTAGAAGATTTAGCAAATGTAGGATTTTCAGCACCTGGAAGTAATGAAGACCAAAAAGTTGTAACTTGGGACAATTCCGCAGGTAGCTTTGCTTTAGCCTCTGTATCTGGTTTGTCTGGGTCTGGTGAAACAAACACAGCATCTAACATTGGAACAGCTGGTGTAGGAGTATTTGATGGTAAAGTCGGAGAAGAATTACAGTTTAAGAAACTTAATGCAGGTTCTGCAAAGATAACAATTACTGATGATACTTCTAATAATGAAGTAGATATTAATTTAGGTACAGTATCAATAGATGACTTAAGTGATGTTGATATTACTTCTTCAGCACCTACAAGTGGTCAAGCTCTTAAATGGGATGGTTCTAACTTTGTTCCTGGTGATGCAAGTTCTGCTATATCACAATTAAGTGATGTAACTTTAACTTCACTAGCTAGTGGAGAAATAATAAGATACAATGGTACTGCTTGGGTAAATGTTGCTTTATCTGACACTGATGACTTAACAGAAGGTAGTTCAAATCTTTACTACACAACAGCTAGACAAAATACAGACTTTGATACTAGATTAGCAACCAAAGATACTGATGACCTTTCAGAAGGCTCTACAAATCTTTACTTTACCAATGCAAGAGTAGATACAGAAATAGATAGCTACTTATCAGGTGGTACAGGCGTTACTTATTCTGGTGGAACAATATCTATAGGTCAGGCAGTTGCTACTACATCTGATGTTACTTTCAACGACTTAACAGTTTCAGGTAACTTAACAGTTAGTGGTACAACAACTTCTGTCAATACAGAAACATTAACAGTAGATGACAACATAATTGTTTTAAATAACAATGTAACAGGTACACCTAGCGAAAATGCAGGTATAGAAATTGAAAGAGGAACATCTACAAATAAAACATTTATATGGGATGAATCAACTGACAAATGGACAGTAGGTTCAGAAACAATAGTTGCTGGTACATTTGAAGGTACAGCTACAGGACTAGCTACAAGCTTTGTAACAGGACTTACAGCAGACAGTTCACCTGCTGATGATGACTTGGTTATGGTTTATGACACAAGTGCATCTGGATTTAAAAAAGTTACTAAATCAAATTTTGCAGGTAGTTCTAGTGGTGGTCTTACTGGTGAATTACCATACACATTAGCTGATAGTACATCTGACCCAGTTGAGTTCTTAAATATAGGTGCAACAGGTACAGATATAGAATTAACATTAGCTGATGGAACTATAGACCCTGTTCAAATTACATCATCAAGTGCTAGTGCTACTAGCTTTACTGATGGAGATAACGATACAAAGATACAGGTAGAACCTACAACAGACGCTGATGAAATCAGAATGTTTACTGCAGGAACTGAAGCAGTACGAATTGATAGCTCAGGTTTCTTAGATTTAAAAACTGCAAAACTTAAATTAAATGGCAATGCAGGAACAAATACTTATGTAATTCAAACTGATGGTTCAGGAAACTTAAGTTGGGTTGCTAATGGTGGCGACAAAGCTACTAACGATTTAACAGATGTAGATACAACAGGTTTAGCTACAGGAGATAGTTTAGTTTATGATGGCTCTAACTTTGTAGCTCAAAGACCTACAAACATAGAAGACGCTGATGGCGATACAAGAGTCCATGTAGAAGAAAGTGCTGATGAAGACAAAGTAAGAATTGACACTGGTGGCACTGAAAGAATGATTATTGATAACAACGCTACAATGTCAGCAGGTGGTGGTTTCTTTATACATAGAACAACACTTGCATCAGGAGAAAGTTTTACAATTAGTGCTAATACAGGAACAGTTGCAGCAGGTCCTCTAGATATAGAAGGAACTGTAGATGTAGCAGGAACATTGGTGGTTGTGTAATGGAAATATTTTTTTCATCTTTAATAGGTTTCGGTTTAGGTTGGGCTAGTGCTTGGGTTGTTCAATGTATACCTCTACTAAAAGACACAACCGAAGAAGAGATAGATTACAATATGATTGAAAAGTCTTTGGAGGATTTTGTGGATAGTAAATATGACCCAGAAAACTATTTAGGTAAAGCTGAAGGAACTAGGTAATGTCATTAATTAATGTAGATAGCATAGGTGAACAAACTTCAGGTAATGGAATTAGCCTAGACAATGTTTTGAAATTAAAAAGTTTAACAAGCACACAAAGAGATGCACTTACAGCTAGTGCAGGAATGATTATATTCAATAGTACAACAAGTAAGATTAATGTTTATTCAGGGTCTGCTTGGGAAGAGGTAACGAGTTCATAATGGCTAGTGAAATAAAAGTAGATACTATATCAGAGAATACTTCAGCTAATGG
>Ga0181566_10002659_pt1 | contig 14683 bp, 10 predicted proteins | sample 101ome_15_FD_133762 | JGI IMG/M metagenome (GOLD analysis project Ga0181566, IMG submission 133762) | Coastal salt marsh microbial communities from the Groves Creek Marsh, Skidaway Island, Georgia - 101402AT metaG (megahit assembly) | ecosystem: Environmental > Aquatic > Marine > Intertidal... | reverse complement strand
GAGCATGCCTCTGAATTTAGGTATAGGAACCCGGTATTATACTCTGATGATTTAGTATTAGCTATTTCTCAAAGTGGTGAAACGGCGGATACTTTAGCGGCTATGGATTTAGCAAAAAGGAAAAGTGCTACAGTATTTGGAGTTTGTAATGTAGTGGGAAGTAGTATCCCTAGGTTAAGCGATGCTGGAGCTTATACGCATGCGGGACCTGAAATTGGGGTTGCATCTACTAAAGCATTTACTTCGCAAGTAACGGTTTTAACATTATTGGCTTTGGGAATTGCCAAATTAAAGGGAACTATGTCTAACAAAGCAATTGCTAATGTGATGCAAGAGTTAGAACAGATTCCGGAAAAAATTGAAAAGGCACTTGAGCTAAACAATGTTATCATCAAACTTTCCGAAAAGTATAAAGACTCACGAAACTTTTTGTATTTAGGACGGGGTTATAATTTTCCGGTAGCATTAGAAGGGGCTCTTAAGTTAAAAGAGATTAGTTATATCCATGCTGAGGGTTACCCAGCGGCAGAAATGAAACATGGTCCTATCGCTTTAATTGATGAAAATATGCCGGTAGTAGTAGTAGCTACCAATAGCGAACACTACGAAAAAGTTGTGAGCAACATTCAGGAGGTCAAAGCAAGAAAAGGAGTTGTAATTGCAGTAGTTTCTGAAGGAAATAAATCATTGGATGGGTTGGTAGACCATGTATTAGAAGTCCCAAATACCATTGAAGCATTAAGTCCATTGGTAAATACTATACCACTCCAATTACTTAGTTATCACATTGCTGTAATGAGAGATTGTAATGTAGATCAACCTAGAAACTTAGCAAAGAGCGTCACAGTGGAGTAGCTTAAAATACCCATACAAAAAAATGATATCCAATTAGGAACACTACCACCATCTTGGCAACCGTTCCCAATAGAAAACCAACAAAAGCCCCAATCCCAGATTTTAAAGCCGTTTTTTGATCTTGTCCAGCCATTAATTCACCGATTAATGCTCCTAAGAATGGACCAACTATTATTCCAATAGGTGGGAAGAATAATCCTATAATTAATCCAATTGTACTTCCCCATGTTCCCGCTTTTGTACCACCACTGTATTTAGTACCCCACATGGGTAATAAATAATCAACAACGGTAACTACAATTGTTAGGAGTGTTAATATCAAGAACCATGTAGTATTAATATCAACAAACCCTTCACTGGTAAGGTATAAGAGTGGAAGAGCAATCCAAGCAATAGGAGGTCCAGGTAAGACAGGGATAAAACATCCAATGAAACCAACCACTATAATAGCTAAGCCCAGAAGTGTAATAATCCAATCAATCATAATTACAATTTATAAAAAAATGTATTACCAGCTATTATTGGTTCTATTATAAAATTGAAAATTTATTTTCCAATAAGTACGCGGTGCTTCAAAAAGGTTAGAATAACCCATGCAATAATACATACCTATTTTCATGCGTTCACTCCAAATTTTAAAAAGCTTATCTATCCCTGCATAGGCTTCATAAAAAAACATATTTCGTCTTTCAGGAGCATACAATAAGTTTAATCCAACGGATTCATAAAATTTAAGGTATTTCATGAATGGAACCTTATTTACGAGAGCACCATTAAAATGATGTCTATAATGTAAATCATAATATCTTCCGAACGTAGTAAATGTAGAATCTAAGGTTTGGAAGGCAAACATCGGTGGAGTGAAAATTCCATCATCACCGCGTCTCTGATACTTATAGTCTATTAAACTAACATTCTTCCTTCTAATAAAACTACCCGAGGTTGAACGTAATTCACTGGTTCCGAATAAACCCCATGGGAATTGATGTTGAATTTGAAACTCTAAATAGTCAAAATCAATAGTACTTCCCAAAATACCAGGAAGAGCTTTACGGTATTCGACAGAAAAAGTGGGCCAAGCTGAACCTAAAATAATCTTTTGTTTTGGTTCAGAAATATACTTCTGAAAAGGCGTGTAACTCAATCGAATACTTCCAAAAACAGCCTTGTGTGGTGTAAATGCTACTGCAGTGTTATTCTCAAAAAGGCTATCACCGGATTCCGCAAACTGGAATGATGCAATATCTTGCCTATCACTTAATTCACCTCTAATTCTAAGAAATAAACCATTGGTTAATTCTTGTCTATGATAAACTGTTAAGTGATTGTGTTGATAGAAATTATCCCTTCTAAATAAATCTACATATGCAGCAAAAGGGTTAATTAAACCGAAATCTCTGCCAGCTTGGATATAAATTCTTTTTCTATGGTATGGATCGTACAAAGTATTTAAAATAACACTTCCGCGTATATCATTATTTAGTATGCCATAGGATAAATTGGGTATGAATTGAATGTTTTGTTTGCTTTCAAAAGTCTTATTTATCCTGCTCCATAACAACATCCTTCCTCCACCTGGCCACCACGGTTGATAGAATAGCCATAATGGCTGAAATTGAAAATCGATACCTTTTTTTCTATTCTTTAGCTGTTGACCTTCTAAGACAAGTGATGTAAAGGTTAACTTATTTGTTTCTCTCTCTATTGAGTCTAGATACCAATCTGAATTTTTAATCCTATTTATACTATCGCTCTCATTTATAAAAGTAAGTTCTATTTCCCTAAGAGGGATACTTCTGTTATCTTGCCAATACACAGAATCTCTTTCATATGCCTCTTGGGTGGTTTTACTGATTTCTAAACCAAAATAGTTTTTTGGGAATACTGGGTTTACTTTAATTTCTTTAAAATCTACTTGGGTATTGCCATCAAGTTTATTACCATTAGAATTTATTTCATAAGTGAAACTTAATGAGTCGAGTAGGAGGTAATTGTCACTATTAATTTTATAGGATTGCAAAACTTCCATCCTATCGAATTCAGCCATTAAATGTTCAGGCACCTCATATTCAATTCTAGAAATCCAGAAACTACTGTCAACCACATGGATTTTACCAGATAATGTTGCATTAGAACTTCGTCTTCCTCGGAAATTGATAACCCATATAGTTTTTCCATTTTCCTTGTAGGTATAGTCAAATTGAAATCGGTAGGCCAATAACGCGGAGTTAGAAAGTGGGGACATGATAGGAAGCGGACATAAAGCGGGCATACTCATCAAGTTTTGATAAATATTGAAATCCCCTTCGGTAGTACTTAAATAAAATAAACTACTTTTTTTCCCGCGTATAGAAACCCCTTCTCGAACTTCCTTAATCTTATTTGGTTTTTCAAAATCCCGAACAAGGGTTATTTCAGCAAGGTTTGCATTTATTTTGGGCTTTAACTCATCTCCTTGCTCCTGGTCAGTATTATTACGAAAAATATTAGGACGTAACTGTTGAAATGCTTTAATATAAACGGTAGAAGTATTATTTGGCATATGCGATTCCCAATAGTCTCGTTTATCTATTGCTTGACGCATAATTTTGGGCCCAGGATCTTTCCATTTTGTTGAAACCTGAACAGCATCTAGTCTCTGAGGTTTGGGTAAAAGTCTTAGGCTAATAGTATCAAATTTAGCTTCTTTGCTGATATAAGCAATCTGATAATTCTCAAATTCTGAGTGGTTGAAAATTAAATTGTAATTGCCCGGGCTTAGCTCCAATCTGAAATAACCATCAAGGCTTGTTTCTGTTAACTTTCCTCTGTTTTTATCAAAAATTTGGACAAATGCTATGGGCGCTTCAGAAGTATCTACAACTAATCCTATAAGTGATCCTTGACCATGTAGTAGATGGATAGAAAATAGGCAAATTATAAATATTTTCAGCGACTTCAACATCTCTAAAACGATTTTGATTCTTCAAAGTTTCAATTCCAGAATTGGTACCACTTCTTAGGTTTCGATTTTGGTAAATTGGGAATTGAGTTATATCTAGTTTTGGGAATAACTTGTTTAAAAGGTAACTTAAATAGCCGTCTTTTAGGTTTCCTCTCGTAGTCCCAAATCCATCGACTTAATTTCATTTCTTCTTCGGGAAATTCTACAATAGGATAAAGCTTTCCTTTATTTTCTTTGTAAAAAACAGCCTTTTTGATTTTGTTATCGGCAAAACCAAAATACATATCACTACACTTTGTTTTGAAAACTGATTGAAGGGTATCTTTTTCTCTGATATAATAAATGCTCTCCCCATTTCTAAATACTCGGCTAGCAGTAATTTTTTGTTGAGAATCTAAATAATAGTGGATAGAATCTCCCTGTATTTGGCTAAAATGGGAAGAGTCTTCCTGAATGATAATTGTGGCGCTTGGAAACAAAGAACCTTCTTTGAGTTTTTGATTTTTTATTTTCAGCCGTATACTATCTCCACTCATCCTAGTAGCAGAGTCCCACATTACCGGATTGCCAATCAATCTAAACTGACTATCTAAATCAGAATAATGCATAATATCTGCTGTAGCAGCAGAGTTTTTCTGCATGAGTGAAACATTAGAATAAGCAGTAATCTCTTGTATGTTGGTGTTTGTGTCTTTCGCGTTTAAGAGCGAATCACAAAGTATAAATAACGAGTCTGACTTATCGGCATTTACAGCTAAAACGTTTTCATAAATCCATGTCTCGCCTAATTTGCCTTCATAAATTGCTTTATTACCCCACATTTGCCAAGACTCTGTTGAATCATAAAACCAAACGTGTCCGAATGCTTTACCGGCATTTTCATTTTCCGCAAATGCTGAATCAGCCACCATTATTTTTCCGCGACTAGCATAAGCAAAACTGTCACTAAAAAAACCACGCTTCTCCTCTGTGAAATAATAACCCTTATTGAAAATTATCTGTTCCTCTTCTGTATTTATTTGTGTGTAGGTAAAGAAGGTGGCCTTCTTGATATCTGATTTATACTTTAATGTGTCGGTTTGTATGGTATAATCTGGAGTTTGAAGTATTACATCTTTTCTGAAGTATAATTCCTTAATATTGGGATTGTAAATACCATATCTACTTCTCAAATAAGTATTGCCATCTTTAATATCTGCTCCTTGATTATAGGAACCAATTTTTGACTCGGTTTGATAAATTAATACAGGGGCCTTTATAGTTAGTGAATTGTCTCGGAGTAACACATCCCCAGAAACAATAGCCAAATTTGATTCGCTACTAAAATTTAACCTCTCACCTGTTACAATAGCACCTTGTGGATTTATAATTCGAACATTTCCAGTTCCATTAAGAACCTGGTTTACAGGATCATATTCGGCTTGGTCGCAATAAACTTTTGATCCACGTTGTTCAAATTGTACATTGCCGGTTAGGAGTTGTCCTTTGTTGCCATTTACAATTATGGACTTCATGCGTTTGGCCTTTAGGTTGATAGCTTGGGCCGATAAATGCGCATTTCCTCCGAATAAGAAGCCTGCAAAAAGCAGAAAATGTAGTACTTTGTATTTCTTTGTTGGTAGAATCAAACGAATCTGCAATTTAATGCGAAGTTACTTAGAAGAATCGGACAATCGTCAAGGCTGGTGCTTAAACCGACAATCGGTGGTAGTTGGAATTAGTGGCGGTAGAGATTCTATGGCTTTATTACACTTACTAAACTCCTATACAGAAAGAGTAATAGCCGTTCATGTTAATTATGGTTTAAGAGGTAACGATTCAATGGAAGATGAGGAGTATTGTATTGAATTTTGTAAAAGTATAAACGTTGAATTAGTTGTTCATCGAGATTTTAGCATTAGTCAGTCAAACAAAAATATTCAGTCTGCAGCTCGCGATATTCGATATGAAATTTTTGAGACGGTCCGTATGGAAAAAGGTGCAAAATGGATTGCAACTGCACACCACGCACAGGATAACTTAGAACACTTTTTTTTATACTTATTAAGAGACAATTTCCATGGAGCGTTTGAGGGAATTCCAATCGAAAATGGGTCGATTATTAGACCCATACTCTATACTCCCTCTGAAATAATAGAATCTTATGTTTCTGAAAATCTAATTGAATTTCGAACCGATAAATCCAATTTCAAGTTAGATTACTTACGTAATAAAATTCGCCATTGGATTATTCCAATGTTAAAAGAAGAATTGCCTTCGATAGACTTAGAATTTTGTGATATTTCAACTCTAACAATGGAGTCGAAAAATAACCTATTAAAAGAGTTTAATAATGATTTCGATACTAAAAAATTAGATAGGTATTTTTTGGAATTTAGCCTCAATAAAATTCAGAAATATCGACCCATCATTAATCAGTTATTATTCAAAATTGGGTTTTCAAGAGATAACATTGAAAAGGCGCTCTCCTTTAATTCTAAAACCGGTTCGTTATGGACGACAGACCAATTTAAAATTGTAAAAAGTCAGCAAAATACAATTCTTATTTATCGGAACTTCGAACCGCAGGTTAAAACTCTAAAATTGGATGAAATTTCATCAGAATTATTGGGTTTCAATATAGAATTTTCGTCAAAAATAGATTCAAATTGGATTTTGAGAAAAGTAGATTTAGGTGATCGGTTTAAATTTTATGGGTCGAGATTTCAAAAGAAGATAAGTGATATTTTTACTGATAAAAAGGTAAATCATTTTTACCGTGAAAGAAGTTGGATTCTAAATAATGGAGAACATGATTTAGCATTAATTTTTCCCGAAGGTGTTTGGCTTTCAGCCTGGGCAGATAGAAATCTTGATGCTGAAATTCAATTACTCAGCTGTTAATTTAAAGGAGTATTGATTATTTATTACATTTGTTTATTATGAAAGCGGTAATTCCAGTAGCAGGTATCGGTAGCCGTTTGAAGCCCCATACTCAAACACAACCTAAATCGCTAATTCCTATTGCGGGAAAGCCAATTTTAGGTCATATTATGGATAATCTTGTCGCTTCTGGTGTTCGAGATTTTGTTTTTGTTATTGGATATTTGGGGGATAGAATTGAGCAATACTTGACCGAGAATTATGGTCAATATCAATTAGAATTTGTAATTCAAACTGTTGGAAAGGGAATTGGCCATGCAATTTGGTTAGCTCGAGATTTTTTTGATGTAGGAGAACCTTTATTCATTGTTTTAGGCGATACTGTGTTTGAAGCAAACCTTGAGGATTTGTATAAAAAAGGTAATAGTAGTTTAGGGGTTAAAAAAGTTGAGGATCCCCGATTATTTGGGGTGGCGGAACTTGATGAGGATGGAAAAATTTCCAAATTAGTGGAAAAGCCCAAAATTCCTCATTCCAACCTAGCACTTGTTGGCTTGTATTTTATCAAAGAGACCCAACTATTGATTAATTGTTTAGATAACTTAATTCAAAATGGGAATAAAAATGAAAAAGAGTTTCATTTGACTGACGCATTGCAATGTATGATCAATGAAGGCGTTAGCATGGAAACCTTTGTAGTTGATTCTTGGTTTGATTGTGGAAGAAAAGATATAATATTACAAACGAATAAAAATTTGCTTACTCATATTGATAAGCAAAATCATAAGCGTTGGACAGAGAAGGGGAATATAATAGTTCCTCCGGTTTATATTTCTGAAACAGCACAGATTGAAAATAGTGTAATTGGACCTGATGTTAGTATCGGAGATGATGCTTTAATAAAACGATCAATAATAAAAAACTCTATAATAGGAATGGGCGCTCAATTAACAAGTGTAATAATTGAGAATTCTTTAATAGGGAGTGATGCACATTTACAAGGTGCCGTGCAGCATTTAAATATCGGAGACAGTGCAGAAATTAAGTTATAAAAGTTGAATTTTACCCTTGATTATATATCTGAATTAAGCAATTGCAATTTTCATAAAGGAACTGATTTTAAAAGCGATGGTTCTATAAATCAAATTGCTTTTGATACTAGAAAAATCACGTCGGAAAAGGCTTTGTTTATTTGCCTCAAAACCGAAAAGGGAAATGGACATGATCATGTTTCAAAGGCATATGATTTGGGTGTAAGAATTTTTTTAATCTCAGAAGAGATAAAACTAAATCAAACTGATATTTGCGTTTTTCATTGTGACAATACACTGTCTACAATTCAGAAAATGGCAGCTAATCATAGGGAGAAATTTCATCTACCTGTAATTGGAATTACTGGAAGCAATGGGAAAACTGTGGTTAAGGAATGGTTGCATCATTTATTAGCGGATGATTTTAATATTATTAGGAGCCCAAGAAGTTATAACAGCCAATTGGGTGTTGCTCTGTCTATTCTAAACATCCAGAAGAAGCATCAACTGGCAATTATCGAGGCGGGAATTTCCCAAAAAGGAGATATGCAAAAGTTGGAGCGAATTATTAAACCTAATCTCACTGTAATAACTCATATAGGTAGTGCTCATGATTTGGGATTTGCTAATACTGAGGAAAAAATAGGAGAGAAACTTAATTTATCTAAAGAGTCGGATGTTCTAGTTGCAGAAAAAAATAGTTTACTATTTAATAATGAGGTTGCTTTAATTAAACAGAATCAGCCATTGCAGAAATGGGTGAGTTGGAGCAAAGATCCAAATGTTAAATCTTCTTTTACTCTTTTAGAAACAAATAAAATTCAAGGTGGCACCCAATTAAAAGTAGGATATAGATCTTCGGAAATCAATTTTGAAATTTCATTTCAAGATACTGCTTCAATACAAAATGCAATGACATGTTTGTGTGTGATTTTTGCTATGGAGCGTTTAGATGAAATCACTCTAGAAAAGTTTAAAACATTACCCACTATTGGAAACAGGCTTATTCTAGAAAATGGTAGTAATGGTAATTTGTTACTAAATGACACATATTCACATGATGTAGAAAGTCTGAAAATTGCTTTTGAGGTTTTGAATCAAAAAAGTGAGTTAGAAATATATCCGATTATTTCCGAATTTGACCAAGTTGATGATGCTTGGGCAGGAAATGAACTAAAGGAAATACTTAAAAAGTATAAAGTTGCATCGGGTATTTGGATTGGAAAAATACCCAAAACAATAAAGTTAGGTTCAGATTGGCAATGTTTTAATGATCCTGAAGAATGTCTGCTTTCAGATAAATTTAATACCATTTTTAATAAAGCAATACTTATAAAAGGATCTAGAAAATATAAGATGGAACGAATTGTGGAGAGATTAAAATTACAACAGCATCAGACCTACATGGAAATAAACCTTGACGCGTTGCGACATAATTTCCAATTTTTTAGAAATCACATTGATTCCGATACCAAACTTATGGTGATGATTAAAGCTTTTGGTTATGGTAGTGGAGGAAGTCAGATAGCAAGAGAGTTAGAAATATTAGGAGTTGATTATTTAGGGGTTGCCTATGCAGATGAAGGTGTTGTAGCGCGTAAAGCAGGGGTTAAAAAACCCATTATGGTCATGAATACTGATGCTTATACACTGCAACATTTAACAGAATATTCGCTCGAGCCAGTGGTATACAACAGCCGAAGTTTAAATGAATTTATTTCCTGGAATGAACCCGTAAATATTCATCTAGAGATAGAATCTGGAATGCATAGGTTAGGTTTCGAGGAAGATGAATTGTTGGAGGCATTACGATCATTACCAAAGCACATAAAAGTAATTTCAATGTTTACTCATCTTTCGGTTGCCGAGGATGTTGACAAAGATGATTTTACTTATGAACAAGGAAATAGGTTGTTTAACTTGGCCCAAAAAATTGAAGAAATACTCGGTTATTCAGTAATAAAGCATATTGCAAATAGTGCAGGAATATTAAGGTTTACTAATTTACATGCAGACATGGTTCGATTAGGATTGGGCTTATATGGAATAAATCCGAATGGAGTTGACGACAAACGGCTAATTCCAATCTCTAGTTTATTTTCTAAAATTACTCAAATCCATTGGGTTGAGGCTGGAGAAGGTATAGGGTATGGTTTAAATGATGCTTCAACTCAAAGACGAAAAATTGCCACTATTGCAATTGGCTATGCAGATGGTTTATTTAGAAATCTTGGAAAACAAAATGGTGGAGTCTTGATTAATGGGAATTATGCCAAATTTGTTGGAAATATTTGCATGGATATGTCTATGATTGATGTTACTGATATCGATTGTAAAGAAGGAGATTTAGTTGAGGTATTTGGTCAAAATGCTTCAATAAATAAAATGGCCCAGCAAGCTGGGACCATTTCTTATGAAGTGTTAACTCGTATTTCGCAAAGGGTACCCAGAATTTATTCTGGGGAGATGTAATTATTTTTTTATCAAACTATTGAATGGGTTTCTAAGATTTTGATATTCCATTAAATCTACTTTCAACGAACCCACGTGAATGTCTGTTTGAATCCTTACAGGGATATGATTTTTATCGTTAGTCACCCAAACAGTCATGGCATCTTCATCTTTGAAAACACGATCTACAACTAATTGAGGCTTTAATTTTATACACTTGATTTTACCTACGTCAGTTTTAAGAGTTTCTTCACCAGCATACGTTACACTTAGGTTGTGTATCTTATTATCAAGATAAATATCTAATGGAAATTTGTCTCCTACTTTCTTGTTGTTATAGTCCCAATTTCTTAGATAATAAATTGCAGCAGCAATATCCATTGTTTTGTCGGTAATATCAATTTTTCCTTCTTTATTCTTTAGCCATTTATCCTTGTAGTTATAAATTGCTACATCCTGGTTAAAGTAATCATCTTCCCTAACTGTTTTGGCATATCTCAAAGGGGTAAAACTCTTGGCATCAACCCAGCTTTCAAATTTGTCACGAACATTAAATAACCAACTAAAACTTTTTACAGTGGAGCCTTCGATTTTTAGATTGTAAGCCTCTTGGTTATTGATTTTTATGGGTTTTGATACGCTCATCTTAACTACCGCAGCATTCACAAATCCATAATGTATTCTGTACTTTAATAACTCATCCGATTTAAAAGCATTATTTTCTGCTTTCATTCCAAATTCTTGAAATTCAGTTGGGCTGTTAAATGCTAACCAACTTATACTTCCTATTAGAATTGCAAGGTTGAATAATATCTTTTTCATTTTGTTTAAGATTTGGTTGTTTGTATTAATAGACACCAAATTTGTGGACTATCCCCTAAAATAACGCAGAATAAAGATAAAATCAATTCCTACATTTGCTATAAAGTATGGATAAAGCGCTAACGTCATATTCAAAAGGGAGTGGTTGTGGTTGTAAAATACAGCCTGCTGTTTTAGAGAAATTATTGGATGGATTGAGACTAGAAAACAATTCATCACCGAGCATGTTGTTGGCAAATTCTATGAATGAAGATTGCGCTGCTTTGGAATTACCGAGTGGAGAAATTTTACTTCAGACTTTAGATTTTTTTACCCCAATGGTTAATGATGCGGGTGTTTTTGGAAAGGCGGCAGCGGCAAATGCTTTGAGTGATATTTATGCCATGGGAGGGATTCCTTTGATGGCAAATTCAATTTTTGGTTGGCCTATTGATAAAATTAGTTTAGAAATTGCAAAGGACGTTTTAAAGGGAGGTACTGATGTATGTGATTCTTTGAATGTACCACTATCTGGTGGGCACAGTATTGATAGTCAAGATCCAATCTATGGTTTAAGTGTAACAGGAATAGTAAATAAAGAGAACTTGAAGACTAACTCAGGTGCAAAACCAGGCGATCTTATAATTCTAACTAAAGAACTAGGAATTGGTATGATGGCTGCCGCACATAAACGCGGTGTTAGTAATTCAAATCAGGATAAAAAGTTATTTGAATTGTTGACTTCGGTTAATAGTTTGGGGGCAGACTTAGGTAAGGAGAAATCAGTTTCCTCTATGACTGATATAACGGGTTTCGGACTTTTAGGTCACTTGATGGAAATATGCAATGCCTCAGGAGTTTCTGCGGTTTTAGATTGGAAAAAGATTCCTCATGCAATAGAGGCTGTGGAGTTATCAAGAACCTTCGTATTGCCTGATAATGCAATGAGAAATTGGAATAGTTATGAAACAAATGCGGTTATCGAAAATAGCGATGCATTTGCTTGGGTAGTTGATCCTCAAACCAATGGTGGATTATTATTGACAGTTGATCCCAATCAAATAGAACATGTTCTAAATATTTGCAGAATCAAGAATCCTGAATCAGCAGTAATTGGAGAGGTACATGACTCTATCCAAGTCAATAAAAAAATAATTATAAATTAAATTAGTCCTTGTAGAGTACAGACCTGCACGCTTTAACAATACGCTCAACACTTGGAAGATAAGCATCTACAAATGTAGAAGCATAAGGCAAAGTAGTATCCATTGAGGTTACCCTGTGTACTGGTGCATCTAGATAATCAAATGCACGACGCTGAACCATGTGGCTTAATTCAGAACTTATCGATGCAAGTGGCCAAGCTTCCTCAACAACGATCAATCGATTAGTCTTTTTCACGCTATTAATAATGGTGTCGTAGTCTATAGGTCTTACAGTTCGAAGATCTATTAGCTCTGCATCTATTCCTTCTTTTTCTAATTCTGCAAGGGCATCATGACACCGTAGCATCATTTTTCCAAACGATACTATTGTAACGTCAGATCCTTCTTTTACAACATCAGCAACTCCAATGGGAATAGTATACTCTCCTTCTGGAACCATTCCTTTGAAACCATACATTTGCTCACTTTCCATGAAAATTATTGGATTCTCATCGCGAATTGAAGTTTTTAATAATCCTTTAGCATCTGCAGGGTTACTAGGAACAACAACCTTTAATCCAGGAGTATTTGCATACCAATTTTCAAAGTTTTGAGAGTGTTGCTGCGCTAATTGACCGGCACTACCCGTTGGACCACGAAATACCATTGGGCATGTGAATTGTCCGTCGCTCATGGAATTCATTTTTGCGGCAGAGTTAATTACTTGGTCTATAGCAACTAATGAAAAGTTAAAAGTCATGAATTCACATATAGGTCTTAAACCGTTCATTGCAGCACCCACTGCTATTCCTGCAAAACCAAGTTCAGCAATTGGAGTATCAATAACTCGCTTCTCACCAAATTCATCTAACATTCCTTGGCTTACCTTATATGCTCCATTATATTCAGCTACTTCTTCACCCAATAAAAATACACGCTCATCAGCACGCATTTCTTCAGACATTGCTTCTCTTAATGCTTCGCGAAATTGAAGTTCTTTCATGATTCTTTAAATGAATGGCAAAAATAAGCAAATGATAGTAAAACAGAAGATTTCAATTGCTTTTTAAGCATGTAATCTTTTAGACAAAATACTTTTTATGTGATGAAATAATTGTCGTGGACCGAGTTTTCTCCAAGTAATATCATCTAAATCCCCACCGAAATTGATATAATAGTCAATGCCAGAACTTTTGAACTCTTGTAGAACATGATCTCTAAAATTGATAAAGGCAACCCAACCTTCCTCAACTTCTTGAAACCATTCTTCATAGTAACTGTCGTCAGAAGCATGAAAATTCATTACATTCTCACCGATGATTATGAATTTTTGAATTCCATTATCTAATAGAATTTCTAATACTTCGCGCTTAAACTGCATAATATCATTGTAAAGTGCATCGTTCCACTCACCGATTAGTTCCATCACTACAAACCCATCCTGGTAATCGGCAAATATTATTTTAGTGTACAAAGTATTACTTCCAAAATGATCCCATTGAGGATGAATTAAATAATTGTAAACGGTTTGTTCAAAATAGAACTCACTATATGTTCGGCCAAAAAATGGTGAAAATTCATCCTCAGATGCATTGTACTGATGAATCCAGCCAAAGTGTGGTTCTAAATAATGCACGATGCAAAGATACCTTGAAATACGCTACCTTCGTAAAGTTGTGGCTCGAACTTTTCTAAAAAATTTCTTTTGGCTTCAGGCGTTAAATTGGTTGATCAAACCAATATGGATTTTATGGATTGAAAGAACAGTTCAAGTTCAGTTAGGAAATGAATGGTATGGTCAATATTTCGTTCATTTTAATTTAGGTTTACTCTTTGCGGTTTTGTTAGATGCAGGATTAAATTCATATATCTCTAAAGAAGTTGCTTCACATGGAAGATTCATTCATTTTAAAAGAATTTTAAAACTGCGATTGGGGCTTGGCAGTCTGTATGTGTTTGCAGTTGCACTTTTCTCTTGGTTGCAAAATTTAGATGGTTTGTTGATTTTTTGGGTTATTGTAAACCAAGTTTTAGCTTCTATTACCTTATTTATTCGTTCCGTTTTACAGGGTAAACATGAGTTTTTTAAGGATAGTGTTTTAAGTGTAACCGATAGATTGGTTGCTATTGTTTTTTGCTCATATTGGTTATTTAATGCCTCTGATTTTTTTGGATTTGAAGGAATAATTTATTTTTTATTATCGCAACTCGCGGGATATATTGCTGCAATTTTATTGGGTTTGGTGTTCCTTTTTTCCAAGTATGACAGATCATTAAAAAATGAAGTTACGCCAAATGAAACTCAGAAATTAGAGTTGAAACCATGGCTTAAACAAGTAGGTTGGTTTGTAATAATGGCACTTTTTATGAGCTTTTTTACCCGGTTTGATGCTTTGTTAATACGATCTTTTTCTCCGGAAATGAAATTCTATTTGGGTCAAGAACCTGGTTTTTTCCAGGCAGGAATTTACGCTCAAGGGTACCGATTATTAGATGCGGCTTTGATTTTTAGTTTGCTCATGAGTACACAATTGCTTCCGATGTTTACAAAAAAGATTACCCAAAATGAAAATACGAATGAACTCTTATGGGGT